>Ga0115003_10001123_pt1 | contig 23724 bp, 20 predicted proteins | sample ArcticOcean_MG_C_7_FD_88736 | JGI IMG/M metagenome (GOLD analysis project Ga0115003, IMG submission 88736) | Marine microbial communities from western Arctic Ocean - ArcticOcean_MG_CB11_88 | ecosystem: Environmental > Aquatic > Marine > Oceanic | place: Arctic Ocean: Canada Basin | collected... | reverse complement strand
GAACTCGTATCGTTCTGAATCTCATATGCGTGCAGAATCCGAGCAACGAGTCGCATGATCCGCCACCAGGAGCTGGGGGGGGCGGTTTACTCAAATTCATGTTTGCATGAACGACATAAACACGCGCAAAAAATTCGGCTGATGGCGCAGCAAAGTAGACAAACCTCCGGACTTAGCGGGCTCGCGGCTTCGGCGATCCGCGACTGCAAAGTAGAGAGGGTGTTGGCCAGGTCCAAGGGGCTTACTTCGGACTAGCCGCTACAGCTCGCTTCGGAGGCTTCGAGCTTGGACTCGGCCCGGCCAATGCCCGCGAATCCATCCGAGTCGGGGTCGATGCGAAGAACGACAATGCGCAGGCTTTGATCTTCCGGGACGCCGAAAACTCGGGTCTATCGCCGCGTCTCGGTTGCCGTTCTAATTTAGCTGGTATTCTGAAAAGATCGGCCGCTTCATCTCACGACGAAACTGCCTAGGCAACCATGGATACAGGTTCGGCAACCCATTCTTGTCGAGATACCAGCTGTTGCAACCCCCGGTCGCCCAAACGGTGTGTGGGACGGCTTCGCGAATTGCTTGATTGTACGTATCAAATGCTTCCCTGGATGGGGCCATTGCTTCTGCGCGGTGGTGCTTCATATGATTGAAGCAGTCGATCATGTAATCGACCTGGTACTCGCTGATGGTGATGAGAGATAGATTCCCGATCGGTCCGGTAGGTCCCTCGAGCATCCAAAAATTTGGAAAGCCAGGCACACTCATTGCGCGATGTGCACGGGGCACGCCGTCCCAGAAATTTTCGAGATCGACACCCCCTTCGCCGGTAACGCGGGTAGGCAATATGAAGGCGGTCGGATCGAAGCCCGTGGCGTACACGAGCACGTCTAGCTTGTGGGTCCGTCCGTCCTTGGTCACCACACCTTCGGGGCTGATGTGGTCGATCCCTTCGGTCACGAGTTCAGAAGTTTCGCGACAGATCGCCGGGTAGAACGACGAGCACAGAACAAGTCGTTTGCACGCGGCTTGGTAGGTCGGGGTCAAGCGATCGCGCAAGTTGCCTTCCGGAACGTTGCTGAACAAATTTCGAACGCATAGGTCCGCGATTCGCTTGAGTGCTTTTTGGTCGCCTAGGACCGCGCCGCCAATTCCTCGGGTCATCGCTTGATAGTAGAAGTGATATAGAAACGTTTGGACAAACGGAAACCAGCCGAGGAAGCGCTTCCAGCGTTCGCTGTAGGCTTTTTGTTGCAGCGGCACCATCCATTGCGCAGTCCGCTGAAACACACTGAGCTTTTCAACGCGACCCGCGATGTCGCCGATAATCTGCGCAGCGGTTGAGCCCGTTCCAATGACGCCAACCCGCTTGCCGGTGAGATCCACCGAATGATTCCAACGTGCAGAGTGAAAAGCATCTCCCTCGAAACTCGATAAACCCGGGATGTCGGGAAGCACGGGCTGATGCAGGATTCCTGTCGCGGTGATGATGATGTCGAAGAAACTCGTGTCGCCCGCTTGCGTAACCAGGCGCCACTGCGGCGCTTCGTACGTGAGATCTGTGACCGCTGAGTTGAAGTGCGTGATCTTCGAAACGCCAAATCGCTCGGCCGTGTCCTCCATGTAGGCCTGAATTTCGGGGCCGTATGAAAAGCGATGAGACCAATTCGGGTTGGGCGCGAAGCGAAACGAATACCAGTATGAAGGAACGTCACACGAAAGGCCTGGGTAGCTGTTGTCTCGCCACGTCCCGCCGACACGGTCGGCCTTCTCGAAAACCGTAAGGTCGGTGTAGCCGGCCTTGCGCAGTTTGACGACTGCGGCGATCCCGCTCATACCCGCACCGATGATCGCGATCTTCGGAGTTCGTCCCTCCTGGGTCCACGGGCCCTCTCTCCCCGAAGCCTCGAACTCCATCGACTCAGCTGCACTCATGACGCGCTCCACGAATAGATATCGAATTTGAATAGCATACGATTGTGGGTTTTTCCGGTCTGCTCATGTTCCCACTGGTCATATTACCTTTGAAGTCTACGCTTTCGCTTGGCTCTACCCATGGCGCGAGATCCGATTGAGGTCGACGGTTGTTCCTTCTGGAGATGACTCTTGGTTGAGCCCGTTCTGGCAAAGTGACGAGACTTAATGACCCATACTGGCACGGGGTCGAAGTGAGTTGCAGCCGCGCAAGTTCGAGCGGGAGAAGTCTTGCTGAATGGCCATGTTGAATTTGACTCGATGCTCGAGAAGCTTGGCTTCCCTGAAGGATCGTCTCGGCTTGGCTAGAACAACATTTATCGAAAGTCGATTCCGTTGCGATCGTACGGGTCGGGTTTTTGCGAGAGTCTGTGCGCGCGGGCGGAAAAGCTAAGCGCTTGGCTGAACAAGATCGAAGCGATCAATGTAGTTTCGAAACGCACCGCGAACCGTCTCGGGTACCACGCCATATTCTTCGGGAGTGTACTCGTGAACGCCATGTTTGCCTTGAGGGTTGTCGCCGATAAACGCGCGCATTCCATCGGCGGCTTGTGATGTCATCTCGAGACCGAAGGCGTCATAGATATTTTCAACGACGTTGAACTGGTCTTTCACGAAGTCGGTGAAACGCATGTCATAGAATACGGCGTCGGGGTATTCGTTCTCGCTGCGAACACGGATCGCATGTTCGAGCACATGGACGAGACGCGCGGTCCAGTCCGCGGCGATTTCGAAGCGATCCACTTCGTCGCTTCCCATCGAACGAACGAGAGACGTGAGGCTTGCGTACGAGGTCATGGACTGAACGGGGTCGCGGTGGGTGAAGACGATCCGCGCGTCGGGATAAGTGGCGAGCAGATGTTCGAGGCCCCACATGTGGGCGCCCGTCTTCAGGACCCAGCGATCCTTCGCGTGCCGGGACTGCAAATGCTGTAACTGCTGAAAGTGGAAATCATAGACGTGGGACCAGTCGGCCTCGCGATCGACCCAGTCTTGATACGCGGGAATCCGGAATTGATTATGAAAGAGCGGGGTGCACATCGTTTCGCCCATCATGGTGACGCATTCTTGAGACAGCGTGGCGCCCATCGGGTGCATGGCCTTGAAGCCCGGGATCATCTGGTCAATGTCGGGGAACGTCGCAGCACAAGTCTCGATGCGCGGGTCGGTTTCAAAGCTCGCTGTTTCGGGCGGCGGCGACGGAAACATGGTCTCCCACGTGAGTGGCGCGCGGCTCTTTGCGTCCTGCGCGAGGATGTCGTGCAAAATGGTGGTGCCCGTGCGCGGCAGTCCAATAATGAAGATTGGTTTGACGATTTTTTGAGTGGCGATGCCGGGGAACTGCTTGCGGTCGTTTGTGTAGCCGAGCCGGTTTACCGTATGACTGAGGATGCGTTCGCGTGCGATCACGCGGCCGATGGTGTTGAGGCGCGCTTCGCCTTCGAGCGATTCGACAAGCCGACCTAGGGGCTCGAGGAAGGGACCTGCCCCCAAGTCCTCGAGGCCACCCGATCGTGTGTGGGCTTCGTCTAAAAGGTTTTCGAGTTCAAGACTTATGCCGTCGTCGCTCATCATTGCTCCTTAATCGCTCGTGTAGATTGCTCGTGCATTGTGCAGATGTGAATTCGCGCGGTGCGCATGGGGGTCGTCCGTTTCGAGGGCGCTATTGTCGCTTGCAGTCGGGTTGTTGCAATACCCGGGAGGAGTGCTCATGAATTCCCGAACGTCGCCGATTCGCGAAATCGCCACATTCTGCCGGGTATGCGAGCCGGCTTGTGGTTTGATCGCAACTGTTGAAAACGGAGAGCTCACCGGGTTGCGTCCCGACAAAGCCAATGTGGTGACGCGCGGCTTTGCTTGCAACAAGGGGCTCGCGGGAGACGAGATCCACCGAGATCCTGACCGCGTCAACTACCCAATGAGGCGTCGCGAGGACGGAAGCTTTGAACGCGTAACCTGGGACGAAGCCATCGGAGACATCAGCTCGCGTTTGCGTGAAATCATCGACAAGAACGGCCCGAATGCTTTCGCTCCCTACATTGGGAATCCGACGGCCTTCAACACCCTGGCCGGCCCCGCGATCGGAGCGCTATTCGCGCAAATCGGTACCAAACGCATGTTTTCGTCGGGAACCCAGGACTGCGCGAACAAGTTTGCGGGTAGTGAAGCGGTGTTCGGCTCGAGCACCATGCATCCGGTGCCGGACCTCGACCACACAGAACTTTTTTTGTCGTTCGGCGCAAACCCTCGGGTAAGTCACGCGAGTTTCTTGTCTATTAGTGACCCCATTCGCGTCATCAAGAGCGTGGTCGCCCGTGGCGGTCGCGTTGTCCACGTAAACCCGCGGCGCATTGAAAGCGAAAAAACGAAGGCAGGCGACACGCTGCTTATTCGTCCAGATACAGACGTGTACCTTCTCGCCGCGCTCATTCAAGAAATCGATCGCGGTCCTGGATTCGACGCCGCCGTCGTGAAGACGCACGGCAAACATGTTGCCGAACTACGCGCGTTCGTGGCGAACTACCCGGCGGAGCGTGTCGCGGGTGTCACCGGTATTGACGCAGATGTGATTCGCGCGCTCGCCCTAGACTTTGCAAACGCGAAGGCCGCTTCTGTCCACATGTCGACGGGTGTGAACATGGGTCGCCAGGGAACGCTCGCCTATTGGCTGCTCCACATGTTGAGCTTCGTGACAGGCAACCTCGATCGACGCGGTGGCAACATCCTGTCGGTTGGCTTTTACGCGAGCGCCAAGGCGGGACGCCGGCCATACAGCGAAAGTTTTATAGAATCTGAGTTTGGAACGATGCGCAAAGGAGCGCTCCCAGGAAACTTGATGCCCGACTACATTGAAGCGGAGGACGACCCGGTTCGCGCGATGTTCGTCGTCGCCGGAAACCCTGTGCTGTCGATTGGTGGAGAGTCGCGCCTGCGCTCTGCGATGAAGAAGCTCGACCTGCTCGTCGTGATCGACTTGTACCGCAACGCGACGGCAGAGTACGCAGACTACGTCTTGCCCAGCGCCGACAGCTTCGAACGCGAAGACATCAACATCACCGGCCTCGGTCTGCAGCTCGAACCCTGGATACAGTTCACCGAGAGGGTGGTCGAGCCTTATGCCGAAAGGCGCGAGGAGTGGTGGATTCTTGGCAAGATCGCCCAGGCGATGGAGCTGAAGTCTCCGTTCGATCACGAACGCCTCGACGGCGGTGAGGGTGACGGCGATATGAGTGAAGCCGAAGCGCGCGGTCTGTGGGGGCGGATCGATCATATGCTTCGCGGGCGCAGCCTGAGTCTCGAAACGGTGCGCGCCGAGCCCCATGGTCTGAAGTTCGAAGGCCTCGAACCGGGTGCCTTCTATAACGAGCAGCTGCAGACCGACGACATGAAGGTCGATTGTTGTCCGGCTGCCTTCGCTGAAGCCTTCGCACGCTGCGCGAATGAATTTGAAGAACTCGAACAAGAAGCCGGAACGCGACTCAAGATGATCACGCTGCGAGACCCGTACATGCACAACAGTTGGTACGCGAATCTCGACCGTATGAAGGGCGGAACGAAGGATCGCAACTACCTATTGATACATCCCGAAGACGCCAAGGTGCGTGGGGTCGCGGACGGCGACGAAGTCCGTCTCTTTAACGACTGGGGCGAGGTGATCGTTGCGCTTCGAACCAGTGCCGACCTTGCACGCGGTGTCGTTGCCCTGACTCACGGCTGGGGCAACGGGCAGACGCCCGGGATGCAGGTCGCACAGCGAACTCCCGGCGTGAATCCAAACGCGCTGCTTCCGACGGGGCCCGGTAGCTTTGATCCGCTATCGAATCAGGCCTTCATGACAGGCGTGCCGGTCGAAGTCGAGGGCAGACTCCTAGCAGGAGACGGCTAAACCCGTCGCGTTCCCGCGATGAACTCTTCGGTGTGCCGATGCGCGTCGTCGTCGGTGCGCTGTTCGGGCGGGTGCTTCATGAAGAAGGCCGATGGCGACAGCAATGGCCCACCAATGCCTCGATCCAGCGCGAGCTTTGCGCAACGAATGGCGTCGATGGAGACGCCCGCTGAGTTGGGTGAATCTTCAACCGAGAGCCTGAGTTCGAGGTTCATCGGGACGTCGCCAAACATCGTGCCCTCCATGCGGAGGAAGCAGACCTTGTTGTCGTTCTGCCAGGCGACGTAGTCGCTGGGGCCGACGTGGATGTTGTCGTCGTTGATGCGTTCGGCTGCGACAGACTGAACGGCTTCTGTCTTCGACTCTTTCTTAGATGCGAGGCGATCGCGATTGAGCATGTTGAGGAAGTCGGTATTGCCACCGGTGTTCAGCTGATAGGTGCGTTCGAGCTTTACGCCGCGCTTGTGGAACAAGTCGGTGAGCGTGCGGTGCGTAATGGTGGCGCCGAGTTGCGCTTTGATGTCGTCGCCAACAATCGGGAGCCCCCGATCTTCGAAGCGCTTTGCGTAGGCCTCGTCACTTGCGATGAATACCGGAATGCAGTTGACCAGCGCGACACCGGCTTCGAGGGCGCAGTCGGCGTAGAACCGGGCGGCCTTTTCGGAGCCGACAGGGAGGTAGTTGATCAAGACTTCGGCGCCGCTTTGTTGCAGGGCATTAACGACGTCATTGGCGGTGGCTTCAGGTTCGTCCGAAGGCACGAAAGTTCGCGCATCGGGGTGATCCGTCATGTGGCTCGCAACACCGTCGAGGATGCAACCCATCTTGACCGGCACCTTCGCTTTTGAGAGTGATCCACAGAAAATGGTGGTGCAGTTCGGCGGCTCAAAGATGGCTTCGTTGACGTCTTTGCCCACCTTGCGCACATCGATGTCGAAGGCCGTAACCACTTCCATGTCAAAAGGGCGATACCCGCCGAGGTCCCAGTGCATCAGGCCGACGGCGTCTTCCGGGCTCTTGTCTCGGTAGTGCTCAATGCCCTGAAGCAGGGAACTGGCGCAGTTTCCGATACCAGCAATTGCGATTCGGATCTTCTCCAACGCTCATGTCCCCTTGATGGCACGCGAGTGCTGCTTGCGATCGCGTTTCGAAAGTGTTGATACTGCGCTGTTCTGCTGTGTTCTGCAGTAATGGACCGGTCGCCGTCTTGAACCTTCACGACGTACCGCGACTTCATTCGGTGTGCGACGACTTCTGGTGGGTAGCCGATTTCGAGGTTTACGTCGATTGGACACAGTGCAGGCAAAGCGCCGAACGAACCGTGGCAGCTCGGTTTCGAAACCGACTGGCGCCCTGTAGGTTAGCCCGCTTGTGCGCGACTTAGTGCGCTCCCGTCGAGGGTGATTCGGTGCATCAACCGCATCTCGCCTTGATAGTCATTCAGTGCGTAGTGCCACGTTGCACGATTGTCCCAAAACGCGATTGACCCCGCTTGCCACTGAAAGCGGTACGTAAATTCAGGTCGCACCGCATGGCGATAAAGAAACTTCAGCAGGGGGCCTGATTCTTCCGAGTTCCAATCTTGGATTCCGATGGTGAAGCCCGGGTTCACGTAGAGAGATTTGCGACCGCTCTCGGGGTGCGTGATCACCATCGGGTGTATCGCGTCTTGGGTCGCAGCGGCGGCGTTTCCGATGCGGCCGTCGAATTCTCCGCTCTCGGGCATCGCGCTGCCGAAAACGTGTCGGCTCGAGTGCACGCCGTTCAATCCTTCAAGGGTCTCTTTGAGGCCGTCCGACAGCGCGTCGTAGGCGGCGTACATGCTGGCAAAGAGAGTGTCGCCTCCAGTTGGCGGAACTTCACGGGCGAGCAGGATCGACCCCATTGCGGGGATTTCGTCGTAGGAGTGATCGGTGTGCCAGCTACCGCCAATATTGATGGTCTGTCCAGGTTCTTTCCGCACCTCCGCGATCCGGGGATGCCCCTCAAGCTTGCCGAAGAAACGGTTGATGTTAATCGCGCCCCAGCGCTCGGCAAATGCGATGTGCTGTTCCGGAGTCAGCTTCTGATCTCGAAAGAAGATCACACCGTGTTCAACAAATGCGCTTCGAATTCGTTCGAAGGTCGAATCGGGTAGATCTCTGAGATCCACGTCGAGGATTTCGGCGCCGAGGGCGTGGGCTGTGGGGCGAATTTTTAAATCGGACATTTGGAGGCTTCCTTCTGTTGGGCGTGGTGACAGAAGGAGTATGCCCCTAAATCGGTTCCAGAGCAGTCGCTTCGACCACTACACAGGCACGCCAAGTGCCAACGTCGAACTCAAGATGGTCAACGTTGCGGGTTCGTCGGCGCGAGAAATTGAACTGCAAATTCGGGCCGGTGCGGACATCACCCGCACCGGAATCAGTTTCATCCGCAATAACCGTTCGAAGCCGTTAGAATTCATCAATGCGGTCAAGTAACTTGAGGCAGCTGGTGCACCGAAACATGCCGCTGCGGTATTTCGAAACAGCCTTCCCGAATTGAAAGCGGGGCGTGCGTTGCCCGCCTCCTCCTGGAAAGTGCAGCGGACGAAACCAAATGAAGTTAGACAGGAGTGTGGCATGACGAGACTCGCGGGAAAGACGGCCTTCATTTCGGGTGGCGCATCGGGGATCGGTGCCGCGACTGCACGGCTGATGGTTCGCGAGGGTGCGCGTGTCGCGATCGGCGACCTGCAAGAGGAAGCGGGGCAGAAGCTGGCTTCCGAGCTTGGCGAGTCTGCGGTGTTCGTTTCCCTCGACGTGACCGCGGAGTCGAGTTGGAAAAGCGCGGTTTCCGATGCGGAAGCGCAGTTGGGTGGCTTTCACATTTGGATCAACGCAGCGGGCATTAGCGTCCCGGCCGCGATCGACAGCGCAAGCTTCGAGCATTGGAAACAAACGATGAACGTCAACGCGGACGGCGTCTTTCTCGGTTGTCGCGCCGCCGTCGAAGCGCTTCGACAAAGCGGCGGCGGGTCGATCGTCAATATTTCATCGACCCTGGGCATTCGCGGGGGCTCGGCATTCCCGGCGTACAGCGCCAGCAAGGGGGCGGTGCGAATGCTCACGAAGTCGGTTGCGCTTCGCTGTGCCGAACAGCGATGGAACATTCGCTGCAACTCTGTGCACCCCGGTGCGACCGAGACGCCAATGGTTGAGCCCTACGTCAAGATGGCGCCCGACCGCGAACAAGGGCTCGCGATGCTGGCGAGTGCACATCCAATGGGGCGCGTCGCGCAGCCTCAAGAGATCGCGGCTGCGATCGTCTTTTTGGCTTCTGACGACGCGAGCTATATCACCGGCGTTGAATTGCCGGTGGACGGAGGTTTCTGCTCATGAGCGAGTCAACGAAGGTGCTTGGGGACTTCAACCCGTTCGACCCGGCGGTGCTTGAGTCTCCGTTCGAGTTCAATCGCATGCTGGTCAGTGATGCACCCGTCTATCGCGACCCAAACACGAACTTGGTGCTGGTGTCTTCGTACGACCTGGTTCATGAAGCACTCAAGCGTCACGAAGACTTTTCGAATCGCTTCGGTCAGGCGATGGCGGGAAAAGCGGCGCAGGACGAGGAACTGCGGGACGTCCAAAGTGAGGGGTACCCCAACGTCGACACGATGCTTACCGCCGACCCACCGGAACACAAGCGATTCCGCGGCTTGGTCAACAAGGCGTTTACGCCCCGTCGTGTCGACAAGCTAGAGCCAAATATTCAGAAGGTCGCCGACGACCTCATCGCCGGCTTTATTCAAGACGGTCGTTTTTCGGTCCTGCGCCAGTTCTGTGTGCCATTGCCCCTTTCGGTGATCGCGGATCAGCTCGGGGTTCCAAGCGAAGATCTGCCGCAATTTAAGCGCTGGACGGATGGTTTCGTTGCTCAACTGGGCGGGATGGCGAGCAAAGAGGAACAAGTCGAGGCGGCGCGGCTCATCGTCGAGTATCAGCATTACTTCGCTGAGCGCCTCGCCGAAGCGAAAGCCGCCCCACGAGACGACATCATTTCGGACCTGGTTCGCGCAAGACTCGAAGGCGAACGCCCACTGAACACAGCCGAAAGTCTTTCAATTATTCAGCAGCTCTTAGTCGCCGGGAACGAAACTACGGCGTCGACGATCGCCGCGGGTTTGCTCTTGCTCATTCAACACCCGGATCAAATGAAGCTTGTGTGTGAAGACCCCGGGCTCTTGCCCAACATGATCGAAGAAGTTACGCGCCTCACGACCCCCACCCAGAATATGTGGCGCGTTGCGACGAACGACTGCGAGCTAGGCGACTTCAAGGTGAACAAGGGTGACTTTGTATTCATTCGCTACGGCGCTGCGAACCGCGATCCCGCGCGCTTCGAAGATCCCGACCGGTTCGATGTTCTGCGCGAGAATGCAGCCGAACACTTGGCCTATGGCCACGGGATTCACTTCTGCATTGGAGCGATGCTCGCGCGCAAAGAGATGTTGGTTTCGTTCCGCACCCTGCTTGCGCGGCTCGGCGATTTAAAAATCGCGGACGGCCAGGCGATTGCGCACAAGCCCAACATGTTGCTACGCGGCCTACAAGACTTCGAAATCGAGTTTCGCGCGGTGTAGTTGATGTAGTTGATGTAGTTGGCGTAGTTGGTGTAATTGGCGTAGTTGATGTAGTTGATGCGGTTTGTGTCGTTCGTGCAGTTGGTTTAGCGAAGGAGAGCCTCGCTACGCTCAGCGCTCAGCGCCCAGCGAGCTTGGCAACAACCGGCGCAAAGCTCTCGATCGCATTGTCGGGAACCGTGACGTAGTTGATTCCAAACTGCTCGCGCCTTCGCTCAAGTTCGTCGCAGACGGTCTCGACACTCCCGAACAGGCCGTGAGGGTGGCGCCGCATTTCGTCGACATCCATCCCGAAAGCGCCCGCCATTCCCTTTGCCATGGCATCGGAGCCTTCACCGACAAATGTGAAGTACGCGCCGATCTCGAATTCGAGATCGCTAAATCGTTCGCCCGCTGCCTGTCGAACCCAAGCGACCTTCTCTTGGGTCTTCTCTTCGGTTGAGTTCGCAATACCATCGGGTCCAAGAACCCCCGCGCGGTTGTTGAAGTTGAAGCTTACGATATTGGCTTCGCGTCCTGCCAGACTGAGGACGCGACGACTTCCACCCCCAATCATGATGGGAGGGTGGGGCGACTGCACGGGCGCGGGGACACCTTTGTAACCGTATACATTCACGTGCTCGCCCTTGACCGCCAACTCTTGCCCAGCAAAGTGTGCTTTCAAGAACTGAACGACTTCACCGAGCTTGTCGATACGCTTTCCCGCAGCCGCGAACGGGATTCCGAGTGCCTCGTACTCGCCGCGTAACCATCCCGCACCGAGTCCGAGTTCGAGCCGTCCGTCGGAAAGCAGGTCGAGGGTGGCGGTTTCCTTCGCGAGCACGGCCGGATGTCGGTAGTCAATGCAAAAGACACGACATCCAACTCGGAGCGTCTCTGTGACCGCGGCTGCAGCTGCCATCGCGGGAACGGCGGCGAGTTCTTGGATCGGATGGTTGGCGGCGGCAATGACGTCGCCGGGACCAATGACATGGTCTGCGAGGTGCAGGGCCGAATAGCCGAGGGCTTCCACTTGGCGCGCGCGGTCGCACCACTGCATGGCGCTGTTCGCGCTGAATGACTGAACTGCGAAGCGAAAGGGCTGAGGCACCACGCAATACTACACCAGCAATTGGCGCCTACGTGTTAAAATTCGAGGCTCCGAGAAACACATGCAGGCAAGCTCGGGGCTGATGGGATTGAAATGACAACCGATCACACACGAATCGCAGATGAACTTGCGATCAATAACCTCGTCAATCGCTATTCCGACGCGATCGTGAGACGCGCCGCCGACGATTGGGGAAATACCTGGTCGATCAAAGGCGAATGGCATCTCTTTGGTCAGGTGCATCAAGGTCGGGATGTCATCGTGCAGCAGTGGGAAGGGCTCTTGGGACGTCTTCCCTTTGTTCATCAACAGTCTTCGGGCGGTTTGATCACGTTTCCTAATGCTGCCGACACCGACAAAGACAACGACAAAGACACCGGCATCAACAACAACATCAACATCAACGACACCGCGACAGGTCGCTGGTATGTCACCGAATGGGGCGTCACGGGTGATGGCCCCGGTATGCTGACCCTGGGCGTGTATCACGACGACTACGTACGAGAGCCCGCAGCCGATGCTTCGGCCGAAGCGACCTGCTGGCGGTTCGCTCGACGAAAGTTCGCCCCGCTTTATATGGGGCCGCCCGATCTTTCGGGTGCTCCGAAACCCTTTCCGACGGACGCGTGATGCGAAACGTATGTGGAGAAGCCTCTTGATCATTATCGCTGGCAACATGGACCTCGACCCCGATCGCCGAAACGAAGCGCTGACAACCGCCAAGCCGTTTATTGACGGCGCGCTCACACAACGAGGTTGCGAGGCCTACACCTGGGCAGCGGACCTGAACGTCCCTGGGCGGGTCCATGTGTTTGAACGTTGGACAGATGCGGAAGCCCTCGCGGCGCACTTCGTGGGGCCACACTATCTCGGGATGCTCAAGTGCCTGGGTGGCTTTGGCTTGAAGGCGGCCGACGTGGCGAAGTATCGCGTTGACTGCAGCGAGCCAGTCTACGACACAGACAACAAACCACGAGCAGACTTCTTTACTGAAACCAGTTAGACCGCACGCTGAGTTCTAAACGACCTCGAACTGACTTGGAGCCCAACCCCAGTGAATTTCGACATCCCCGCTGACATTTCCGCAACCCTCGATGAACTCGACGCGTTTATCGAACGTGAAATTAAACCGCTCGAAGACAAGAACGACAACATCCGCTTCTTCGACCACCGGCGCGAAGACGCGCGCACGGATTGGGATCGCGGCGGATTGCCCAACGAAGAATGGGAAGACCTGCTCGCGGAAGCCCGACAAGTTGCAGACGCGGCCGGTCACTACCGTTATCCGTTTCCCGAGGAATACGGGGGGCAAAACGGAACCAACCTTGGGATGGCGATTATCCGCGAACATCTCGCGAGTAAAGGCTTGGGACTGCACAACGATTTGCAGAACGAACATTCGATCGTGGGCAACAACGTCGGTCTGTTGCTGATGCTCGAATACGGCACAGAAGCCCAGCAGGCAGAATGGGTCGACGGCATGGGGGCCGGGCGCCGAGGCTTTGCCTTTGGCATTACCGAACCCGAGCACGGTTCCGACGCAACGCACATGGAAACCAAAGCAGTGCGGGACGGCGACAGCTGGGTGATTAACGGAGAGAAGACGTGGAACACGGGCATCCACAAGGCTGAGTACGACATGGTGATGGCGCGGACCGCCGGCAAAGCGGGAGATGCGAACGGCATCACTGCGTTTCTTGTGCCCATGCAGAGCAAGGGCGTCAAGATCGAAGAAATGCTCTGGACCTTCAATATGCCCACCGACCACGGGCGCGTGTCCTTCACCGACGTGCGGGTTGGCGACGATTCGATTTTTGGAGGCGAAGACAAAGGTCTCGCCGTCGTTCAACACTTCTTCAACGAAAATCGCATTCGCCAAGCGGCGTCTAGTTTGGGTGCGGCCCAGTTTTGCATCGACGAGTCGATTGAATACGCCAAGGTTCGCAAGCCGTTCGGCAAACCACTTGCTTCAAATCAGGCCATCCAGTTTCCATTGGTCGAACTGCAGACCCAATGCGAAATGCTGCGCGCCTTGATTCACAAGACCGCGTGGATGATGGATGAGCACGGGGCCTTCTCCGTTTCGGACAAGGTGTCGATGTGCAATTACTGGTCCAATCGGCTCTGCTGCGAAGCGGCGGATCGCGCGATGCAGGTCCATGGCGGGCTCGGGTATTCGAGGCACAAACCATTCGAGCACATTTACCGTCATCATCGGCGTTACCGCATCACGGAAGGTGCCGAAGAAATTCAGATGCGCCGGGTCGCGGGCTATATGTTTGGCTTTATGAAGCAGCGCGCGCCCAAGGGCGTGGACGGGGAATGACGACCCTTGGCTGAGCGCAAGAAAGAGTTTGAAGGCCGTCTTACCGGGGCGCTCGAAAAGCGTTTGCCCGGCTTTCAAGCGTTGCGGTCGTTTTCACGCCTAAGCGCCGGGGCGAGCCAGGAGACGTATCGGCTCGAAGTCACCTTAGGGGCCGGCGAAAAAACGTTGGCGCTGCGACGTAGCGCGGGTGGCCAGTGGTTTGACGAGATTGAGCCCGGACGCGCGGGCGCTCAGACCGAAGCGCTTTTGATGCGACTTGGGCATGAGGCGGGCGTTCCCGAACCCGAGGTTCTGGCGGAACTCGAAAAAGAAGACGGTCTCGGCCATGGCTTCGTGATGGAATGGCTCGAAGGGGAAACCCTGGGTGCGCGCATCGTGAAGAGCGAAGCGCTTGCGGACGTTCGCCCCAGGCTCGCACGGCAATGTGGTGAAATTCTTGCGCGCATCCACAACATTGACGTCGACGCGACGGGGCTCGCTAAGCAACTTACGCGCTCGTCTCCGCGCGAACTCGTGGAACAAACATGGGCTGGATACAAATCCCTTGCGACGCCGCAGCCGATGCTCGACTACGTGGGCTGTTGGCTCCTCGATCATCTCCCGAGCGAACCGCGCACCAGCCTCGTCCACGGCGATTTCCGGAACGGAAACTTGATGGTTTCCCCGTCCGGAATTAGCGCAGTGCTCGACTGGGAAATCGCTCACCTGGGCGACCCCATGCGTGACCTCGGTTGGATCTGCACGAACTCTTGGCGATTCGGTCGGCGCGAAAACCCCGTTGGCGGTTTTGGTCGCTACCAAGACTTGTTCGATGGTTACGAATCGGTGAGTGGCCAAAAAGTCGATCCCGAGCAAGTACATTTCTGGGAGGTATTCGGTTCGTTTTGGTGGGGTGCTGCGTGTCTGGGGATGGCGAACGCATTTCGTCACGGACCGGATCCCAGTGTCGAACGGGCGGCAATTGGCAGACGCACGTCTGAATGCCAGGTCGACTGTGTCAACCTTCTCATCCCAGGGCCGGCCGACGTAATCGAGCCGAGTCGCGAGCATCCGGCCCTCGACATCCCCCGTGTCGACGAGCTGATCAGTGGAGTGCGGGACCACCTGCGCAACGACGTCATGGAATCAACCCGTGGGCGAGCCCAGTTTATGGCCCGGGTCGCAGCGAACGTTCTCGACATCGTGTCGCGCGAAGTGGCGGTAGGTTCCGAACATCGCGAGCGCGAGCGTCTGGGGTTGCAGTCGCTGCTCGGCGTCGAGGACGCGAATACGAAGCTCGAAGCATTGCGCTGGACGCTCGTCGAAGCGCTACGAGACCGCTCAATGCCGCTTGATCATCCCGGGCTCGCGAAACATCTTCGCAACATCGTCGTGAATCAAGTCTCGATTGATCAGCCTGGATATTCGGGTGCTGTTGCCGCTAGTCAATTTCGCTTGTGAACATCACCTCAGAGCATTCATTTAGGCGAGAAACATGAGCACCAACACCGATTTGATCGAAGCATTCTGCGAAGCCTGGGCGCGCCTGGACCCGATTGAAATTGCAAGTTACTTCACGCAGGACGGCGTCTACCACAACATGCCAGCGGCCCCGATCGAAGGACGCGACGAAATCGAAGGGTTCATCCGAGGTTTTGCCGGAACCTGGACGAAAGCGAGCTTCGACATCCTGAATCTCGCGGAGACTGAGGGCGTGGTGATCGCCGAACGAATCGATTGCATCCAGGCAGGAGACAAAGCGGTCGACCTTCCGTGCGCGGGGGTCTTCACCCTGCGCGACGGAAAAATCGCGATCTGGCGCGACTATTTCGACCTCGGTGTTTACATGCGCGCCATGCAGTAGCAGCAGGCACGAGCGCCTAAGGGGCAGCCATGCGTAAAGAGATGGGTGGCGCGTCGCAACTTGTAGGCACCGCCCGCTTCGGGTTATGATCCAAGTCTGCCATAGGACGGCGCCGAGTCCCGAATGCTTGGCGAACTCGGAAGCGAAGGCGCACGTGTTTGATCGAAATGTGTTTTGACCGCTACCCAATGTGAGCCTGCGCAAGAAATCAGATCACACCCGAACAAGATCGCATCCGCCAACTACCCCGGGCTTCCCACGGAAGCCGATCTCAGAAAGAAGTTCATGAAGTTGATGAAGTCTGTATCTAAGCCTTTCCCAAAGTTTTTTGCCGTTGGCGCGGTGATCCTTGCTTGTCTTATCCTGCTCGCAGGTTGCAACAGCGGCAGCTGCAGTAGCCGGACCTGTGATATCTGTGAGGACTATTGCGAGGCGCTCAATTCCGAAACTTGCGGGGGCATTCCGCGGGCCGTTGGTATATGCGTTGACGAATGCATAGACAACATCGATGACGCCGAGGAAATCAACGGTAAGGCTTGTAGCGACGCCCAACTCACGTCGCTTGAATGCATCACGGACAAGGCATGCGAAGATATATTGGCCTTCTTCGATCTCACCGTGAGAGACCTGGATACGCAAGTGGTTTGTCAGCGCGAAATTCTCGCTGCCGTCGACTCGTGCCCAGAAGCGATCGATTTGCCCCCATTTTGACCCCACGACCATTACCGCACTGAAGGGACAAGCCTGAGCAGCGCGTCGTCTAGCTTGTGCCACCGTGGGACCGCTCTCCGACCTTGAGCAGCTGCTTGCCTAGGTTCGCACCCGAGAAGAGTCGCAAGAAGGTCTTCGGTGTATTTTCGAAACCTTCTTGAATGTCTTCGGCATGCACGAGTTGCCCCTGCTCGATCCACTTCGACAGATCTCTCGCGGCTTCTCCGGCGCGGTGAAAATGATCGATCAAGATGAAACCCTGCATCGTGCAGCGACGGATGACCAGCTGCATGTAATTGCGCGGGCCCGGCGGAAGCTCGTCTTCGTTGTAGGCAGAGATGCCCCCGCAAAGCACAATGCGACCGTTTTCGGCCATGTTGAGAAGGGCGGCATCGAGCACGTCGCCACCGACGTTGTCGAAGAACAGATTGATGCCACCGGGACATTCCTCGCTGAGTCGGTCGCGCAAGAAGTTCGGGTTGTCACCGGCCGCCTTGTAGTCGATGGCCACGTCGAAGCCCGCGTGTTCGGTAAGCCACTTGCACTTGGTTTCCCCGCCCGCGATTCCGACGACTTTGGCTGCCCCGTTGATCTTGGCGATCTGCCCCGCGACTGAACCCGTTGCCCCGGCTGCGCCTGAAACGAGAACGACGTCTCCCTGCGAGGGCTTGCCGATGTCCATCATGCCGAAGTAAGCCGTCATTCCGGTTGCGCCGAGTGCGCTCAGCGAAAGCACGGGGTCAACGCCAGGCGGCAGTGGGCGCGCGGCACCCATTGGGCCGGCCGTATCGTCAATCGTGGCGTATTCCTGCCAACCGAGCATGCCCGCGACCAGGGTGCCCACCGGAAAACCTTCGTGCTGACTTGCGATCACTTCTCCGACGGTCGAAGCCCGCATTACTTCGCCGAGACCGACTGGCGGCATGTAGCTCTTTACATCGTTCAACCAGCCGCGCATCGCCGGCTCGAACGCGAAGTAGAGATTGCGAACCAGAAACTCGCCCGGGTCTGGGGCGCGTACGGGAACCTCGACGCATTCAAAGTCGTTTTCTTTGATCATGCCGGCAGGGCGCTGACGCAGGATCCATTGGCGGTTCGTCGCGGGGATGTTTGAAGACATGCTGCTTCTGTAACACGGAATCACACGCGGAGGCAAGCGGCAGAGGGCTCGCGAAAACTAAAAGACAGTTCCGAGGTGACAGCGTTATCCTCTAGAGCCGCGCGACAAGGCCCCTTACTGGTGGAGACTTAGACATGAAGATCAGCACGCAACTCGGCTACTCCGGCAACTTTCTCGAAACGGTTCGCGAAGTACAAGAACTCGAAAAAGCGGGCTTAGACCTCGCATGGGTGGCTGAAGCCTACGGGTTCGATGCGGTGTCATTGATGGGGTATATCGCGGCCAAGACGACGACCGTTCGCATCGCGTCAGGGATCTTGCCGATCTACACCCGCACGCCGACCCTGTTAGCGATGACCGCCGCCGGCGTCGATGCGCTTTCCGGCGGACGCGCGGTTCTCGGCCTCGGTGCATCCGGGCCGCAGGTGATCGAGGGCTTCCACGGGATCGAGTACGACGCACCCGTCACCCGAACCCGTGAAATTATCGAAATTTGCAGGCAGGTATGGAAACGCGATCGCCTCGAATTCAAAGGCAAGAAATACAAGATGCCACTGGGTCCGGACGAGGGGCTCGGCCTCGGCAAGGCACTCAAAATGATTTTGCCGCCCGTACGTGACGAGGTGCCGATTGCCATAGCTGCGCTTGGCGAAAAGAGCGTCGAGATGACTGCCGAACTCGCCGACGGCTGGCTCCCCGTCTTCTACTACGCCGAAAAGGTCAAGGACCGCTGGGGCGCAGCACTCGCCGCAGGGCGTGCGAAGCGGGACCCCAACCGCGCGCCCCTCGAAGTGTTCGCGGGGAGCGCCGTCGCAATCGGCGAAGGGCTCGAACCCATGCGCGACATCGGTCGACCCATGGCGGCTCTCTACATCGGTGGCATGGGTGCGCGGGGGAAGAACTTCTATAACGACGTCTTCGCGAGTTATGGCTATGAAGCCGAAGCGAAGGAAATCCAAGATCTCTATCTCGACGGCAAGAAGCAAGAAGCCGCGATGGCGGTGCCCAAGTCATTCATTGAAGCGACGACGCTGGTTGGGCCGGAAGGGTTCGTGAAGGATCGCCTGACCGCGCTGAAGGAATCGGGTGTGACCACTTTGAATGCGGCACTGGTTGGCAACACGATTGAAGAGCGTGTTAAGACTCTCGACAAACTCCGCAACATTGCTGAAAAGATTTAGGGGCCGCCCGAAAGTGAATTCAGATCGTTCGATGCGCTTATGTTCTTTGGCCTCGGTCGGCTTTCTCGTCGCGGCTGGCTTTCTGGGCTGCGCAGGCGCGTTGCCCCACGTGAGCAACCTCCACTTCGATTCCATCGTCGTCGATGGACACTCGGATACCACGCCCAAATTTCAGGACCCCAGTTGGAACTTTGGGGAACGGCATACGATCGCCGACGGCGACATGGACTTGCCTCGAATACGCGAGGGTGGGCTCGACGTTCAATTCTGGTCGATCTACATGGGGAAGCGAGAGACACCCGGGACGGCGATTCGAGAAGCACTTGAACGAATCGATGCGGTTTACGACATGGCGGCGCGGTATCCCCATGACGTCGTCGTTGCGCATAGCGTTGCGGAGATTCGTGCCGCGGTCGCCGACGGCAAGTTCGTGAGTCTGATGGGCATTGAAGGTGGCCACATCATCGAAGAGAGTTTGCCCGCATTGCGAAACTTCTATCGCCTTGGGGTGCGGTATATGACGCTCACCCATTCATTTCATACGACGTTCGCGGACTCGTCGGGCACCGGCGAAACTCCGGAGCCCGTGCACGACGGGCTTACTGATTTTGGCCGAGAGATCGTTGTCGAGATGAACCGAATGGGGATGCTGGTCGACATCTCCCATGTGTCCGACAAGACCTTCTTCGACACCCTGGAAGTGACCCAGGCGCCCGTCATCGCGTCCCACTCTTCGGTGCGCGCCATCGCGGACCATCCGCGCAACATGGACGACGACATGCTTCGCGCGCTGGCGAAGAACGGCGGCGTGGTCATGATCAACTTCTATCCCGTCTATATCGATGAAGTCGCTCGCGCAAAAGCCACCGAGTACTTCACAGAACACGGAGCTGTGCTCGGTAAAATGCGCGTGGAAGCCGACCCTGCAAAGCGACGGGATGCCTACCGAAAGCATTTCGCGAACTACCCCGTGCCACAGACATCTCTCGATGTGCTGCTCGACCACTTCGATCATGCCATCAAGGTTGCCGGCCCCGACCATGTGGGGATCGGCGGTGACTGGGACGGCGTGCCCAGCTTGCCGGTGGGGATGGATGAGATCAACAAATTGCCCGCTCTCACCGAGCAATTGCTCGCTCGCGGTCATTCGCCGGATACGGTGCGCAAGGTGCTCGGCGAAAACTTGCTTCGTGTGCTCGAGCAAGCCGAGCGCGTCGCGGCGGCAACGCCGCGCTAGCGCGGCAATTCCGCCGGGAGCCCCTGGCCCATCAGGTCCACAAAGTTGTCGGCGTAGAAGCGGTTTCGGACTTCGGTGGATGCGTCGCCCAGGCTGCTCTCAAAACGTTCGTAGGGTCGACGCCCACCTTCGACGTGTGGGTAGTCTGTAGAAAACAAACAGACGTCCGGGCCGGTGTTTTCGATGATCCAACCCACATCCTCGGTCGGGTAGGGGGTTGCGCGAATTTGACGTTGTACGTATTCGCTTGGGCGCAACGACAACTTCTGCAGTCGATCCTCGTGGCGAATAAACGCGTCGTACGCGCTTTCCATCTGCTTCATCCAACTCGGGAGCCAGATCGCTCCCTGTTCGATCACGCCAATGCGCAGTTCGGGGAAGCGTTCGAGTACGCCGTCGAAGATCATCGTTGCGAGCGTCTGCATCGGCGGGCCGGGGATGCCCATGTAGTCAACGGAGCGAAAGTTTTCGTCGCCACCGTGGAAGTCTTTCGGAGTCGGGAGCCCATTTGCGAAGTAGTTCGAATCGATCAGGTCGCCGGTCCCGCCCACGTGAAAGACAACGGGGATGCCGGCTTCTTGTGCGATGGCCCAGAGCGGATCGAAGCTGGTGTGGCTCGGCGAGTGTCCGTCTGGACAGCCCGATGGAATCAACAGCGCAGCTGCACCCGCTTCTAGAGATTCAAGCGCCATCGCTTTGGTGCGCTCGAAGTCCGCGAGCGGCACGTAGCAGGTGGCGAGCAAGCGTGGGTCCACCGAGCAAAATTCCAGCATGCCTCGGTTGTGGGCGCGCGCGGTTCCGTAGGCGAGGTCGAGGTCGCCGCTGTGTTCCCAATCGCGCAGCTTCCGATTGTGAAATGTGTTGAAGACGAGTTGGCTCGCGACGCCAATCATGTCGAGGGTGCGTGGCCGATCTTCCGCGATGAACGAACCCGTGGCTGCGAAGTTTTTGCGGTTCATGATTTCGGCAGCTTCGTCAGCCTGGTACGCAGCCGATGCGTGTGTCTCGGTGATTTTTGCGAAGGCGCGATCGAGGTTTGCGAGTTGGGTTTCGTTGTCGCCGATCTGACGCAGCTCGTTCGTGTAGCCGGGGCCCACGATTTTTTCGCGAATGGCAGGGTCCGCGTAGTCGCGTAGCCAGTTGGGGGTTTCCATGATGTGGGCATCGGCGTCATGGACGAGTCTGTCTTCGATGTAGGGCATCCGGAAAATCTAGCGCGGTGTGTCGATTAAGTCGTTGGGAACCACCGGAGACCAGCGCCCCTCGGTGAGCACCCAGAGCTGATGAATCGCTCGGGTGGCGGCCACATGGAGCATGCGGCGCGATGCGGGGTCGCCTGGGTAGACCTCGTCTGAAGCGTCGGGGATCACGACGTAGTCGAATTCGAGACCCTTCACCTGTTGAACCGTGGTGATATCAATCCCGGGCTTGAAGCTGAACTGCCCGCCTTCGACGAATCGCACCGGCAGCTGATTATGGAGCGCGCCGTAAAGTCTGCGCGCGGTGCGGTCTTCTCGCGTGATGATGGCGACTTGGGCTTTGGGCTCGCGGTCGATCAAGTCATTGAGCGCTTCGCCGAGCAAAAGCGCGGTGTGCATTTCGCTCGGTACATGGGACAACGAAACTTCGGAGCCTGCCTTGGCCATGCTGGGTAGTTCTGCCGGGGCGAGGGGGCCAAGAACTTGGTGCGCGAACTTGACGATGGGCTCCGTGCACCGGTAACTGGTCGTAAGCGTGACCGGGGCAGCGCGGCCATGCCCGAGTGAGTCCATCACCGAGTCCCAACCCAAGAACTCATTCCCGGCGCCGATTTGCTGCGCCGCGTCACCTGCAACCGTCACGCTTCCAACGGTCGAGACTGTCTGCCCGAGAACCATGAGTTCGACCCGAGACAGTTCCTGTGCTTCATCGAGCAGCATGTGTGCGTAGCTTGTGCGCTTGCGCCCCTTCGCAACGGCGCGTCCGGTCTTTGCGCGGAGGAGCTCAATCAAAAGGGCAAAGTCTTCGACATCGATCGAGCCGGCGTCTTCCATCGGCGTGCCGTCGTCAAGGGCGCGTCCGTCGGTTGCCGTTTTGAGCATCACGTCGACGTCGGCGAACTCTTCTTCGGAGGTTGGCGAGTCTTGCAACCGGTAGCGCAGAATCGTTTTGTCGATGGCGCCTTGCGGGAGTTCGCCGGCTGCATCCTTGACCACTTTTTCGAGCAGGTCCCGATCGCCGAACAGTTTTTCGCGATCCTTCGATGCGTTGAGGAACATTTTTATTTCGTGTCCCACGACCCTGCGAACTTCATCGAGGTCGGGGAGCGATTTTGCCGCCTCGACTTGCTCGAGTGCAGTTTCAAGTCGGCTTAGCGGGAAGGCCGCGTCGCTGTTTGCATACAAGGTCTCGAAAGTGGTTTCCGCTTTTAAGGATCGATCGATCGCAACTGCGCACACACGTCCCATTTCGAGTGCGATGGATGGAAGCAGCGCACAGAAAGCCGGGTGCCGTTTCAGGCGCATGACTTGTGGAAGTGTGGTGAGCGCAAGCTTGCTCGGCAGCTCGGGGAATAGGGCTGCGCCTTGTGCCGCAAACCAGTCGTCCACCGTGGTGACACCGACCTCTTCCATCGCCAGTTCTGCGAGGAGCGCTCGGGTCAGTCGCACCAGACCTTCTTCGGGAACGATGACGAGAAGCCGCTTTGCGGAATACGTCTCCGGCTCGCCATAGGCGAGATGCGCGAGACGGTGCAGGGCGACCGTGGTCTTGCCACAACCAGCACCGCCAAGAATCAGTAGGGGTTGCTCGGGGTCGTGGGTCAGGGCTTCGTATTGCCGTTCGTCGAGGAGTGACGAAATGACCGGCATTTTTTCACCACTTTGACCGGTGCCAATGATGCGCTTGGCGAGTCGACCGCCTTCACCTCCAGCAAGGGTGGGGCGCACGGTGTCGTCGTCCCGGGACCATTCGCCGGCACGGTTGCGGCGCAGGGTTTGATCGGCTGTCTGAATTTGCACCAGCTCGCCGTGGTCGAACGCCAAAATACGGCGCTTGGTCAAGATGCCCTGGATCGTGCGGTCCGGTGTTTCTTGTTCGTAGTCCTCGCCCTCGGCGTAGTGAAAGAAGATTTGAGCGATCGGAGCCTCGCGCCAATCAACCACGTTGACCTTGTGCTTTGAGTCGATCAGTGTCGTTTGGCCGAGTAGGATGTCGCGCACTCGGCCGTTTGATTCGAGCTGCATGTGGGCGAAGTACGGAAGCTGCAGGTCGGGTAGGTGGCTCCCCCCGCGGACGCGGGCGGTCTCGCGCACACGCTGTGCTTCGGCGGCGATCGACGCCATGTCGTCGGACATCGCGCGGCCCACTGCACCGCGGAGCGAAGATATCTGCGAATCGGTGCGTTGCGCCCGGTCTCCACCCCCCGCGCTGCGGATGGCCGCGCGAGCCGTAGAGAGGAGGGCTTCTTCCTCGTCGATCATTCTCTGGTCCTCGGGGTCGAGGATTTTTGAGTTTGGGGCGTCCAAGTCTCTTCTTTTTATCGGAGGTGCGATCGGAGATCTGATGGGAAGTTACGGTCGCTGTGGTGGCCGGATCGAAGACACTAGTACGCCATCTCGGCGTTCGATCAAAACGCGAAAACGCGACCCAGATAAGCGATCTTGACGTCGTCCTGGCTTCGCTTCGAACGAGGTACGGTCATCCGAGAGCCTAGATCTTTCAACCCCGAAGACGAAAGCAAGGCCGAATGCGCGACGCCCTATCGGTACTTGTCGATGAAGG
>Ga0115003_10001122_pt1 | contig 23748 bp, 20 predicted proteins | sample ArcticOcean_MG_C_7_FD_88736 | JGI IMG/M metagenome (GOLD analysis project Ga0115003, IMG submission 88736) | Marine microbial communities from western Arctic Ocean - ArcticOcean_MG_CB11_88 | ecosystem: Environmental > Aquatic > Marine > Oceanic | place: Arctic Ocean: Canada Basin | collected... | reverse complement strand
TTGCATAAACCATTCCAATAATTATTCCCCAAAACATCTGATTCCAAGCAGTTGGTAAATCATAAAATCCCGAATACTTAGTCATCACACCTCTCCAACCGAGAGTCATACCGATTAGAGATACGAATGTTGCTACCTGAAACAACAAGTTCTCACTTAGCATAATATGTCGCAGAAGAGTTCACTTCTTCAATCAATTGATGAATCCGTCTCTATTTGTTGACTTTGCAAGATTATTGTTCAAAGCCGTTGTATGCTATGCGTATCTTCAAGCGTAACCGATTGTTGGCAACATTATATGGCACGATTGTTATTGTTTGGCGGCAAAGGTGGAGTTGGAAAAACAACCACTTCATCAGCAACTGCAGTTTGGCTTGCGGATTCAGGTTTGCGAGTATTGTTAGTGTCTAGCGACCCTGCACATTCTACTTCTGATTCTCTCGGAGTAGATATTGGAAGTAAAGTAACACCAATAGAAGGTGTCGATGGTCTATGGGGTTTAGAAATGGACCCTGAGGCAAAGATATCCGCTCTATTGCCCAAAGTAGGTTCCGCGATGGAGAAAATGAACTCTTCCGGAGGGCTTGGGGGTTTGGGTATGATGTTAGATCCTAAAGCTAAGGAGGAGATTAAGGATATTAAAGGGGAAATAAAGACATCCGATATGGTGATTCCTGGTTTGGATGAAGCAATGGCATTTGATGAGTTACTGCAACACGTCGAAGACCCTAATTGGGATGTGATTGTATTTGACACAGCTCCTACGGGACATACATTGAGATTTTTGTCACTACCAGAATTAATTGAAGCGTGGTCTGACAGATTGATCCGTATGATGAGGGTTTCTGGAGGACTACGTTCAATGGTGTTCGGAAGAAAGGAAAGTGACGCTATGAAAGATGAACTTGAAAAATTCCAACGCAGAGTTCTGCATGTAAGAAGGGTCCTTTCCAATGAGGAAATTACTTCCTTTACTTTGGTCACTATACCTGAAAGAATGGGTGTTAATGAAACAATCCGCGCTAAGAAATCATTGGAAGAATTTAATTTACCGATTGGAGGTTGCCTAGTCAATCGACTAACTCCTGAATTCGACCATCCATTCCTAAAGACGAGGAGAGATGCTGAATTAGAAATAATTGACGAGTTAAAAGAAAGTCTAGGAATTGACATTTCTTGCATGGAATTATTTGAAACCGAAGTGGTAGGGATTGAGAGACTAAGAGAGGTGGGACAATACTTGTATGGGCCAGTTGTGGAGATAGATAGTGGTTTAGGGCCACATTCTATAGGTTCTGTTTTACAGCATGAAGTCCACAGAGGAATGGTCAAAGAATTAAGCGGAGACGTTGAAACAATATATTTGCATTATCCTGGAATTAAACGCGAAGAATTATCACTGAGAAGTGAAGAAGGAGTTCTTTTTGTTGGACTCAATGGGAGAGAAAAAGAAGTGAAAACATCAGTTCCTGTGAAAGCAAGCCAAGTAAATGCAAAATTGGAAGGCGATGTCCTAAAACTTGAAATTCCTCTTAATGACCTATAGAGAATAATTTCCACCACTCAATAGGCATGGGTTGAAAAGTGGCGGCTTTCACGCTAAGCCATGGCACTCGAAGGCTTATCCAAGGGTATTTTCCGCTCTATTGGATTGTTAAAGTCTAAGAGAAAGATAGATGATGAAGAATTACGAGAAATGACTCGCAGTTTACGCAGGTCTCTTCAAGAAGCAGATTTCAACGTACGTCAAACCAAAGATATCGTCGAAAAAATGGAGTCTCGAATCCGCGATGAAGAACTGCGTCCTGGAATCACATTACAAACACATGCAATGAATATCCTCTATACCGAACTAGTTCGCTTATTAGGTTCTAAGCATGAATTCCAACCTCATGGGGCCACTTTGCTTCTAGTAGGATTATATGGTCAAGGAAAAACTACTACAACCGCAAAATTGGCGGAATGGTATCGCAAGAAACACGGCTTGAGAGTAGGTGTAATAGAAGCGGACGTTCACCGACCAGGTGCATATGAGCAATTATGTCAATTATTAGAAGACTCTACTGTTGTTGTTTATGGTGAGCCAGAAACAAAGGATGCACCAACCATTGTACGCAATGGATTGAAACAATTAGCATCTTGCGATCTAGTAATCGTTGACACAGCAGGTAGACATCAATTAGATACCGAATTGGTTGAGGAATTAGAACAAATTTCCGCCTTAACCAATGCCACAGAACGCTGGTTGGTAATAGATGCTCAAGTGGGACAAGCTGCTGGACCAGTCGCTGCATCATTCCATTCACTCGCAGGAGTAACTGGTATTGTAATCACGAAATTGGACGGTACAGCAAGAGGTGGAGGTGCGCTTTCTGCAGTAGCAGCAACAGGAGCTCCGATAGTTCACATTGGTGTGGGTGAAAGGATCAACGACTTAGAGAAGTTTGAATCTGACCGATTTATTTCAAGACTTTTAGGAATGGGCGATATTCAGGGGCTCATCGATTTGGCTCCCGAAGATATGGATCAAGAAGAAGCAATGAAGTTAACCCAGAGAATGATGTCTGGTAGATTCACACTAAATGACATGTATAAGCAAATGGAAATGATGTCTAAAATCGGTACTATTGACAAATTAATGTCATTCTTACCAGGAAATATGCTTGGTGGAATGGGTGCTATGTCGAAAGGTCAAAAAGCGGAAATGCAAACCAACTTGGACCGTTATCGTACTATTATGGATTCAATGACAGCATGGGAAAAGAATGAACCTGCAAAGATTAAGGCAGAAAGAATTCGTCGTGTAGCAAGAGGCTCAGGTGTCCGCGAAAAAGATGTCAGAGAGTTAATTGGTCAATGGAATAAGAGTCGTAAGATGATGAAGGGAATGGGTGGAAACCGTAATCTCAACAAGCAAATGCGTAAGATGATGAAAGACGGAGAGATGGATGGAATTGATCCATCATCTTTTGGAATGTGAAGTTCCACTCAGTATGTCTTTGCAAGCAATATTCTGCGCTTGGTCATCTGGCCAGTCATATGACAAGGACGCTCTTCCTCATAATCATCAGTTGCATCACCAAGGAAATTCAGAGAAGTTGCTCTCTCAATTACTTCAGCATGAGAATCAGTTCCATCGAAGGCCATTTCGTAAATTTTACCATCTTCAATTTCTCCATTCATAACCCATGTTCCATCAACTTCTTCAAAAGTAGGTAGAGGTTGAATAACATCATCCATATGTGCGTTAGACCTAAGCCTTAATTCATCTGAAATTTCATTTAACACTGTTCTGCATGCGTTGACAATATCATCTATTGGCAATGGCAATTTTCCACCAGTCCTTCTACAGGCGAATGCAGTTCCTTGTTCAACATCTCGAGGTCCAATATCGAGTCGTAGTGGTACACCTTTAATCTCCCAATCATAGTATTTTTGTCCTGCTCTAATATCTCGTGAATCAACCTTGACCCTTAGTCCATTAGAACGTAGTTGCTTTGCAATATCATTGGATATTGCGACAGTATCAACATCTGAGTTCTTCTTTATCATCGGACAGATTACAACTTGGTATGGTGCGATCGCAGGAGGCATAATCAATCCATTTTCATCACCGTGCATACCAACAATTGCACCGAGTAGTCTCTCAGACATTCCGTATGTGGTTTGGTGGCAATGCTGTTGTTGGGCATCTAAATTCTCATATGTAATATCAAATGCTTTTGCCCATTGGTCACGATAGTGATGGCAAGAAGCGACTTGAAGCGTTCTTCCATTAGGCATGATGGCGTCTATCCCAATAGTGTACCATGCTCCTGGGAATGTATCCCAGACAGGTCGCTTGGCCTTGATTACTGGAAGGCATAAGTCATGCATTAGATTGTTGACAATTTCTAAATCCTCTGCAATTTGTCTTGAAGCTCCATCTTCGTCTGCATGTGCTGTATGGGCCTCGAAGAAATGGATTTCTCGTACTCTGATGAATGAACGCGTTTGCTTTGTCTCATAACGGAAGGTGTTGACCGTCTGGTAAACTTTCAGAGGCAAATCTTTGTGTGATCTAATCCAAAGAGGAAACATTGTGTACATAGCAGTCTCGGAAGTTGGTCTCAAAAACATAGGGATATCCAAATCATTATCACCAGCATGTTTTACCCAGTAAACTTCTTTCTTGAAACCACCTTCTTCATCTTCCTCTCGCAAATCTTCTACATCGACGCCTTCTTCTCTTGCTCTCTTTAATTTAGCGACCAATGCATTTTCTTTCTCTAGGAGGTTCTCTGGAATTAATAATGGGAATCGAACTTCCTCGTGGTCAGTCCTTTCCATCTCAGAATGCGTTAGTGCATCAATCAGTTTCATTGTTTTCCAACCATATGGTCGCCATACATCCATACCCTTTATTGGATATCTCTTGTCAACTAATTCAGCAGCCTCTACCATGAATGGATACCATTCATTGAAATTATCTATCTTAGATGGAATTCCTCGCTTGGCTTTGCCATGTCCTTGGCTCATGAAACCCTCTCGACCATCACTCGCTCATCAACATGACGCTTCAAGCGATGATAAATCGGTTGTTTAAACGAACAGAGTCTAGTTCCAACCTAGTAAGTTTCTATTTCGTGGTTAATTAAATTCTTCTCTATTCATCTATTGATGATTTTAGTTCAATTTCTACATCAAGAGGTTCTGGCGCCAAAGTAGATTTTGAACTTTCGCCGATCATAATTCCCAAAAATGCAGTTGAGAACCATGCTACTTCAAGAATTAAAAATGCCCATTCCTCAATGAGATATGCGCGTATTGCTAACAATGCAGAACCAATTGCCATTAAGGAAAGATAGGGTTTAGCTTTGCTGTGCAACTTATTGCGTGTTTCTAAGAAAAATGCAAGTAGAATGAGAAACATTCCTACATATGCTACGATCTCAGTATCTATGTCCGAAAGCATGCTATCACTTTCGACTGAAATACCAGAATCCTATAATTCCTAATGAAAGGGCAACGATGTCGGGAATTCCAATTGACATGTCCACCATAGATTGTGACCATCCGTATCCATTGTCAACTTTGTGAATACTTAGCCAGTTAATGCGAGTATATCCATCGCTAGGGCATAAGGTGTCAGACTTACAAAGTCCGCCGAGAATGAATGACAATAATCCAAATAGATTCATGATTATTATTGTTAATTCAACCAGTATTAGTTTCGACATTAGATTCATTTTACTGTGGCTGTTAATATCTGGAGCAGGGGGTAAATCAGGTAATGTTCCTAATGCAGGGAGTGGGCTACCAATCGGTTCAACGACTTCTATGAGCATATTTGTAGGCGGGGCTACTTCAATAATATCTGAAGATAGCGGTGAGGCGACCATGTCTCTTGGTTTTTTAGGATTCGCAACTGCAACTTTAATTCCGTAAAGACGCTCTGCGAGTGACACTAAAACTGGGTCATCTGCTATTTCTGAAGGCTCCAAGACCCCATCGAGCAACATTTCCAACTTCTCTTGAGTGCTAGTCATAAGTCTCGCTCCATGTTTAAGGTGAACTCCACTACTTGATGAAGGCTTTTAGTCAAATAAAATTCATTTTACTTCATGCATTGCCAGCCGCTTCAACAGCAGCCCAATCTTTCATGAAACCTTCAAGCCCCTTATCGGTAAGTGGATGCTTCATCAATTGGCGGAAAATCTTTGCTGGCATTGTAGCGGTATGAGCGCCCAGTTGGATACACTGTAGAACGTGAGTTGGGTGTCGAATTGATGCAGCCAATACCTTTGTTGAAATATCATAACTTGCCCAAACTTCCATTATTTCGGCTATTAAATTCATTCCATCATGCCCTGTGTCGTCAATTCTTCCGATGAATGGTGAAACATATGTCGCACCTGCCTTTGCAGCCATTAATGCTTGAGCAGCAGAGAAAACTAATGTGACGTTAGTATCAATACCCGCCTCGTTGAGAACCTTAGTTGCTGCTAGTCCTTCCGCAGTACATGGAATCTTAATAATTACATTATCAGGTAGATCTGCCTTTAGTGCAAGACCTTGAGCAATCATTCCCTCAGTATCCATTGCAGTAACTTCAGCAGATATCGGCCCTGAGCAAATACCAGCAATTTCTCTTACTACTTCTTTGAAATCGCGCCCACTCTTTTTGATGAGAGAAGGATTTGTCGTTACCCCGTCAAGAATACCCCACGCAGCAATCTCTCTTATTTCATCAACATCGGCAGTATCTAAGAAGAACTCCATGGTATGGTGGCATAGCCGGTTGTCTATGAATTAATCCCTTTCAAACAAAAGCAGTTCAATAAAGAGAACATTGATATTTAATGCAAAAACCATTCAAGATTTTCTTGCTATTGCTCGTTGAGCCGCCTGTTCTATATATTTGGAATTGAGTCCCATAACCTCTAGCATCTCATCGGATTGACCCGATTCACCGAATCTATCAGCAACACCAACCATTTCCAGTGGAGCATATTTATTGGTCACTAGATGTTCTGCAACAGCACCGCCTAGGCCACCGATTACATTGTGGTCTTCGGCAGTTACAATAGCGCCACATTGTGAGGCTAATGAATCAATTAAATCACCATCTAATGGTTTTAGAGTGTGCATGTCAACAACTGTTGCTTTAATACCCTTTTCAGCCAACAGTTCAGCAGCCTTCATTGATTCTGAAACTAGTACTCCACATGCAATAATGGCAACATCAGTTCCTTGACGCAATGTGATTCCTTTGCCAATGACTATTTCCGATTCTCTCCCTCTATACATAACTGGAGTTTTATTTCTTGCAGTCCTCATGTAGGATGGTTTATTCAATTCAGGTAATTGCTTGGTCAATTCCAAGGTTGAAACATAATCTGAAGGATGCATCACTACAACATTCGGCAGAGTGCGGAATATAGCAAGGTCTTCGATCGATTGTGCGCTAGAACCATCAGTTCCTGTGTGAGTTCCCCCGTGACTTCCGCACAAATGTACTGCCAAATCAGGTCTTGCAACTCCATTACGCATTTGTTCAAATGCTCTTTCGGTAAATATTGCAAATGTACTTGCGAATGGAATGTAACCTGATGATGCAAGTCCTGCAGCGGTTAGCAGCATGTTTTGCTCTCCAATACCACATGAGATTGTACGGGCAGGATACTTGTTCTTGAAATGTAACGATTTTGTCGATTTGCCTAAATCCGCCTCTAATACGACAACCTTTGGATTATCCGCTAGTTCAAGCAATGCTTGCCCATATCCGTCTCTGGTTGCTGCCATCTCACTCATGCAATCACCTCGCCTAGTTCTAACATTGCTTGAGCAAATTGCTCATCATTAGGTGCTGCACCATGGAATGAAGGATTATTTTCCATAAAGGAAACACCCGCACCCTTGATAGTATGGGCAATCAAAATTGCTGGTTTGTCGTTAGTTGACTCAAGGAAATCTAGTCCGGACATTACTTCTTCCATATTGTGCCCATCAATCTCTTTAACTTCCCAGCCAAACGCTCTCCACTTTGCAGGAATGTCAAACATTCGCATTTGCTCTTTACAAAAATCATCATTTTGAATTCTGTTACGGTCGAGTATTACTTTCAAATTACCAACTTCATGATGAGCTGCAGCCATTGCTGCCTCCCAAACACTTCCTTCTTGGATTTCTCCATCTCCAATCATTACGAATGTCCTTCGTTGACTATTTTCTAGGCGAGCGGCTATTGCACATCCTAGTCCGAATGAAAGACCCATTCCCAAAGAACCAGCAGAAAAATCAACACCGGGGCACCATTTCATGTCCACGTGCCCTTGACACTTTCCGCCAAGAACTCTGTATGAATGTAAGTCTTCATGTTCGATGAAACCCATCTCTGCCAATACTGCATACATTCCAGGAGAAGCATGACCCTTAGATAGAATGAATCGATCTCTATCTTCCCACTTTGGCTGGTCAGGACGTACTCGCATACGGGTAGCATAAAGTGCTGAAATCAGGTCTATTTCGGACAGTGAACCACCAGGGTGGCCGGCCTGAGCACGGTAAACCATTTTAACGATTTCAACTCTACATTTTCTTGCAAACTCTTCAAGTTCTGATATTGATAATGTCATGAAAAACACCCTATTGAGCCATTGGCTATGAGGGGGCTCTTTGATACTTGCGCCTCAGCCGTAAGACGAATTCATTAACGCTTAGGCATGAGTGATCGATATGCACTTGAAATAGAATTTCTTACAACCGCTATAGCATCGGTTAGTAAATTGCCACCTTCAGGCAATGCTCTTGTAGCCAACCAGATAAAGATTCCAACAAACCAAGCGAAGAAGGCAAGTGAAAGTAGATTTCCTAATACATCAATTCCTAATAGTTCTGGGAGTTTAATTTCCATAACGATTAATATCGCTACAAAGACCCCCATTATAGATTCACCCGCAATAAATCCAGCTCCAATTAAAACACCTCTGTTTTCTACCTCTTTAGCAGCAACAACTGCTTCTGAACTTGGCTCTCTGTCCAGTGTACCATCTATTCTCAAGTGGGCACTCCTAAGGGCTATGTATGAAATTACACCACCTAGCATGATCGGAACTGATAATCCGAGTGGCAAATAGATTCCAATTGCAACGCTCATCACAGGCATACTTAGTCTGATCAATACGACAGCGATAATTGCTCCGAGTAATACCATTTGTAGATTTAATCCCCCTCCAAATGCACCTTCTACAATTGCACCAATCAGTTCGGCTTGAGGTGCTAAAAGTGCATCCTTACATTCTAGATCCCCTGGTAGTGGGTCTAATTCACATGCTGTACGTGAGATTCTAAACGCATCGTGCAGTAATTTCAATGTTGGCCCTATTACGATAGCACCAGTTACCACACCAACAATTTCGGCAATCTGTTGCTTCCATGGAGTCGCACCAACCATGTGGCCTGTTTTGAGGTCCTGCATGACATCCCCCGCAATTGCTGCAGAGGATGCAACTATTGCGGCGATCAATAATGTCGCATACATCAGAGAACCGGTGGATAATCCCAAAAAGAAGTCACCTACGACCCATACTAAAGCGACAGTGAACAGTAGAGTTGCAATTGTCATCCCCGATACTGGAGAATTTGAAGAACCGACAACTCCAGCAATATATCCTGCAACCGCTGCGAAAAAGAACGAAACAACTGCCAAAAACATTGCACCAGCAAGAGCTAATACAACTGATTCCAATGCAATGGCATAGAATATAAAGGTCGCAACAACAAGTAGTCCACAGACCATCAAAACTTTGCGAAGCGGTAGATCTTGCTCAGTGCGTACGACTTCAAATGCAGCCTCATCATTCTTTTCAAATGCTTTTGACAATCCATTATAGATTGTTCCTTTCATCGACCATAGAGTGTAAACTCCTCCGACTACCATAGCGCCAACACCAACATAACGGATTTGTGAAGACCATACGCTATAGAAAGCCTCTACTCCGTTTGATGCTTCGGGCCAACCGTTAATCAATCCATAAATTGGAACTAATATTCCAAAGCCGATTACACCGCCCAAGAAAATGAATGAAGCGATTCTTATTCCGACGATATATCCTACAGATAATAGTGCAATTGATAAATCCATGCCTGCATATAATTTTGTACCCAAGAAATTTACGGAACTTTCAACAGTGTGATGTGTCACTTTGAAACCTTTTACCATGAATCCATATATTGCACCGATTCCTAGTGCGTATAAGATTGCTAATGCACCTTCTCCACCTTCTTCACCCGCAACCAATACTTCCCTACAGGCAACACCTTCTGGATAAGGTAGGGCTTCTTCTACAATGAATAACCTTCTGAGTGCAATGGTGAACATTGTACCCAATAGTCCACCAATAAGTGCAATTACAAATGTTTCAACAAATTGAATATCTTCCCACAGTCCAATGACTAGTAGTGCTGGGACTGTAAAAATAACTCCTGCTGCAAGTGATTCACCAGCACTTGCCATTGTTTGCACTGCATTGTTTTCAAGTATTGAAACATCATCAAATAACGTACGTAAAATAATCATCGACATCACTGCAGCAGGAATCGAAGCAGATACGGTCATGCCTGCGTATAATCCCAGATATGCATTGGCTGCTGTCATCAAAACACCAAGAACAATACCTACGAGGATTACTCTAAGAGTCAATTCCATCGGAGACTCATCGGCTGAGATATATGGTTCGCCCAGAGCGCTCATAATCTCAGCCAAGTGAATTGGGATTTTGAACCTAATGCACATCTAATGTTCGTATTATAAAATCCACTAACCTGTAAAATCTAATCAATATATCTCCTATATTCAATATTCGTTGATGGGGAACCCTCCATTATACTCATAAATCATCAATTCTCCGCAGGGCTATTGGATGGTTCTTCGTTCAAGGTGAATACTATGTCTACAACTACTTGGCATGACCTTGAAACTGCTGATATTTTACTTGAATTAGATACTAACTTAGATGGTTTATCACCTTCTGGTGTTAGCAAAAGGCAAGAAAAGTATGGTTTTAATAAATTACAAGAACCTGTCAAAACATCTGCGATAATGAGGTTTTTATCTCAGTATCACGATCCACTCAACTATTTATTGATAGCAGCAGCTTTAGTTGCACTAGCACTACCTGGGCATAATTCTGGAGATGCAATATTTATTTTTATTGTTCTAACTGCAAATGCAGTATTTGGGTTTTGGCAAGAAGGTCAAGCTGAGCAAGCAATGGATGCACTAAAACAAATGGCTGTTTCACAATGTGTTGTTATCCGCGAGGGTATTGATGTAGAAATTTCTACACAAGAATTGGTTCCTGGTGACATTGTAAAGTTGGAAGGAGGTTTGAATGTACCAGCCGATATACGGATAATAGAAGCATTTCAATGCAAAATTGATGAATCGGCTCTAACCGGGGAATCGCACACAGTTAGGAAGAATCCCAATGTTTGTGATAATGATACGATACTTGCAGAAAGAATAAACATGGCTTATATGGGTACTTGTGTCGCAACTGGAAGAGCGGTTGGTATTGTTGTTGAAACGGGTATGAAAACCGAATTAGGTAGAATCGCAAGGGATATCGTCGGTAATGAATCTCCTCCAACTCCTTTAGAAATGAAATTAGAATCGTTAGGCAAATTCCTTGGATTTGTTGCTCTAATAGTAGCATTTCTCTTAGTGTCACTAAAAATGCTAATTGCCTATGGTGATCCACAAATTGACATTTGGGATGCCGCATTAGAACAATTCATGGTCGCTGTGGCAATTTTCGTTGCAATTGTTCCTGAGGGTTTACCGATTATTTTGGTAATCACTCTCGCACTAGGAATGCGAAATATGGCTCAGCATAAAGCGATTATTAGGAGAATGAAAGCAGTAGAAACACTTGGTTCAACCACTGTTATTTGTTCAGACAAAACCGGTACTTTGACTAAAAATCAAATGACTGCTCGTCGAATAAGCACTTCTTTCGGGCAATTCGATATCTCTGGTAATGGATTCAAACCAGAAGGAACTTTGATGAAAGATGGCTCAGATGTCTCCGATACAGAAATGTCGTCATTACAAAATGACCTTGGCTTCAGATTAACAGCCGCATGTTTGGCATTATGCCATAATTCTCAAATTTCAAAGGTTGATGGGCGATGGCAAGCGATAGGAGATCCAACTGATTCTGCTTGTGCTGTTGCAGGGTGGAAAATCAATGGCGATGTAAAGAAATTCGCACAACGCCATCCACGTATCCATGAGTTCTTTTTTGACTCAGTTAGAAAAAGAATGACTGTTATTCATGAATACGAGGGTGAAAAATGGATATTTTCTAAGGGTGGAGCAGGTGGATACAAGTCTTTAGTAGATAGAAAAATAGTTGATGGAGAGATTCAACCAATCGGGCAATCTGATTTTGACAGCGCCGTCGAGTCCAATAAGGACATGGCATCTAAAGCAATGCGCGTATTAGCATTGTGTGCTAGAAAGATGGGTGATGATGAAAATATTAATGATGTTAATATTATAGAGTCCGGATTCATCTACTTGGGACTCGTTGGAATAATGGATCCTCCGCGACCCGAGGTGGAAGATGCTATCGCAATTTGCCAAAGAGCTGGAATAAAAGTAAAGATGATTACAGGAGATCAACAAATTACTGCTCAAGCGATAGGTCTAGAACTAAATATTACAGAGGGGTTAGTTCCAGCGGTAAATGGTCATCAATTATCCAATTTCACTGACGAAGAAATGCTAGATGTGTGTGCCAATACAAGCATATTCTCCCGCGTGACGCCAGATCAAAAGATGAGAATAGTTTCATCCTTACAAGAAAATGGTGAAATCGTTGCAATGACTGGTGATGGAGTAAATGATGCGCCAGCATTATCTCGGGCAAATATTGGGATCTCAATGGGTATAGCAGGTACTGATGTTGCAAAAGACGCCTCTGACATGGTTTTACAGGATGATAACTTTGCCAATATTGTATACGCAATAGAAGAAGGAAGAAAAATTTACCAAAACATACGCAACTTTGTAAGATATCAGATTTCAACAAATGTTGCCGCTGTAGCACTAATTATTGTCTCTACATTCATATTTGGTTGGAATCTACCCCTTACAGCTACTCAAATCTTGGTAATAAATATTCTAATGGATGGTCCACCAGCGGTTGCACTTGGTGTTGAAAAGAAACATGGAAGTGTAATGAATAGGCCTCCGCGCCCAGTTCAGGAAGGATTACCGAGTCTATCCGATATTGCATTGATATTCTATCTTGGAATTATCATGGTAACAGGCACACTGATAATTTTCTTCCTAGCTGGTGGAGGCGTTGAGGTCTGTGATGGACTACCATTTACCGAAGAGGACCTATCTCAATACTTCGACCGCAATGCGTGCTTGGTTGGAGATTCTGCAGCAGTAGAAGGGTGGGAGAACTATTCGAACGATAGATTCGTTTATGCGCAAACAATGACATTCGCAGTTTTCGTAGTATTCCAATTATTCAATGTAATGAATTGCCGAAGTAGCGAGGATAGTGTTTTCAAATTAGGCCTATTCTCTAACAAAGCGATAAATTATGCGGTTGTGATGTCATTCACATTACTATGGCTAATAATTCATAACTCGTCTGAAGTCATACCTATTATCGATGTCAAGGTTGGTTCATTATTGTCTACAATTGAACTACAAAGGAAGGATTGGCTGATAATAATAATAGTTGCATCCGGAGTCTTTATCGCTGAAGAATTTAGAAAATTCATTGTCTATTCACGAGTGTTTGCAATAGGTAAGAAAAGAGCATAATTCAAGGTGGAATAATTATGGAACAATGGTCATCAACTCAGGTACTTGCGGGTTGCCTAAAGGACTGGCAACAGAGGCTAACCGAATCATTAGAATCTGAGCAATGGAGTGAAACAATCATTCCGATCGCTGAGAAGGTTGCCTTAGGAAAAAGATTGAGCATTGAAGATGGATTGATATTATATCAGCATCAGAATCTTAACGAAGTCGGAAGGTTAGCTGATTTTGTCCGTAAATCACGCTTTGAAAATTTTGCATTCTTTAATTCCAATGTACATGTAAATCAAACCAACGTTTGCGTTTTAGCATGCCGCTTTTGTGCCTTTAGAAGAAGCAAGAACTCTGCTGATGCCTATTCATTGGATATTGAAGCATATGTGGAAGATTTATCGAAGTATGCAGATTATGTTGATGAAGTTCATTCTGTTGGGGGATTACATCCTGATTGGGATGTTTACCACTATCGAGACTTATTCAAAACGGTAAGCGAGAAATTCCCGCATATCACAATTAAAGCATTGACAGCGGTTGAAATAAAACATCTTTCACAGTTGTCTAATATCTCTTATAGAGAGGTATTGACGATACTAAAGGATGCAGGACTTGGTAGTTTACCCGGCGGTGGTGCTGAAATATTGGACGATGGAGTCAGGGCAATTATCTGTAATGGGAAAGAGAGTTCTGAAGAGTACCTAGAAATTCATAGAACTGCTCATGAGATCGGCTTGCCTTCAAATTGCACCATGCTATTTGGAACAGTTGAAACGCTGAAGCACCGTCTAATCCACATGGATAAATTACGTAGATTGGCTGACGAAACCGGAGGATTCCAGTGTTTTGTACCATATCCGTTCTTGCCAGATTCATCCAGGCTGCCAGAAGCTCAATGTGCTACAGGAACTGAAGTATTACGAACTATCGCAGTTTCAAGGTTAATGCTTGATTCGATACCACATATCAAGGCATACAGAATGAATATTGGTGATGGATTGGCAGAATTAGCACTACAATTTGGTGCTGATGATATTGATGGAACAGTACAAAAGGAATCTATTATGCATTTAGCAGGATCTACCGCCCCATTAGATCATGATTTGAGTAAATTATCCAAATTGATTGAAAATGCTGAATGCATTCCTGTTAAGAGAAATACAACTTACGAAAGATTTGAGATATTCATTGCCCCAACTCCAAAGACAATACGCGGTTTGAAAATGGCCAAATAACTCAAACTAATCATGAGTTACACCTTTCAGTAGTTGGCCCTCCCTCGCAACATGGCGACCCATGGTTGGACGAGGACAATCGGTCGTGTTTCCTTTCTAAATTGCGACCCGTTATTCTATGGCTTGGATGAAACATGGAACGTTTTACCAGCACCTCCTTCATGGTTAACAGGTCATTTGCTACGCAGAGATTGTGTACTAGCGCCAATACCTGCAGCCGATTATGCAAAGCATGCAGACGAATTAATATTAATCCCAGATATTGGAATTTGTTCTAAGGGTGAGGTCGGCAGTGTACTATTATTTTCAAACAAAAAATTAGAAAAAATGGAATCAATCGCTTTACCTTCTGATTCGGCAACATCAGTAGCACTTTTGAAGCATCTTTTGAAGAATAAGGGATTAAATCCAACTTTAACTCAGATGGGTCCAGATTTCGATTTAATGCTAGATAATTGTGATGGGGCACTACTAATTGGAGATCGGGCACTCGAGAGTGCGAAGCAATATCCTTCAATGGTACAATTGGACTTAGGCCAAGCATGGCTAGAGAAGTCCGGGAAACCGATGGTTTTCGGGGTCTTCGCAGCTAGAATCGACACTCCTAAAGAACTGATAATTGCAGCACATAATGCTCTTGAATCAAAGTTGGCTCTTTTCGAGAGCAGTTCTGAACAAAGAGATGCTGTGATCAATTGGTCAATCAGCCGTTCTGAATTATCTTACGAGAGATTAGATAGATATTTCGGAGAGGTATTCAATAGACTTGATGATGACCATCTAGCCGGATTGAACCAATTTTTGATAGAAGCATGTGAATTGACTGCCGGTGCTCAATTCTGCTGGTAATCAATCATTCTTTGTCAAACGGTCAAGGGCGTCATCCATTACTTGATTATCGTTTTCCCCAGTTACAACTCTGCGAGTTTTGACGACTGCTTTCTTAGTTGCTACTTTCTTAGCAGTAACTGGGGCAACTTGTTCATCGGCAGATACCAATGTAGTCCGTTTCCCCGCCACAACAGTGCCGTCACGGCTTCGTTTAACATTAGCAGACCTTCTTCGTACAACTACAGGAGCAACATCATCTTCATCGTCGTAAAAGCCCGCGATTGTGGATTCGGATTCAACCTGCGGAACAGCAGCCTCACTAGATTGTGATTTTTTACGGCCGATTTTTCTTTTTATCTCCCGGTTTCTCATCAATTCATCATGGGTCAATGATTCCTCTTCTTCCAATTCATTTTCAAACACATCCTCTTTAGTTTCTTCGGGGATGTCTTCAAAGTCGTCAAATGCAAAATCTAGATCAACACTACTAGCATTTCTAGTTCTAATATAGGTTAATAATGATGCGGTTAGCATCAAGATGACAAATATTGCAATCCACGGATATTCGATGGTAATTTCAACAAACGTTTCTAACATTGTTGGGCTAGGTGGAATGTCCTCTATTAGTTGTAAATTAATTTTATTTTCTTCAACCCACCATGGGCTCCAAGAAGCGGACAGTGCTTGTTTTCCATCTAGCACAACATGAATTGGGTGTGCTTCTGCTAAGTTGGCAATTGAACCATCAGTTGCCTCTGGCTGATACATAAGCGATAATTGAAGTGGATAGCGCACATCTGGGAACAGTACAAATGAAACCTTCAATACGATCTTTATTCTCGTTCTTTCATCGTCTATCTCAGTTAATATCATTCCACTCCTAATATTGCAACTAACTATCCCATTTTCCACTTGTCCTACAGATAATTCAATCGCAGCCTTCCAAGAGTCAATGAAATCAGCAGTATCCATATTCTCACAAATAGAGTTGGAGAACCTCACTGCTTCAGAGTGGCTTAATTGCTGGTCCGCGATAACAGATTTACGAGACATGTTTCTAATGAGAGATGATTGTTGAGAACTTAATGTAATTACATCCTCTAGTTCTAATGTGGTTTGGTTAATCCAAATATTTAGATTTCTAATATCATCTTGATTTGGCACGTTTGAACATTTCTCAGCACTTGAATCGCAATTGATATCCCACTCATCAGAAATAGAATCTCCATCGTCATCATTATCTAAATTATCAGGAATTCCGTCTCCATCTAAATCTGCTCCGTTTTCACCGTATCCAATTGGCAATTTTGGTGATCCGTATATGGCAATATTCTGAGTATCCGAGGTGACAAATATTTTCTCTGGCAAAAAGTTTGAATTTTCAATAACTGCAAAATCCGATGCACGATGGAACAGTGTAGTTTCTTCCTTGATTAGAAATGTAGAGGTTTCGATAGTAATAATTTTTGATTGGGTGCTCGATTCTATAATATGGATGTAAGACCCATCACTAGACCATAACATTTCACTTCCCGAAATAAAGTCGCTTTGATGAATTCCACCTCCACTTGGTTCTACAGTTTTTAATCTTCCATTAGCACCCAGTAGGCCAATTATTAAGTCCTCGCTATCAAAGCCACAACCTACAACTTCGCTATTCAACTCCCACTGTTTCCCTGTGGGGTTGCCTTGCCTATCCCACGTCAATACTCTACCTGATTCATCACCTGTTAGCACCAGGTTTCCATCCGTTGAAAAGGCAATACAAGATACATCAGTATTATGCTCACTGGACAAACTGCTTTCGATACTTAGGTCAGACTTTCTCAATAGATCTACACCGTTATCCGAATTAGGTACTGCCAGAATAGTACTATCTGGGCTCCAAGAAATAGATTTTGTTTCAGAGTTGGAATTACTATTAATATTTACTAATTGGAGACTTTCAACATCAATCAATTGAATATTATCGGTGCGGACTTCAGAACCGATTAATGATAGAGCCAATGTAGCCCCATCTGGGGAAAATTTCAAATCAACAATTTGCCTAATCAATTCAAAACTTGCTAGTAATGAATTGTCTTCGATACTATGGATTGTCAGCACCCCTTTATACCCAGTAGCCAACAATGTGTTGTCACTGTTAATGTCCACTGCTTGGCTATTTGATACTTCTAAAGGGTTTGAGAGGCCACCGGTATAGGATAACCCAGATGATGTAGCAGTAGTTGCAGGAACGAGAATAATCAACAATATCATCGCTACAGATGAAAATTGCAAATCAAATTTTCGGCTTCTTAGCATATGCGCCCTCAATATGCTGAAAGCATATGACTTGAAAACATCTCGGTGAAAATAACTCCGAACCATCATTATTTACCATTTGGCATAATTAACCTATTAGATTGATGCGGTTGATTGATGAAGGGTATCTTGGTCGGACGCATTATGCACACTGAGTTGCCACTAGATGCGGAAGGGAATAAGATAGTCCGTATTGGACATTCACCAGATCCAGATGATGCTTTTATGTTCCATGCAATGACCACTGGGGCTTTTCCTACACCGGGCTATAATTTCGTACATGAGCTACAAGATATTGAAACTCTCAATCACAGAGCCATGAATCAAGAACTTGAAGTTTCAGCAGTTTCCATTCACGCTTACCCCGAAATTTCACAACACTATGCTTTGATGAACTGTGGTGCTTCGATGGGAGAGGGATATGGACCGATGGTCGTTTCGATGCAAGGCGTATCTGAAAACGATGTACGCTCCAACATAATCGCAGTACCTGGTATGAAAACTAGTGCGTATCTAGGTTTGAGATTGGCCTGGGGCGATTGCCAAGTTGAAGTAGTTCCCTTTGATGAGATTATACCACGAGTCTTAGATGGCACATTTATGTCTGGATTAATTATCCATGAAGGTCAATTAACTTATGTCGAACACGACTTGAATGTCTTGTTGGATTTAGGTGTTTGGTGGAATGAGCGCACGAACGGTTGGCCGATGCCTCTTGGCGGTAATGTCGTTAGAAGAGATTTAGGCCAACAAGTGATGGAAGATATCACGCTGTACACAAAAATGAGTATCGAACATGCTATTGCGCACCCTGCTGACGCCCTTGAATTTGCCAAGGCATGGGGTAGAGGAATTGATGATGAAACAAATAAGGAATTTGTTTCTATGTATGTAAACGACAGAACAATTGATTATGAAGACGAGGGTCGTGCTGCAGTACGCCAATTCATCAAAGAAGGGCAAGAACTTGGACTAATAGATTCGACTTTCGATACCAGTAGCATGAAATTTATTGGTTCTCCTGAATAAAAAGGTGATTAAATGGATATTGTAGACAGGGCGCCGGGTGTGAGTCAATATGGCTCTGTCGATCCAGCACCCCCGTCTAGTGAAAATGATGTTGAAACACTAAAACTTCACCTCTTGGATGAAAACAATCAGATGTTTCTACGGATTAGGGCTGTTTTCCCTAAGAAATAATGGTACAGATGAAGCTTGCTTAGCATTATGTTCAGCCTTTGTCACAAAGAGTGCTCTTTTACGTCATGAATTGGCCTATGTCCTTGGACAGATGCAAAATGCCACTGCCATTCCTACTTTGATTGAGCGATTGAGTGATCTGGAAGAACACATCATGGTTAGGCATGAGGCTGCTGAGGCAATGGGTGCCATCGGAGACGATTCGGCCAAACCGATTCTAGAGGAATTTCTCAATGATGAAAATATAGAAGTTGCAGAATCATGTGAAGTTGCATTGGATTTACTAAATTGGTGTCGAACAGCAGAATGGGAAGATGCTTCTTGGTGAGATTTTAATGCCCAAGTTCAAAGACTAGCCAGCACCCGCATAATTTAGAGGCAAACCCTATGCCACACGAACACATACAATTGGCCCAGACTCCAAATGGTGAAATCGGTCCACGATGTCACAAATGTGGAGAGCGTTTAACGTTTGGAAATGCTATGGTCGTGGACAAGTATTACATGTGCTGGGAACATTATGTTGAAGCAACCGGCGCAGATACAGCAACTACCATCAATGAATCAGAAGGAAGATTTTGGATGCAGAAAGAATAAACTTTCACTTAGTTCAAAAACTGTCACCTTCTGTCTTACTACGGGAGGATGAAAAATGTCAACTGGTTGGGCCCGATTTGCACATCGTTTTGGTCAGTATTATCGTACATCTGAATTCTGGACTCCTCCGCGATTAAAGTCAAGAGAGTGGATGTTTATTCCCTTTGGAGGCTCACCTCCAATCAGGCACAAAGGTTTCACCGATATGCAAGATGTTAGGACCTTCCTGTCGGAAAGAGCAATGCATTCATGTTTCTACTCGACGGCTTATTGGAAAAGACCATATGAGTTGAAAATGAATGATAAAATCTGGCAAGGTGCAGATTTAATATTTGACCTGGACGGTGACCATTTGCCAGGCGTTACCGATCGAGATTTCCCTGCTATGCTAGAGGTCATCCAAGAACAAGGATGGAGTCTTTGGAATGATTTTTTACAACCTGAATTCGGTTTCGATGAAAAATATTTACAGGTAACCTTTTCAGGTCATAGGGGATTTCATTTGCACTATCGCGACCCTAATTTATTCCATCTGGATTCGGAAGCAAGGAGGGAATTGGTATCGCATATTCGTGGTGAGGGCGTTGATGTACAGGGCGGCATGTCCCGCTTCAATGAGGCAGACTCCCGAGGATGGTCTAGGCGAATTAGAGATGGCGTCGATGACATGATATTGAAATTACAAGTTATTTCAAATAAGCAAGGAGATTATTCTTCAATATTGAAAGATTTAGAGGAGGGCCTCAAAGCTCAATATAAGAGAGAAGGAGCTACTTCTCAAAGAAGCGCTACATCGATTAAAAAATTAGCAGAAATTGTAAACCATGAAGCTCGTTCAAAAAGAATTAGAGAGGGTAAATTTGGTGCACTTAGCAACTACGATGGATTGTTTCTTAATTTGTTGAAAACTGACTCTTCGGTAGTTCTAGGTAATGCAGGAGAAACAGATGAAGTGGTTACCATTGATACTAGAAGGCAAATTAGGTGGCCTACATCTCTTCATGGGAAAACAGGGATGCGTGTAAGCGAGTTTCCATTAAACCGTTTAGACCCTGAAGGTTCTAACCCATATAGGCCACTTCAAGAGGCCTTGGTATTAAGCGGTCAAGAAAAGTTGCGGGTGGAAATTACAGTTGAGGATGCTGTTGCCCAGTTCCAAGACAAAAGATATGATTTGACGCGTGGGCAAATTTTAGAAATAACCGAGGCTGGAGCGACATTTTTGGTTCTGAAAGGATGGGCTAAAATCGTATAATTGAAAATAAACACATCATCTTTGAATCTATCCCGTGCATACTCCTTCATCGGTAAGGTTCAAGGGTAGAGTTTGACCCACCGTAGGTGGGGTAAGCCGTATGAGTCAGCAAGATGATGAAAAAAAGGACAGCAAATTGCCATCATTAGGTGCGCTTCCTCTACCACCAATGCCACCATTACCACCAATGCCGAGTATGGATTCACCATTGCCTCTACCACCAATGCCAAGTATGAATTCACCATTGCCACTACCACCAATGCCAATTATGGATTCACCATTGCCTCTACCTCCAGCACCAGTCATGGATGCACCATTGCCTCTACCTCCAGCACCAGTCATGGATGCCCCATTACCACTACCCCTACCTCCAGCACCAGTCATGGATGCCCCATTACCACTACCCCTACCTCCGGCACCATTGCCAGTAGTAACGCCTGCAGTTGCAGAACCTGCATTGTCACAAACGGACCCATCTTATGGTGACCTTTGGGCAAAGCGGTCAGACAAACCACTTCCACAAATTTACGGACACATTGACCGTATTGCCAATTCAGAAGCGGGTTCTTTGTTGGATCGATACGCTGACCGGTTTGGCCATTCGATAGACCGCGACATCATCGTATTGAGAAAGCAACAAATCGATGACAAAATTTCTGAAATTAGAGATGCCCCCACTGTTGAATTAATGGGTGCAGAAACTATCGGCCTAGAACTGGATGAAGACATGGACCTTTCTGAGCAATTATTGGCTATTGAAAGTGAATTACGTTCGCTAAAACCAGAATACCAAGCTGCAAAAAGTTCTGGTGATTCCGAGTTATTAGCCCAACTAAGGCCTCAATTAGAATCTTTAATGGTTCAAAGAAAGGAATTGCAAGCAATTATCGCATCCTCAGAAGAGTCAATCGTTGCACAAGAAGCAGAGGAAACCGATGGAGATGACATATTTACTTTATTCGTATCAATTGTTGATGACCTGTTGGGCTCAAATCTCCCTGAAGATGTAGTCGCAGAATTTATCGAAAGCCCAGATTTCCAAGTATACCAGGAAGTTGGCAGCGACCCACAATCTGCCGATGAGGAGTTGAGAGCAGCATTCTTTGCCATCGTTGATGGCCAATTAGGAAATATGGATGGGTCAGACATCCAGGTATTCGTCGAATCAGAACAGTTTGAAATTTATCAGACTGTTGGAAATATGTATCAGTGAGCGTGAGAAAATGGGACTACTTGATAAAGCAGGAAATGTTGAAACAACACCGGATAAAAAACCTAAGGCTGTAGCGAAAGCAGTTGCTAAAGCAGCACCAAAGGCAGTTGCGAAGCCAAAGGCGGCAGTGAAAACCACTGTTTCAGCTAAACCCGTTAAAGCGAAGAAAGTTAGAACTCCTCGCACAACTGGATTACCAGAAGGTTACGAATTAGCATCGAAAATGAATCGTTCAATCAGTTGGTGGGTAAATATCGCCGTCAATTTCTCAGTACTTATTGCTGGACTTGGAATGGTGATTTTCGCTGATACTGGCGTGACAACTACAGGTCTTTTTGGCTTAGCAGCCGTAATGATTATCCTAAATGTAATCATAATTCCAGCAAAGACTGGCAGAACAATCGGACACTTTGTGTCAAGAACAAAATTTATGACTGCAAATGGTGAAAAAGCGAGCGTTTTTCATTCAATTCTAGCAAATACGGTCGGTCTATTCACATTGATCGGTTTCATACTTGTGATGTTCAACATGTCTGATTTCGATGCCAAAAATTATTTTAGTATTGCTGGTTTAGTGATTGGTATTATTTTCATTGTTCTTTGGTTTGTAAATAGAAATTTCAAGAAAAACAGTGATATGGACCAAGGACTCTATGACTTGATGTTCAACGCATACCTGGTAAAACACATACCAGCAGAAGGGGAAGTCTCAACGGGTATTTGGGGCAGACTTGAAAATGCTGGAGAGTGGGGTGACAAGATTGCTTCTAGGAGAGAAGATAATATCAAAAAGGCTGCAGAAAAAGCTGCAGGAAAGGCTGCTAAGGCTGAAGAGGACGCAAAGAACGCTTCCACTGATAGTTCAAAGGATGAATAAATAACTTCTTGTTGATCATCATGATAAACCAGTCTAAGTATGGACGATTTGTAATATTTTTTATATTGCTTCTCATCACTTGTACCATTCGATTAATAGGTGACTACTCCGCATTAGGCAATGTTGTTTTTGTATTATTGGGTAGTGCATTATTGATTAATCTCTATGTTGAATACATAATCATTCAAATATTTAGAAAACCTGATTTCCAAAAACCAAGCATAGAGGTTGAAACCTGGGTCGAATTGGATGCCGATTGCCGTGGTGTTAAAGCGAGAGCAATGCTAAATCGTAGAGATCAAAGCGCACCATTGCTATTGATGATACATGGCTGGAAAAGTAGCGCCGAATCAGTACGCGAACGTGCTGAATGGTTCTGTGAACAAGGATGGCATGCTTTGATAATTGAAATGCCAGGACACGGCAAGGCAATGCCAGTTGAAAAATGGACTGCGATTAGAGTGATAGAACACACTGTAGAATTGATGGATGCATTAGATAATTTACTACCTCCAGAAAACATCACAGAAATTGTGTATTATGGGCACTCTATGGGTGGATTCGTGGGCCTTAATCTCTCAAAAAGAATTGATAATTATTCATGGGGAAATAAAATAAAGGGATGGATACTAGAATCTCCAATGACTAAATATTCAATGGTGTATGACGAATCATTAATTCACAACAGAATCCCCAAAGTTCTTCATTCAACTATTAAAAAGAGGTTGTTGGTTCAATTCTCAGCACTCCACCCTCAAGAAGATCCTATTCACTCACTTATGGAATTAGACGTTCCAATATGGGGCCTGCCACAACAACCTACTCTCATCTTACAAGCAGAAGTGGATACAGTACTCGGACGATCTCACTACGACTTACTTGTCTCATCAATGATTGATGCTGGTAGAGAGAAGA
>Ga0115003_10001112_pt1 | contig 23793 bp, 22 predicted proteins | sample ArcticOcean_MG_C_7_FD_88736 | JGI IMG/M metagenome (GOLD analysis project Ga0115003, IMG submission 88736) | Marine microbial communities from western Arctic Ocean - ArcticOcean_MG_CB11_88 | ecosystem: Environmental > Aquatic > Marine > Oceanic | place: Arctic Ocean: Canada Basin | collected... | reverse complement strand
GCCCTTTGCGGTCGTTGCCTACTTCTCCGGTGGCGACCTGCGCGCAAAGATCAATGAAGAGGGCGGTTATCTCAAAGTAGAAGAACTCGACCAATGGGTGCCCCAGATCGCGAGCGCCCTCGATTTCATGCATAGCAAGAGCGTCGTGCATCGCGACATCAAGCCCGACAACATTTTATTTGACGAGCAAGGCAATGTATTGCTTTCGGACTTCGGCATCGCGACGGTGATGCAGGACATGGAGTCCGACGAAACCCAAGTCGGGCAGCTCACCCAGGTGGGGACGTTCGTCGGGACAACGGCCTATGCGCCGCCCGAAGCGATTCGGCGCGAGCTGTCTGGCGCATACGATCAGTACAGCCTGGGGGTCACGATCTATGTTGGTCTTTCGGGGGAGATGCCGTTTCGAGCGTCGACGCCGGAAGAGACGCTCGTTCTGAAGGCCAGTCAGGAGCCGCGTCCGATTAAAGAGGTGCTGCCCGATCTGCCGGCCGAAGTTTCTCGGGTGATAATGAAGTCGATCGCGCAAAAGGCCGAAGATCGCTTCGAGTCTTGCAGCGAGTTCGCTCGTGCGCTGAGTCGCGCGATCGCCCCCGATTCCGGGCTGAAGACGAACTACACAATCGCCGCGGGCATCGCGTTCGTCGCCGCGTTGGCCGTTGGGGTTAGCGTCTACATGTTCAAGCCGGCCGAAGCAGTTCCGGTGGTGATCGTTCCTGCAGAGCCACCGGGAACCGTGTTCGAAGCCGGGAGCACGCCCGAAGAAATTTCGGCCGCCATGAAGCTGTGTCAGCAGCATGTCTCTGCCTGTGACGTCCGCGATTACGAATCGGAGATCTTGCGCGCGGTTCGCGTTGCCGACCTTGCGCCCGACAAAACCGAAGTCACGAACGAACAATTTCTCGCATTCATTACGGAGACCAACTACGTCACCGAGGCCGAACGCGCCGGTTTTAGTTACAAGGACGGTTTTCTGAAAAGGGCCGGTTGGTCATGGACCAGCGTTGATGGTGCAGGCGCGCGCCCCGAGTTGGATCATCCGGTCGTGCATGTGAGTCAAAATGACGCTCAGACTTACTGCGAATGGGCCGGGGCACGCTTGCCAACGGAAGTCGAGTGGGAGTTCATGGCACGCGGGGCCAGTCGCCGCACTTTTCCGTGGGGCAATGCCTGGGAGTCCGGTCGCGCTAACTCGAAGCTTGGCGGCGTAGGTGAAACTGCGCCGGTTGGTTCGTTTGCAAATGGCGCAACCCCCGAAGGTTTGCACGATCTGGCGGGGAACGTGATGGAATGGACATCGAGTCGCACCAATGCGGGGAAAGCCGTGTTGAAAGGTGGCGCATGGAATACCGAAAACCCCGCACATGTCCGTTCGGCGATTCGCTTTGACGAGGCGCCCGACTTCACCAGCGACGACGCGGGCTTTCGCTGCGTGAGAGAGTTGTAGGGAACCTTTTGACCCGCTTCGGATACCCACTGGTGTCTGGAATCAAGTTAAAAATGCAAAGGAGCGTTTCCATGAAGAGAACCTCGAATCGTTTTTCGGTGACCGTGATATTGATCGCAGTCGCCTGCGTTGTTTTCGTTGTCGGAACCGCCGGTGCGGCTTCGCGCGACGACGTGCTCGAAGTTCTCCAGAGTATCGTCGCTACGACCGATGACCCCGGCAGTGCAAACTCGGGGCTCAAAGTCTGGGCAAACGAAGGCGACAACCTTCCCCTCGAAGAGGGTTCGCCCATCGCGTTTCACTTTCAGTCGCAAGAGGATGTGCACCTGACTGCGATGTACCTTGATGCCGACGGCCAGCTGGTACTTCTATATCCTGCACCAAACGGCACGATGCTGAACGGCAACGAACAACTCGATCTCGAAGCCGGAGGCGCGACCACCCCGTACGGCCTCGAATCTCTTTTCGTCGTTGGCAGCAAGACTCCGATTACGCGCAAAGCGTTGGGCATCGATTCCCAGGATGCATACGCTGTGCTGAGTCATGACGAAGCCGTTGCAGCAGCGCAGAAGCTGCGCGACATCGTGGCCCAGGGTGGAGGCGCGGCACCGGGTGCGCGGGTTGATCTGCACATCATCCCCGCGAGGTCCTCTGCGAACGGCTACACCCGTGGTGGCATCGTTCAGTACTTCACCGAGGCCACGCGCTCGGTCCATCGTCCTAAGCTTGAACTCGAGATCAACTTCGAAACAGGGTCATCAGAACTGGCGAGCGACGTGCGCAATGACCTCGACGTGGTGGGGCAAGCGCTCCAGGACGAACGCTTGTCGGAGAAACGCTTCAAGCTGGTCGGTCACACCGACCAACGCGGGGACGCGGACTACAATATGCAGCTATCGGAGTCGCGTGCCGAGTCGGCGCGTCAGTACCTGATCGAGAAGTACGAGATAGACCCCGACCGCATCGACCCCATCGGCATGGGCGAGTCGAAGCCTATGATGACCGGAACCGACGCCAACACCATGCGACGCAACCGGCGCGTGGAACTCGAACTCGTTCGCTAGAAGTCTGCACGGCAGACTCCTGGCCTTGACCGTTTCTGAATAGACGTCTCGTTCGGGGACGTCTATTCGATCAATGGACGGGGTTTTCAACGGAGGGTCGATCCACGGATCGGTTCGCCCGCGACCCCGTTCGAGGCTGATCTACGGAACCCAGGCCAATGCGTCTCGCAGCCGGCGGTTGGTCGCATATCGTTACATCGATGCCCGAGGCCGCAACGGTCTATTCGATGATCGACAGCGACGTGGTACTACTCGTGATGAGCGATCACGGCATTCGCACCCCAATTGGACATGAAACCGGCGCGCTCTTCTTGCTGGCGGGCAATGGCGTGCCACATGGCGGGGCGATGAGATGACCCACCTGCCAGGCGCACCCCGCATTCTGGGTTTTTGCCTGTTTGTTCGACTAGAACTTTACGATGATGCTCGTCTGGATCCGAATGCGGTCGTTGGGCGTTGCCCCACCTAGCGCCGTTACGTCCTTGTCGAGTTGGTCCGTGAAATAGGCGCGAACATCAATGTCTGTGTTTGTCCACATCTGCTTGGTGGCGTAGACGAGCCATGTCTTTCCGTTGGCGCCTCCGTCGAACACATCGCTGTCGTAAAGGCTACTCGGCACCGCATCGGCTTCGAGTTCAAAGTAGGCGGCGCCGACGTTGACGAAGTCCCCTTTGTTACCGGCCTCGATGCCAACCCCGAACCCCATGTTCTGTTTGCCCTCGCCAATGCCGACGGCACTGGCGTTGTAAACGAAGTTGCCCCAAACCGTAACGGGCCATTTTTTGTGGGCGGCCCACGTTGTTCCGCCGTGGAACTCGATCAGATCGAGGTGATTGTTTGAGGTGAGGCCGTCAGTGTTCGAGACTGTCCTCAGGTATGCGTTCGTCAACTTCCGAATTGCATAGTAGGTAACTTGAGACTTGAACTGAACTTGATCATTGAGCTTAACCTTCTCGTCCATTTGGACCGCGATCATCGCCGGATCACGACTCGGGTTGATGCTGCTGTCGTCGCTGTTGTCGTCGAGAACGAAATACGCGACATCAAGGTTCCTGGTCCAGTAATCGCGCGGAGACGCTCCCCAGCTAAGCGCCACGCCTTCTGGCATCTGGTCGCCATCCCAAAGCAGCAGTGACGGTCCGATCCCCTTCGGCTGAAACGGGTTCGGCATCTTGCCGATCGTAATGTCGAATGAATCGCCAAACATCGGCTTTTCGTTGCCCTGTGGTTTGAGGATCAGGAAAGCGCGATCAATGAAAATGCCATCGGGATCGAAGTCGATGCCGGTCTGTTCGTCGCCTTCCGGGCCACGATCGGCTTGTCCGTCACCGAGGGTCTGATTGCCTTCGTTTGCGTCGGAACCCGTCGCGAGCCGAAAGCCGATAGCAATGTGGTCGTTAACTTCCGTGTCTGCGCCGAGTCGCAGGCGATAGCGGAGGCGATGCCGGTCCTTCATGCCGTCGATCACGAAGACTTCGTCTCGTGCGCGAAAGTCGCCATTGAAATCGATTCGCTCGAACCAGCTCTTTGCTTCTTTCTCCGCGGAGGCCACGGGGGCGAAGATCAGGACCGCGCCAATCACCGCCAGTGTGGCACCTGTAACGATGCCCGCGGATACGTGGCGTAGAACCTTCGCTCTTTCCAGTTCCCTGTACTTCATGACTCGGGTCTTTCTCCCTCGCCTCCCCGCGGAAGCGCGATGGTTTGGTTTTGTGTGATCACGAAAAGTTTATGGGCTTCACAAACCGTTTTGATTGTGTCGTTGAAGCCGAACAGATACTGACTTGTAATCGAAACGCTGACCAGAGGGCTTCGACGGCTCGCTCGTGTCGAATTCTGACGCCGAAAATTATCTCGAAGAATGCGACTCCTTTGAGCAGATCATATTGGGGCAATGGATGTTGGGCACCGACTCGATCTACGGAGAGTAAGTGAATGACTGCAGTCATGTCGCTTATCCGAATGACGAGGATGCTGACATCGAAGCGCTTTCCATCGATGCAGGGGAAGACAGGGTGTCTTTTGAACACGAGATCGGCGACGAAGTTTTTCCTTCGAGACGACAAAAACTTGGCGTGCTCGGAGCCAAAGTAGCCGAGTTGGGTGTTGTCAATGTCACAAAGCCCTATACGCCACACGAATCCGCGGTGAAGACGATGACCGCATTTCCGGCACGAAATCGTCGGTCTATCGCAGCGTAAGTTGCACTGGTCTCGGCGGCGGCTTCTTCCGCTTCGACATTCAGGTGTTCTCGTTCAGCCCAGTCTGGTGAGCGAGAAGGTGGAAGACCATGTGGATCCCCGGGGAGGATTTGAACCTCCATTGACGGAATCAGAATCCGCTGTCCTGCCGTTAGACGACCGGGGATCAAGGTCTTGCGAGGCGGGAACGTATAGGAAGCCTCTCGGTTTCTCAACGTGCCGCGTGCGATTGATCGTGTGATTTTCGCATGGGGGAGGAAGGGCGTTACGAATTGGCTGCCGCCGCGTCTGCAGCGCGCTTTCGCATGAAGTCGAGGGCGTTGGCGAGGCGGGTCATGCAGCGCGCGGGGCCGATCGCGATCATGGTTTCATAGATTCCCGGCGATACGGGGCCTCCGGTCACGGCCACGCGAACAGGCTGAGCGATCTTGCCGAGTTTGACGTCGCCGTTGGAGGCAGCGACTTCTTCGAAAATAGTTTCGAGCTTGGCTTCGGTCCACTGAGACGAGTCAAGTTTTTCGAGCGCTGTGTAGAGCGCTTGGACGAAGGGCAGGGCAGCCGGCTTTAGGTGCTTTTTCACCGCCTTTGCGGCGCCTTCGCTCCCGAGGTCGACCTCTTCTCGCAACAAGATCGAAGCGAGCTCCGCCATTTCGATGAGGGTCTTTGCGCGGTCGCGCATAAGTTCGATGACCATCGTGAGCCGCTCGTCCCGCACGGGCACATGACCGAGTTGCTGTTCAAAGTGCGGAGCGAGCGCTTCGATCAAAGTATCCATACTCGCTGTCTTGAGATGCTGCTGATTGACCCAAAGTAGTTTGTCGGGATCCGCTTGTCCGCTCGCGCGACCGACACCATCGAGATCAAATTTTCTGACGATCTCTTCGCGGCTAAAGATTTCGTCGTCACCGTGAGACCAGCCGAGGCGAATAAGCCAGTTCCGAAGACCATCGGGGAGCAGGCCTTTGTCGCGGTAATCTTCGATCGAGACCGGATCGCGACGTTTCGAAAGTTTTTTGCCGGAAGGCCCCACGATCAAGGGAACGTGGGCGAAGGCCGGAGGCGTGGCGCCGAGCGCATCGTAGATAGCGATCTGAAAGGGCGTGTTCGGGTGATGGTCTGCGCCGCGAATGACGTGACTGATTTCCATGTCGATGTCGTCGACCACGACCGCCAGGTGAAACAGGGCGCCGCCGTCACTTCGACGAATGATTTTGTCTCCGATCTCACTCGCGTCCTGTCCGCTCGGCCCAAAGACGAGATCGTCCCAGCCGATCACGCCTTCACTTTGCAACCGTAGCCGCACCGTGTGTTCACCGCAGTCGGGTTGGTGTCCTGCGTCGCGACACTTGCCGTCGTAGGTCCACTTGCCGCCGGCGGCCAGCGTCGCTTGTTTGCGCGTCTCGAGTTCGTCTTTTGTACACACGCAGCGGTACGCGTTCCCATCGGAGAGCAACTTCTCGATGACTTCGGCGTGGCGGTCGGCGCGTTCGCTCTGGCGGAAGGGGCCTTCGTCCCAGTCGAGGCCGAGCCAGCGCATCCCTTCGAGAACGGCGGCTTCACTTTCGGCCGTCGAACGCTCTCGGTCGGTATCCTCGATGCGCAGTAGAAAGACGCCACCGTGGTGGCGGGCGTAAGCCCAGTTGAAGAGTGCCGTTCGGGCGCTCCCCAAATGAAGGAACCCCGTGGGGCTGGGGGCGAATCGGGTCCGGAGTTGTGACATGGCGGGGCAGCATAACGCAGGGCGTCGAATCGGCAGCGCCTTACGGGGTGAAATCTCGGTTGACTGGAAGCCCTGCCTTCTGCTAATTGGTTGCCCGCCCCAAGTTCAGGGCGAGCCGCCAAATCACTGAATTTTATTGACTTTATCGTCTTGGCCCATCCTGCGAATCCAATTCGGCCGCTTTTTGAGTCGCACCGATGCCGCGGGTTCCAAGCCTGATCCCATAGTCCCAACATCCCGCGTGCCCTTAAATTTAAATGAGGACCGGCGGAGAGCCATCTCGCACGAGCCCACAAGCCATGAAGATCATCCTCGATCGCCTTACACGCACGCCAGTGGAAGAAGTCTTCGAAGCCCCTGAGAGCTGGTGGCGCGAGCGCACGGCATTGGCCCAGGAATTCAACTACGACTTCCGCGCGCCCTTGACCTTCACTCTACGGAGCTACAAGACAGCGGCGGACGTGATTCTCGAAGGTAGTTTTGCGAGCGAGGTCGAGGTGGAATGCGGACGCTGTCTGACACGCTATTGTCACTCGCTTCACGATCAATTCCGGCTGGTTGCGGAAGAAGCAAGGGGACGAGTTCCCGCGGATCCCGAGGGCGTCGAAAGCCTCGCCCGTGAGGGTTTGTGTCTTGCAGAAGAGATTGAATCAGCCTGGTATCAAGGCAGCGTCATCAAGTTAGATGGCGTTTTCGGGGAAGTCGTAGCGGGGGCGATTCCAGCACACCCTTTATGCAATGAAGACTGCCAAGGTCTGTGCCCGCAGTGTGGCGTTTCGAAAAATGAAAGTCGCTGCGGCTGTGTTCCCGAAGTCATTGAAGTAGAAGAAAAGAAATCACCGTTCGCCGTACTTGCAAAGCTGCGCGATCAAAGCGCAAAAGGAAATTAGAAAATGGCAGTACCCAAGCAAAAGACATCGAAATCAAAGCGCGACAAACGACGTAGCCACGACGCACTCGTATTGCAGAGCCGAAGCACGTGTCCCGACTGCGGGGCCACCCGCCAGCCGCACCGCGTCTGCGCGAGTTGCGGCAAGTACCGCGGCCGCACCGTTATTGAGACCCAAGAGGAATAAACTTCGGTGCTCGCACTGTTGTTCCCGGGGCAGGGTTCCCAAAATGTAGGGATGGGTCGAGACGTGTTCGAAGCGTCGGCTGGCGCACGCGCAGTGTTCGAAGCCGCGGACGACGCCCTTGGCTTTTCGCTCAGCGGCCTCTGTTTCGAGGGGCCAGAAGACAAGCTCACGCTGACGGAAAACCAACAGCCCGCGATTCTGACCACAAGCATCGCGCTATTGCGCGCGCTTGAAGAGCGCACGGAAGTGAAGCCGGCTTTTTTGGCCGGTCATAGCCTCGGCGAGTACAGCGCATTGGTCGCTGGTGGGGCGCTCTCATTTGAAAGCGCGGTTCGACTCGTGAATGCGCGCGGTCGCTTCATGCAGCAAGCTGTGCCCGAAGGCCACGGCGCAATGGCGGCGATCATTGGGGCAGGGCCCGAGGTCGCAACCCAGGCGTGCGAGCAAGCTGCAGCGCAGACCGGGGAAGTCGTGTCTCCAGCAAATTTCAATTCACCACAGCAGACCGTCATTGCGGGGGAAGTCGGCGCCGTTTCGCTAGCGGGCGAAAAGGCACTCGAACTGGGGGCAAAGAAGGCCATTGCGCTTTCGGTGTCCGCTCCCTTCCATTGCGCCATGATGGAGCCTGCCGCGGAACAGCTCGTCGCAGAAATGGAAAGTGTTCAATTTTCGGACGCTTCGGTGCCGGTTGTGACCAACGTAGAAGCCACCGCGAACCAGGACGGCAAACGCTTCCCCGAACTACTGGGTCGCCAAGTTACCTCACCCGTTCGCTTTACAGATATGATTGAGCAATTGAGTGCGAGCGGCGCGAGTGGGTATTTGGAAGTGGGGCCCGGGCGCGTATTGAGTGGCCTACTCGCGCGCATCGAGCGCCGGTCGAAGCGCGCGAATGTATGCGGGCTCAAAGATCTTGAAGAGGCAGTTCAATTCATAAACGAAACCGGCATCTAAACCGAACCCCAATCCGCATTGTCATAGAGAATCCGTAGTATGCTCCCGCCGGCTGAGGGCGGACCATCCTTTGCGGGGTCAAGGTATTCAAGAAGCTGCCCAGGCAGCTCGTTCTGGAGAAAACGTCACATGGCATTGGAAGATCGCGTAACCGCATTGATCGTTGAACAACTTGGAATTTCTGCGGAAGAAGCAGTTGCGGCTGCGTCGTTTTTAGACGATCTCGGCGCGGACTCCCTCGACATCGTCGAACTCGTGATGTCCTTGGAAGAAGAGTTCGATATTGAAATTCCGGACGAAGACGCCGAAAAAATTCAGACCATCGGCGACGCCATCACGTACGTGAAAGAGCGAAGCGGCAAATAGTGTCCGGATCGCGGTCTCTTTCCAAGACCCAAGGCCATCGCGAGACCCAAGCTATGTCCAAGACTCCAGCCCAGCGTGTTGTGATTACCGGCATGGGTTGTGTGACGCCGTTGGGCCTCGATCTGCCGACGACTTGGGCCGCCGCTTGTGCGGGCCAAAGTGGTGTGGGAATGAACGAGCGATTCGATGTCACCGACTACCCGGCTCGGATCGCAGCGCAGTTGCCCGGCCTGCCCGTGCCGAACGACGTGCTGGCCAAAGAACTCCGTCGCATGGACCCTATCGTCAGATATGCCCTCGTTGCAGCCGGCGAAGCCTTGCAGTCCAGCGGCCTGGAAATCAACGATGCAAATCGCGCCCGCATCGGCGTGGGCATCGGCACTGGGATCGGCGGGATCACGACCCTGCTCGACAATCACGATGCGTTGGCGAAGGGCGGCCCGCGCAAAGTGTCTCCGTTTACCATCCCGATGTGCATTTCGAACATGCCCGCCGGAAGCGTTTCGATTCAACACGGTCTGCAGGGGCCAAACCTCTGCTACGTCAGTGCCTGCGCATCGGGAAGTCACGCCATTGGTGAGTCGGCCAATCTGATCGCCCGCGGTGACGCGGACGTGATGGTTACAGGAGGAGCCGAAGCCCCAATTGTCGGCATTACGGTTTCGGGCTTTTCAGCGATGAAAGCCCTGAGCACCCGCAACGACGAGCCCACCCGGGCCAGTCGTCCTTTCGACTCCGGTCGGGATGGCTTCGTGTTGGGGGAGGGCGCCGGCATCATGGTGCTCGAAAGCCTCGAACATGCGTGCGCCCGAGGCGCCAAGATTCATGCAGAAGTGCTCGGTTTTGGCGCGAGCGCGGACGGCTTCCACATGGTCCAGCCGCCGATCGAAGGGGATGGCGCCGTGCGCTGCATGCAGATGGCGCTCGACTCGGCACAACTCGACGCGTCCGACGTTGGCTACGTCAACGCCCACGCGACCAGTACCCCGGCCGGCGATCCCCCGGAAGTCCACGCCCTGCGCCGGGTTTTCGGCAAGCATATCGACCAGGTTGCAGTTTCGGCGACGAAGTCGATGACGGGACATCTGCTTGGTGCGGCGGGTGCTGTAGAAGGGATCCTGACCGTTTGTGCCGTCGAATTCGGCCAGTTGCCGCCAACGATCAACCTTGAAGATCCCGACCCGGAGTGCGCGCTCGACCACGTGGTCGGCAAGGCGCGGGATGCGCAGGTCACCGCCGCGCTGTCAAATTCGTTCGGTTTCGGTGGGACGAACGCGAGTTTGATCTTTGGGGCTGTGCGCGATTAAGACGCGCATCCGGCGGTCAATTCGCTGCGCCGCACCGGACAATTCAGCGCGTTGCAGATCGGGCCATTCGGTCGTGTGGTCGCTATGTTGTGCCCCTCCGCCAGACCCTCCCCCCCCCGTCATTCTCTAGATCTGAAGGCAAATTATGGTTGACCCCTCTCGGACCCGAGGCGCAAGCCTTACCCCTCACATCGACGCAAACGATCCCGACGTCGCGAACATCATCCGACGCGAATCGAAGAGGCAGGGACTTTCTCTCGAACTGATTGCGTCAGAAAACTTCGTTTCTGATGCCGTGCTTGAAGCTGTGGGTTCAACGCTCACCAACAAGTACGCCGAGGGATATCCCGGGCGTCGTTACTACGGCGGTTGCGAAGTGGTCGACGAAGTCGAGACCCTTGCGATCGAACGCGCCAAGCGGCTCTTTGGTGCGGATCACGCAAACGTTCAACCACATTCGGGGTCGGGCGCGAATGCCGCAGTCTATCAAGCGGTCCTTGAGTTGGGCGACACGATTTTGGCGATGAACCTCGATCACGGTGGTCACCTGACCCATGGAAGCCCTGTCAATTTTTCCGGCAAGCACTACAACGTGATTCCTTACGGCGTTCGCAAAGAGGACGAGCGCATCGACCTCGACCAAGTGCGCGACCTTGCCAAAGAGCATCGCCCCAAACTTATCCAGTGTGGCGCAACGGCTTACTCACGGACGATTGATTTTGCGGCGTTCCGATCGATCGCCGACGAAGTGGGTGCGATCTTGTTTGCCGATATCGCGCATATTGCGGGTTTGGTTGCGACTGGGGTTCATCCAAGCCCGATCGGACATGCCCACATCGTGACGACCACGACGCACAAGACCCTTCGCGGTCCGCGCGGCGGCTTGATCTTGTGTGACGAAAAATATAAGAAGAAGATCAACAGCGCGATCTTCCCCGGCAGTCAGGGCGGACCGTTGATGCACGTGATCGCGGGCAAGGCGGTTGCGTTCAAAGAAGCATTGGCGCCCGAGTTCAAGGTGTACTGCCAGCAGATCGTCGCGAACGCACAGGCCTTGGCCGCGAGCTTTGGCGCCCGCGGTTGGTCCGTCGTTTCAGGGGGGACGGACAATCACTTGTTCTTGCTCTCGCTGGTGGACCGAGACACCACGGGCAAGGCTGCACAAATCGCCCTCGACCGCGCCGGAATCACCACCAATAAAAACATGGTGCCCTTTGATCCGCGCAAGCCCATGGTGACTTCCGGGATTCGGATCGGGACGCCTGCGGTGACGACCCGTGGCATGAAAGAAGCGGAAATGGAAATCATCGCCGGTTTTATCGATCGTGTTCTTCAGAACCCCGGCGATGTCGAAGCCATCGACAAAATCCGAGGCGACGTCGAAGACTTGTGCCGGAAGTTCCCGCTCTACTTGGACCGATGGAACGGCCAGGACTAACCCTTGCGCTGTCCATTCTGCTCGGACGAAGAAAATAAGGTGATCGACACCCGTCTTGCAAAGGACGGGGAGGAGATCCGAAGACGTCGTGAATGCGAAGAATGCGGGCGTCGCTTCACAACTCGGGAACGGCTCGAAAACGTCCTTCCGCGTGTGATCAAGGGTGACGAACGTCGCGAAGATTACGACCGCAGCAAGTTGCAGCGCGGGATCGAAGCGGCGTGTGTCAAACGACCGGTGAGTGCGGACGCGATCGAGCGTTTGCTTGACACCATCGAGCGCACCGCCCATGAAAGCGGCGAGAAAGAAATCACGAGCTCAGAGATCGGTTCGCTGTCGATGAGTGGACTCATCGACATGGATCAACTCGCAGCGGTGCGCTTCGCTTCTGTCTTCAAAAACTTTCAAAGCGGCGAGGACTACATCGCGTTCTTGGCTGGGCTCGACCGTGACGAGGAAAAACCGTCGTGACGCCCGAGGCCGCAATGCGCCTTGCTCTCGGTCAGGCGCGGCGCGTTCTTGGGACCACCTATCCGAATCCCGCTGTTGGAGCGATTGTTTTTCGAGGGTCGACGGTGCTGGGTCGTGGAGCCACCCAACCTCCCGGTGGACCTCACGCGGAAGCCGTGGCATTGGCGAAGGCCATCGCGAAGCACGGCAAGGGGAAGGTTCGCGGGGCAAGCGTCGCGACAACCCTCGAACCCTGTTGCTTTACCGGGCGTACGCCACCGTGTACGAAAGCAATTATCGACGCCGGCATTCGTCGGGTGATTGTGGGCTGCAAGGATCCACACGCGCGGGTGAATGGTCGCGGATCGACGGCCCTTCGGCGCGCCGGGGTTGAGGTTGAAGTCGGGGTGCTCGAAGACGAATGCCTGAAGCAGCATCGCGGGTTCATTTCACTGTGTGTAAAGGGTCGCCCCTTCGTGACGCTCAAGCTTGCGACGACACTTGATGGTCGGATTGCGACGGCCGCGGGCGAATCGCGGTGGATCACAGGGCCGGCATCCCGCGAATGGGTTCACCAGGCGAGGTCGCGCAGCGACGCCGTGATGGTGGGGTCGGGCACTGCGTTGGCTGACGACCCTGAACTTTCGGCGCGCAAAGGCAAGCGCATTATCCACCGTCCCGTTCGACTCCTCGTGGATTCAAAGCTTCGGGTGGCGACAGATGCGAAGCTTTATCAGGGGCTTTGCCGAGGGCGCACGGACAAAAATGCGGGTTTCGAGACGTGGGTTCTCTGTAAATCCAAATCGCAGGGACGCCGCGCGGTCGCGGCTACGGGTGCAAAGCTGGTTGACGTTCCGACCCAAGGTCGGCATCTCAACCTCAACGCGGCGATGAAACAGCTAGGAAATCTTGGCTTGACCAACGTGTTTGTGGAGGGGGGGGGAGAATTGGCAGCCGCATTACTCCGCGCGAAGCTAGTAGACGAGATACACTGGATCCAAGCGCCAACCTTGATCGGGGGCGACGGCCGCGCCGCATTGGGGCCGCTCTCTCTCGAACGCTTGCGCGATGCGGTTTCACTTGAAGACGTTTCAGTCAGGCGCAGGGGCGACGACGTGCACATCACAGCGAGCGTCCGCAACGGCAAGCGCCGATAAATGGTGTCAAACTTGGAGCAAAATTTGAATACGTGCTTGTCTATTACGGGATGGGCAATGGGGCAATGATCCAGTGAAGACATACCCCGCCAACCTTGATGCAACGCGCTTGCGCCTCGGTGTCGTCGTCGCGCGTTTCAACCATCTGATTAGCGCGCGCCTGCTCGAAGGCTGCGTCGATACCTTTTGCGAACTCGGTGGAGAGCGAGACAATGTTCATGTGGCTTGGGTTCCCGGTGCATTCGAGATTCCGCAAGCCGCTCGGGTTTTGGCCAGCTCTGGAAGATACGATGCGATTGTGACCCTTGGGTCGGTCATTCAGGGAGGCACGCCTCACTTTGACTACGTTTGCGACGGTGTCACCGACGGCGTGCGTGAGGTGATGCGGGACACGAATGTCCCGGTGGCCTTTGGGGTCCTAACGGTGAACGACATTGAACAGGCCATGGATCGCGCTGGTGGAAGCGAGGGAAACAAGGGCTCAGACGTGACTCGTGCCGCAGTCGAAATGGCGAACCTCTGTCCAATCCTCGAAAAAGAGCCCGCGGCCGAGATACCATCGAATCGAACGGACAGCCAATGACCGCCGAGGCGCATTCGAATTCAAGCGCGCGGCATCGCGCCCGTGAAGTCGCACTGCAGACGCTGTTCGCGATGGACCTGCAAGCGCGGCCCGAACGCGATGTTCGAGTCGAAGTGGTTCGTCCGCAGAGCGTTCGCAAAGGTCCGATCAAACTGCGGCGCAAAGCGCGGGTGGCCGGCGCGAACGAAACGCGCAATGAAGTCCATCCGGACGCGCCACCGGTTCGGGTTTCAAGTCGCCCACCCTCGACCGTGGAGGAGGTGTTCAACGACGTCGCCGAACATTTTGAAATGCCCCACGCCGCCCATGGATTTGCGCGGGATCTTGTCGCGAAAGTGATCGAGCACGCGGACGCCCTCGACGCAATCGTGTCTTCCCACGCGCGCAATTGGCGGGTTGACCGGATGGCGATCGTCGATCGTAATGTCTTGCGACTCGCGGCGTTCGAGTTGATGCATACCGAAACGCCCGCGGCAGTCATTCTCGACGAGGCCGTCGAATTGGCGAGACGATTTGGCAGCGATGAGTCTCCGCCCTTCGTCAATGGCGTGTTGGACGCGGTCGCCCGTGAGGTTCGTGGGGAGGACGCAAGGTGAGCACCATGCTCGACTTCGAACTGGGCTCGGAAGCGCTCGAACGAAGCAAGGTTGACCTTGTCGTCGCCGGTTTCTTCAGCGACCAACATCCACTTCGAGGCGGAGCCGGGCGAGTGGATTGGCGTCTTTGTGGTTTGGTTTCGGAACAAATTCTGGCCGGGCGCATCGCTGGGTTTCCCGGAGACGCGATTATGATTCCGAGTTCCGGACAGCTGCGCGCCAACAATGTCTTGTTGGTCGGGCTTGGGCCCAGAGCATCGTACCGGCTGAGAGAAGTGGCCGATGCGGTCAGCGACGTCATTGCGCGGGCAATTCGGCTCGCGTGCCCGTCGCTCGCGATGACACCGCTCGGACTCGCGGAAGACGAATTTCCGCGCTGCGCCGAAGCGTTTGTAGAGGGAGCGGTGGCCGGTTTCGCGCAGAGCGAAACGTCGCTTCGGCTTCGCGTGATATTGCCACCGGCTCAAATAAATCGAGCGACACAGTCCATCGATGCAGCAATCAGCGAACTCGGGCCGAAGTGTTTTCGCTTCAACCGTCCGAGCCTTGCTGACCAGTCAATGCGACTGAGCGCTCACGCGCCCGCATCGCCGAAGCATACGACCCGCTAACAAACGGGAATTCGCTTTTGCGCCGGAACGGGCGAACCCCCGCGGCCGATTCAAGTCTTGCCCGTGCGGCCGAGTTTTTGCGTGGGGCTTGCATTCTCAGCCCCGTTGGTTGGCCCGATCTGTTCTCGTAATCCGCGCTAGCTGCACACACGGTTTGCCGATGGGGAAAGGCGCTTCGTTCGGATTGGTCGATGCGCGGGTTGCTGAATAACAGGCTGGGGGCCAAATGAGTTTGCTCGGAAGTCTCGAGGATCTAGGCTTCGGTGACATCCTTGAGATCATCCATCTATCGCAAAAGTCTGGAGTGCTCAGCATTCGAGGTGATGCGGGAGAAGGTCGACTTGTATTTCAAGCTGGCCTGGTGCGACTTGCGAGTCTCAAGGGCGACCCCGAAAATTTGCTCGAACTAGTCGTCGACGGCGGTTTTATCACCACCGATGAGTTCGACAAGGCTTCCGCTGCGGCGGGCGAGTCTGGCTGCGAGTTGTCGGTCGCCATCGCAAACTCGACAGGAGTGTCTCTTGACCGCATTGAATCGCTCCGGCGCGAATGCATTGAGCGCGCAGTCGGAACGATGTTTACGTGGTCCGCAGGTGACTTCAGCTTTGATGTCGGCGCAGAAGACGAATACATCGAATCCGATATGGCGCTGTCTACTGGCGTGAATGCCCAATATCTTGCAATGGAAAGCCTACGCATATGGGACGAAAGCGGACGTGGGCAGGTCGGCGAGGACCCCGGATACGCGCGGGCTGCGGACGAGTTCGAACATGAATTAGATCTCGAGATGTCAGCGGAAGAAATGTTTGGCGTTGCAGAGTCTGCGTCGGAACCCACCGCTGCAGCCAACGCGGTTGACTCCCTGGTTGAAGCGACCGCGATCCATGTCGAACCTGTACTGGAGTTGGATGCCGGAGATTCGAGCGTACCCGAGGCCAGCTTGGGTGGCGGCGAAGTAGAATTTTTTCCGATTGCTGAGCCGATCGACCTCAGTCTTGAAATGTCGCTTCCGTCTGTCGGGTCCGCCGCATTCGACCTTGGAACTGGGTTCGGTGAGACAACGTCTGCCGAGGCCGAGCATAATGCCGTGGTCCATGAGACTCCGCCCTCCGAGCGGTTCTCGAAGCCCGCACCGACTGTGGCGCCACAAGGCATTCCCGCGACAGTCGAACAGATCGAAAGTCCATTAGACGTCGTAGTCTCGAAGATTTCGACGCAACCCGTCGTCGTGATCGCGCCTGAATTGAGCATGCTCGAATGGGTTCGAGCGTCGATCTCCGAAAAATTTGCGAGTGTCCACATTTTTCAGCGGTCGCAGGAAGGTCTTGGTCGAATTCGCCAATACCTTGCCCGAGCGCAGACTCCGATTTTGCTCGTGTCTCCTCGTATCGAAGGCAACCCGCTTAGTGGGATCTTGGACGCTGCGGACTTCGTATTGCGCCTTCAGGGACAAGCGCCGCGCATGCCCATCCTATGGCTCGTCGCGCAGGTCGAAGCCGAGGAGAGCCTCGCCCCGGTCGCACTACCCAACGTGATTCACCCTCCGATCCACTTGCTCGCTCGCTCCGGTGGCGCCGCGGGTCACGAAGAATTGAGCCGAGAAGTCGCAAGGATGCTGATCGGCGCGACTGCGGCCCATCGGGCTGCAAGGCGTATAGCCCACCCATCTTGAGCGGTGAGAACGTGGTTGTAATTTTGTTCGCCGACAATGGGGGCACGTGCTGGGGATCTTGCGAAATCGAGCGGACTTGAGGTTGTCGTGCAACATGCGGGGCGCGCGTTCGACCGCGCTGCCCTTGAGCGCGCGCGCGGAAGCTACGGTTGATTTTGGCCCTTCAGCCGAAATGCAGGCATAGGCAATCACCCCGTAAGTCTCGGGCAAACGTCCAGTCACCTCGGCGCGGAAAGCCCCCGAAGTCCCGAGCCCGCCTCAAGAATCTTGTTTGCTCGCCGATACCCAAAGACGCCGCGCAAGCACACGACTGACGTCTGAGGGGAACCGCGTGAAGAATATTTTGATCGTTGAGGATTCGGCCACGATGAGGTCGCTTCTCACAAGCACGCTCAAAGATATGGACGTACCGGTAAAGCTGACCGAGGCCTGCAGCGGCTTCGAAGCGCTTCGCTTCCTACCACGCGACGACTACGACCTCGTCGTGACCGACATCAATATGCCAGACATAAACGGACTCGAGTTGGTTTCGTTCATGAAAGGCAGCGCGAAGTACCGATCTATTCCACTCATCATCGTTTCCAGCGAAGGATCCCAACGTGATCGCGACAAGGGACTGGGACTCGGCGCCGATGCTTATGTAGTCAAACCCTTTGAACCCGAGGCACTTCGAGAGGTTGCTCGAAACCTACTCGCCGGTACTGGGACATGGGAATAGGGCGCCGCCGTGGCAGCTAATAAACGCAGCGGTAATCCGAGCCACAGGAGCAAGGCCGATCGCGAGTTCATTGCGGAGGCGGAAGAGATTCTCGAGCGAATGCGCGAGGATCTCGCAACCCTTTCGGAACGCCTTGACACTGGGCAAGAAATCGATCCAGATTTGGTCAACGCGATCTTTCGCTCTGCCCATACACTCAAGGGTCTAGCTGGCTTGTTCGGTCTCGAAGGGATTGGCGATCTCGCTCATCATCTCGAAGATATTCTCGACGGTATGCGTCTCGGACGAATACCCATGGAAAACTCGAGTGTCGCATTGCTCGACCAAGCGGTGGCGTTGTTTACGCTGCTTCTGGAGCATGTCGGCGATGCGAGCTTCGAAGAAGAAGGTCAGCAGCTGATCGTCGACATGGTTGCCACGATCGATGGCGCTGTTTCGGATCCCATAGATTCTATCGACGAACTCGAGGGACTGAACCTCGATCCATCGATCTTGCGTGCACTCACCGAGTACGAAGAGCACCGACTTTGTGAAAATGTTCGCCGGGGCCGCCATCTGATTCTGGTGGGTTCGACGTTCGAAATCATGGCCTTCGAAGATGGGCTTTCGGAGCTTTCGGGTGCCGCTCGCGAAGTGGGCGAAATCGTTTCAACGCTCCCCTCGCCCGGGGAAGCCCTCGAATCGCAGATTCGTTTTTCGTTGCTTGTCGCCTCCGACGTTTCGGTCGTGGATCTTGCGGAACGTCTCGATTTTCCCAACACCGAGGTTTCGCTCGTACTCGCAGCATCCAACGAAAAATCGGACGCGTCGCAGGACGAAGCCACGTCTGCACCGGCAGACGTTGAATGCGTGACCGCTGCTGAGCCCACACGAGAACCTGATGCGGAATCCGCCCCCGATGCTGTGGCCGTGCGTCCCGCCGACATCGAGACTTTGAAGTCGATTAGCGACACCGTTCGCGTCGACATTCGAAAACTCGACGAACTGATGAACCTCGTCGGTGAACTTGTCATTCAGCGCAGCGCAATTTCAAGCATCGCCGAACGACTGGCTGGGGATAGCGCGACTGCGCGTATCGCCACAGAACTCGGGAAGGTCCATAAGGCCCTCGATCGTAAGCTCAAAGAATTGCAGGGAAGTGTGCTCGACGTTCGAATGGTTCCCCTGCGACAGATCTTCGAAAAACTCAACCGTGTAGGACGGCGACTGACCCGCGATCTAAACAAGAACGTCAATCTCGACTTCACCGGCGTGGACACGGAACTCGACAAGTTGATCGTCGAACAGCTTGTCGATCCATTGATGCACTTGGTGCGCAACAGCTTCGACCACGCGATCGAATCTAGCGAGGAGCGCATCGCTGCCGGAAAGAGTCCAGATGGAAATATACGCATTGACGCGTTGCAGCGTGGCAATCACGTCGTGATTCAGGTTACGGACGATGGACGCGGGATGGATCCCGCCGAAATTCGCGCCAAGTCTGAAGCCCTCGGTTTGATCGATCCCGAAATGATCCTGACTGACAAAGAATGTTTGGCGCTGGTGTTCACAGCGGGTTTCTCGACCCGCAACGAAGTCTCGGGCACAAGTGGGCGTGGCGTCGGGATGGACGTAGTGCGGAACAACCTGAGTGATCTCGGCGGCATCGTGGACATCAGCTCTGAGGTTGGCGAGGGCACGACACTGACGATGACCTTGCCGATCACGCTTGCGATCATTCAGGCGCTCGTCGTGTGCGTTGGCGATCAACGTTTCGCGATTCCGCTGAACTCGGTGCTCGAAACGCTGCTCATCGAAACCAGTGAAATTCAGCGCAGTGAAGGGCGTGAGATGCTCAATGTGCGCGGCGAAGCGCTGATCTTGCGCCGGCTTTCCGACGAGTTTGATATCCAGCCCGAAGACGACGAGCGCCAATACGTCGTAGTCCTCGGACTCGGGGAATTGCGACTCGGCTTGCTAGTTGACCGATTCGAAGGGCAGCAAGATACGGTGATTAAGTCCATTCAGGGGCCCGCGGCGAACGTTCGCGGGATCGCCGGAGCGACCGAACTCGGGGACCGTGGCGCGGTTCTTGTGATCGATGTCTCTTCCATCGTTGAAGACGCCTTCCGTCGGAGGGATACAGCATGAGAGCCGTTGGAAGTGACGGAAACGAAGCGGTTCCGACCGACGACCAGGAATGGGAACGCATCGCGCGTAGCGGCGCGAACCAACAGTTCGAAGAGTCCAAGCCGGAGCGGATCCGAGAGTTTTTGAGCTTCGGGCTGGCGGGTGCGACGTATGCGATCCCAGTCGAGCGAGTCCGAGAAATTATCCGCCTGCGAGAAGTGACTCCCATGCCGCGCGTCCCTGCCTGTATCACTGGAGTGGTGGCGCTGCGTGGTGACATCGTTCAGGTCGTAGACATGCGGATACGCCTGGCCCTCGAAATGGGTGCACCTACGCGACGCAGCCGCATCATCGTTCTGCATGGTGACAACGATCGAGTTACCGGGATCGCCGTCGATTCCGTGCAGGAAGTCTTGCGCGTAAACGAAGAAGAAATCGACACCGTGCCGACCCTGCCGAGCGGTGTTGTTAGCGAACTCTGCAAGCGAGGCGACGAGTTCGTTTCGATCGTTGATCTCGATTCCATGTTGGCGCTCGATGAAACTTGAAACCGATTACACGCCGGAACCAATCGAAGTAAGCCTCGCCTGTTTCACGGCGCGGAGGCGCAGCTATGCCGTCGATGTTTCGCTGGTACGAGAGGTCGTGCGAAGTCACGAAGTGACACCGCTGCCGAGCGCACCGGATCTGATCGAAGGCGTTGTCGAACTGCGCGGTGCGTTGGTTCCGGTGTTGGATCTCGGTCGGGTGCTCACCGGCGACCGAAGCGAAGTCACCAATCAGTCTCGTCTCGTGGTCTTGGACTGCGACGGGTTATTGATGGGTTTGTGTGTAGACGCTGCAACGGACGTTCTTTCAGTGAAATCATCGATTTTTGAAGATGTTCCCGACCTGGCAACTCAGGCCGGTTACAACGTTGTTTGCGCCGTGGTGCGTCGCGAGAGCGAGCCACCTGTCATGGTTCTCTCGGTGAAGGCGATTATGCAAAAAATCTATCGCTCAGCCGTTGAGCCTTCTGGAGAAAACTGATGGAAAGCCGAAGCCTTCCAAGCGCGGACAAACTGCGAACTCGATTTTCGATACAGGCAGTCGCGGTCGGTTTGGCGATGCCGCTTGTGAGCGCCATTTACCTGGCGCTGCTGGCGGACCTTGCCGCAAGCGATTGGACGAAGGTCATCGTCGCGATGACGCTCGTCGCGGTTTTTGCATCCGCGAGCATTGCGATCTGGTCGCGACGAACGTTGGCGCCGCTGCTAAAATGGCTCGACGAGCGCGATCTAGGTGACGTGTCCATGTCGCTCACAACAAAAGCCTTTTCTGTCGCGATTGCGTTTCCAGCCGATACGCAGCGCGCCGCCATGGTGGTTTCCATCAGCTCGGCGATCGCCATGAATGTGGTTGTTACCCTCGCAGTTGGGACCGAGGTGTCGCTCGGAATTACGGGGCTTGCGATCCTTCTTGGCGGGGTCACTGCAGGCTTTCTGGCCGGTGTTGTTCATTATGGCGTGAGCCGTCTCGGGCTTGATTCAATACTTCGCGATTTCGTCACGGCTATTCCCGACCCAGCTGAGCGCATTAGCCACATCCGCTCCGCTTCGCTTTCGAACCGATTCGCGTTTGCAACCGTTGCAACGGTTGCGTGTGCGCTGATTTTTGCGTTGACGCTCGCGCACGTTCGGTCGGATCGTGCGCTGTACAACGTTGCACTTCAGTGGCAAGAGACCGTTCTGCAAGCTGTCGTGTCGAAGATGAGCCCCACCGGGTTCGACGCCGCCGTTCAAGCAGTCGTTGGTGATCGAACTACGCTGCCATACCCGGTTCAATTCAAAATTATGGCGAGTGCGAATTCTTCCGCGGGTACCCTGGCGGAGAAGTTGATTCGCCAAGAAGTACGCGCACTGGTCGTCGCGGGCCAGTCTTCGGGGCGGATCGCCACGCCGAATCAAGACGTGCTCTTTGTATTTCGCAGCCTTGCAGATGGGCGTATCGCTGCGGCTCAGGTCCGCCGGTCTGACGTTTTGTCTGGAGCGGCGTCATGGCTTCCCCCGTTGGCCTTCGTGCTCTTGGTTGCGATCGCCGCGTCGATGATGGTCACGAAAGTGATCTCAGGCGATGTGTTGAGATCTGTTTCGTCTTTGCGCGAGACTGCTCTGGTGATGGCGAGTGGAGATCTGCGCAAGGGCCGAATCTCGGACGCCGATGACGAAGTTGGCGAGCTGTGGCGTGCGTTCGAGTCGTTGTCAGAGGGCTTTCGCGCCACTGTGATTGGCTTATCCAATTCGGCAGACCGCTTTGATTCCACCGCGGCGGAGATTGCAAACGACGCCGACGGCGTCACCCATGCGAGCGAGCAGCAGGTGCGTCGAATCCAGCAGGCGAGCGAGCTGATGGTGTCGATTAACAGCCATGTAATGGAAGTCGCCGGTGCTGCGCAGAACCTGAACATCTCCGTCGAAGATTCGAGCAGCTCAATCCTTGAACTCGGTGCTGCGGGCGACGAACTCAACGAGACGGCCTTCGTGCTCGGTGGCAAGGTCGAAGAAGTGTCATCGTCGATCGAACAGATGGTGCGGAGCGTGAAGCAAGTCAGTGCAAGTAGTGACGGCCTTGCGGACGCCGCGGCGGAAACGTCCGCGAGTATGGAAGAGATGGCGAGCGCGATGCGCGCGGTCGACATCACTGCTGAACTCACTGCGAATCTTTCGCGCAATGTGGTCGACAGCGCTGAACTCGGTCAGGCAAAAGTGTCACAGACGATTGACGGCATGCAGGCCATTCAAGACGCGACGGACACTGCCGAGCAGGTGATCCGTGGTCTCGGTGCTCGGACTCAGGAAATTGGCGCCATCCTTGACGTGATCGACGACGTGGCAGAAGAGACGAACCTGCTTGCACTCAACGCAGCCATTATTGCCGCCCAGGCTGGAGAGCACGGTCGTGCGTTTTCGGTCGTCGCCGAAGAGATCAAAGAACTCGCGGACCGGGTACTCGCGAGTACGAAGGAAATCGGCGGCTTGATTCGTGCGGTCCAGGACGAGAGTGATAACGCCGTTGGCGCAATCGAGGTGGGGAGCCGAAGTGTGGCGAGCGGCGTCGAATTGTCTGCTGAAGCGGGACTTTCGCTAGAACAGATTACGAGTTCTTCTCGCGAAAGTGGTCAACGCATCGCGGAAATCGTCTCGGCCGTTCGCGAACAGACCAAGGCGGCCTCTCATGTTGTGGCGCTCATGGACGCCGTTCGCGATGGCGTGACTGCGATTGTGTCTGCAGCAGCCGATCAAGACCGTGGCAACGAGGTGGTTTATCAATTGTCGGTCACGATGCGCGAAGTGACCCAACAAGTACGACGAACCACTGAGGAACAGTCACGCGGGTTCGGACGAATTGGCGGGAGCATCGAGGGTGTGCGAGAAGTGGTGGAGAACGTAAACACTTCCCTCACAGAACAGTCGACGGCTTGTAGCCAGATGGCTGAATTTCTTGAGGATGTATTCGAGCGAACACGATCGAACGAAGAGTCTGCAATGTCGATGGGGAGTTCGGTTCGTGGGTTGGTCTCCGAAGCTGAGGCCCTGCGAGAGCAGGTAGCGCAGTTCAAGGTTTGAGTTTAGATCAAAGGACGACTTAACCTCTGCACAAGTCAGAGGGCGCGATGGAGAGGGATCGAAAATGATTGCTGCATGTCCCAAGTGCACGGCGCGTTACCGAGTGGATGAAAGTCGAATTGGGCCCGAGGGTGCGAAGCTAAAATGTTCGCGATGCGAGGGGCAATTTCGCGTACTCACGCCTGCGGCAGCTCGCGCCCAAGCGCGGGCGAAGGCGCAAGCGCACACACTCCAGAAAACCTCCGAATCATCGGCCGTGGCTCCGCGGATCGCGTCGCCGAAACCATCGTCTCTTGCCGCCATGCAGCATAATGAGGTCAGGTTGTCTCCGCCGACGCAAAAGGAAGCGAGTGCGCCGGACGGCATCGATAAAAGCAAGGTTGACCGTGACCGACTCGTGGTTGTGGCTGACTCCGATGTTGAAGCGGGGAAGGCGACAATCAATCAACTATCGGCATGGGGACTCACACCGATATTGGTGCACGACGGCGTCGAAGCCATGCTCACGATTCAACGCCTGTTGCCTTCCGTAGTGGTGCTCGATGCTGGGCTTCCCAAGATGCACGGTTTTCAAGTCTGCGAAGTCATCAAACGAAACGAAAGTTTGCGACACACGGGCGTGATTCTCGTCGGTGCGATTCACAACCGCGACCGCTACCGACGTCAGTCCACCGAACTTTACGGCGCGGACCACTATGTTGGGCAAGCGGATCTGCCTG
>Ga0115003_10001111_pt1 | contig 23794 bp, 20 predicted proteins | sample ArcticOcean_MG_C_7_FD_88736 | JGI IMG/M metagenome (GOLD analysis project Ga0115003, IMG submission 88736) | Marine microbial communities from western Arctic Ocean - ArcticOcean_MG_CB11_88 | ecosystem: Environmental > Aquatic > Marine > Oceanic | place: Arctic Ocean: Canada Basin | collected... | reverse complement strand
CATCAGTTTCAGTACGTGTCACGGAAGGCACCCAAGCGAAATTAATAGGAATATTAAGATTACCAGCTTGAATAGTTTTTCCAAAACCAATAACTAAGGCAGCACCAGCAAAAGAAAGGTTAGGACCCATAGCAAACTCAAATCCAGAAGCTGTTCTAGCTCCAAATAAACCGCTTACACTTGGGAGAAATAATCCTTTATCTAAACCACCAATCATTACAATACCTTCAATTAAACCAGCTATTTGTCCATTACCTGCAATTTGCTTTTCAAACTGGTAACCAAATTGAGTAATGAAATTAGTACTTACACCAAATTCTTCTTCAATTCCCTCAGTAAGTCCTCCATTAGTCATTAGGGTTATCCCAACTCTAGGACCAGATAACTTATCCACAGTTGCTCGCTCAATTGTCGATTTAGAATCTGTATTAGATGAATATTGGATTTGTGCATTTACTTGACTTAAAGTAAATATACTTACGATTAATAGTAATGATTTTTTCATGATTTATTTTTAGTTAGTTAATGCATATTGTAAAATATTTGCACCCATTTTCAGGGCTAATATACGAATGTTTTGGCTATCGTTATGTACTTCTCTATCTTCCCAACCATCGCCTAAATCACTTTCGTAAGTGTAGTAACAAATTAGCCTTCCTTCGTGAATTAAACCATAAGCCCTAGCAGGCTGATTATCATGTTCGTGTATTTTTGGCAAGCCGTTTTCAAAATTAAAAGTTTGGTGATATATAGGATGAGAATAAGGCAATTCTATAAAATCTAATTCAGGGAAAACCTTTTTCATTTCGGGTCTTATAAAAGCATCCATTCCGTAATTATCGTCAATATGAAGGAAGCCTCCAGCAAGTAAATAAGTCCTTAAATTCTCTGCTTCATTAGAAGAAAAAGCCACATTTCCATGTCCAGTCATGTGTACAAATGGATATTGAAATAATTCAATACTCGCTACATCTACTACATCGTAAACTGGGTTAATATTCATATTTAAATTGGCGGTACAAAATTGAATTAGATTCTGAATAGAAGTAGGGTTTGCGTACCAATCTCCACCACCATTGTATTTTAAAACAGCTACTTTAAAACTATAATTGTTAAATGCAAAAATTAGGGGTAGTAGTAAAACTACTACGAATTTATATTTTCTCATGATGCAATGCTATAGTGTGACAAGCTGCAATGCCTGCCGTTTCTGTTCTTAATCTAGAATTCCCTAATCCAATAGGAGTAAAGTTACTTGTTAAAGCTACCTCAATTTCAGTAGTACTAAAATCTCCTTCAGGTCCAATTAAAATGATAGAATTATTTGAGACTACAGATTGTAAATTCTGTTTTATCCCTTGCTCACAATGAGCTATAAAGCAATCAGCTGACTGTATTTTCGAAAGAAATTCTTTTAATGAAATAGCTGAATTTAAAACGGGTATTTTAGACTTTAAAGACTGTTTTGTAGCCGAAAGGATAATTTTATTTAATCGTTCCTCTTTAATAAACTTACGTTCAGAATGCTGACAGATAATAGGGGTGATTTCATCAATTCCTATTTCGGTTGCTTTTTCTAAAAACCATTCTAAGCGATCGTTGCTTTTTGTGGGTGCTATGGCGATATGTAATTTATAGTCCCGGATTTCTTCTTTCCAAGTTTTTACAATTTCAAAATGAACTTTCTTTTGAGAGGCAATCGTAATTTGCACTTCATAAAAACCTCCAATACCATCAATTAAACTTATTAAATCTCCTTCGGTTTTACGAAGAACCTTAATACAGTGCTTACTTTCCTCACTATTTAAATAGTAAGATTCATCTAAAACTTCTGGACAATAGAATAGTTGCATTGTACGAAAATAAAAAAAGGCTCTCAAAATGAGAGCCTTTTTAGTTTAAAATATCAAAATGATTAAGCGTTCACTACTGCTTTTGGAGCAGCAGCTAAAATTTCGTCACTTGCATTGTCTGCAAATTGAACAAAATTAGCATTAAATGCATTTGCTAATTCATTGGCTTTAGTATCATAAGCTTCTTTATTATCCCAAGTATTTTTAGGGAATAGTAATTCGTTTGGTACATTATGACAAGTTGCAGGCATTTTCAATCCAAATACTGCATGTTCCTTGAAATCTACATTTTCCAATTCGCCATTTAAGGCAGCAGTAATCATAGAACGAGTGTATTTAAGTTTCATACGAGAACCTACACCATATGCACCACCAGACCAGCCAGTATTAACCAACCATACGTTTACTTTGTTAGCAGCCATTTTCTTACCCAGCATCTCTGCATAGAAAGTTGGATGCAGAGGCATAAAAGGAGCTCCAAAACAAGCCGAGAAGGTTGTTTGTGGTTCGGTAATCCCAGCTTCAGTACCAGCAACCTTAGCAGTATAACCAGAAATAAAGTGGAACATAGCCTGACCAGGAGTCAGTTTAGAAATTGGAGGTAACACACCAAAAGCATCACATGTTAAGAAGAAAATATTCTTAGGCATTGGTCCTGTAGAAGGAACTTGGATATTATTGATATGGTGTATTGGGTAACTTACACGCGTATTTTCGGTTTTAGCACCACTATCATAATCAGGTTCGTTAGTACCTTCTTTAAAAGTAATATTTTCTAGAAGAGCTCCACCTTTAATAGCTTTAAAAATATCTGGCTCTTTTTCTTCACTTAAGTCAATACACTTCGCATAGCAACCACCTTCGAAGTTAAATACTTCCTCGTTAGACCAACCGTGCTCATCATCTCCAATAAGGTTTCTATTAGGATCTGCAGAAAGTGTTGTTTTTCCGGTTCCTGATAAACCAAAGAATAAAGCAGTATCATCCTCAGTACCTACATTAGCAGAACAGTGCATAGAAAGCACGTCTTTTTGGAATGGAAGGATAAAGTTTAATGCTGAGAAAATACCTTTCTTAATTTCACCAGTATAGCCAGTACCACCAATTAAAATCACTTTTTTAGTGAAGTTTAATACAGCAAAGTTATGTTGACGAGTTCCATCAACTTCTGGATTGGCCATAAAGCCTGGTGCATTTATTACAGTCCATTCAGAATCGAAATTTTCAATTTCTGTTTCAGTAGGACGAATAAACATATTGTCTGCAAACATATTAGACCAAGGATATTCATTTACAACCGTTAAAGGAAGTCTATGAGTATCACCAGCACATGCTACAGCATTTCTAGCGTAAAGTTCTTTTGTAGATAAGTAGTCGATAACTTTAGTGTAAAGTTTATCGAATTTATCAGCATCAAAGGGAAGGTTAACAGGACCCCACCAAACTGAATCTTCAGTAATAGAATCTTTAACAATAAAACGGTCTTTAGGAGAACGACCAGTGAATTCACCAGTATCGATTGCTAAAGCACCCGTATTTGAGAATATTCCCATTTCATTTTCAACTGAAATATCCGCTAAAGTCTCAGACTTTAAATTCCAGTGAACAGTTGCACCCTTAATACCGAAGTCGGCAATAGATTGGTTTGATGCTATAAGTCCTTTCTCAATATTCATTTCTAAACGTTTTGGTTTTTCAAAAGTAATTAGGGTGCAAATCTATCTAATTCTTTCAATATATAGTATCCAGCGTATTTACTTTTAAACATTTTTTTTCACAATATAATCAACAAAAAAACTCCCACTTTTTCAAGCGAGAGTTTTTGTGATTATTTAGAAACTTCTTTATTTATAAGCATTTGCTCATGTTCTGAAAATCCTTTTAGTAGTAGATTTCTATTGTCTTGATCAAATAATAATTTATAAGTATCCTTAACAACAGAGAATTTTAATTTGTGCTCTGTTATTAAGTTTAAAAATTCGGTCATTTGAGCGACAGAAACACATTCTCTATTAGCAAAAGCAAGAATTAATTGATAACGTTGTTGATCGTTTTTTTGAATTTCTATATTTTTATAAAAACCATCGAAACGTTCTTGCGACATAGCTGTATCACAATTTGACGCTAACATTGAGAAGCTTAATGAAAACGCTACTAATAACCCTAAAATACCTTTCATAATATGTTGTTTTAATAAATGATTAGAATACAAATCTATGAAATTTTGCTATATATTAGCTCCTCTTATAAATAAAGAACATGTCAAAGAAAATATTTATGATAGGAGCAGGGCGTTCTGCATCCTCTCTTATACAATACCTTGTAAACGAAGCAGATTCAAACGATTTTGAAATCGTTGTTGGAGATAGAGACTTATCTTTAGTAGTGGATAAGATTGGCGACAACCCTAGAGCAAAAGCTATAAACTTTGACGTTTTCAACGACAGTCAACGAATAGAAGAGATTCAAAAAGCTGACATCGTTATTTCTATGCTTCCGGCGAGTTTACACTTTAAAGTAGCTCAAGACTGTGTTAAGTATGGTAAAAACCTAGTAACCGCTTCTTATGTATCAGATGAGATAAAATCGCTTGATGCGGAAGCAAAAGAAAAAGGTGTTTTATTACTCAACGAAATTGGTTTAGATCCTGGAATCGACCATATGTCGGCTATGAAGGTAATAGACGAAATTAAAGCAAAAGGTGGAGACCTAAAAAGTTTTAAATCGTATTGTGGTGGTTTAGTAGCTCCCGAATTTGATACTAATCCTTGGAAATATAAATTTACTTGGAATCCAAGAAATGTAGTTTTAGCTGGTCATGGAACTGCACAATACATTCAAGATGGCGACTTAAAGTATATTCCATACGGACAACTATTTAAGAGAACCGATTCACTTTCTGTTTTAGAATATGGTGAGTTTGAAGCTTATGCAAACAGAGACTCTCTTTCGTACAGAGAAATATACAATCTCGAAAACATCCCTACCTTATTAAGAGGAACTCTTAGAAGACCTGGATATGGTGAAGCATGGGATTTATTCATTCAATTAGGAATGACTGATGATAGCTTTAAAATGGATATTACAGGAATGACCTATAAAGACTTCTTTGTTTCGTTTATGGATAAAACAGACTTGACTATTGAAGCTTACCTTAAGGCTACATTTAATACAAGTTCTACTGTGTTTTCAAAAATAGAATGGTTAGGATTCTTTAATGAGCAACTAATAGGACAAAAAATGGCTAGTCCTGCTGAAGTACTTCAAAAACTTCTGGAAGTAAAATGGCTATTAGAAAAGGAAGATAAGGACATGATCGTGATGCAACATCAATTTATCTATACTTTGAATAACACTGAGCACGAACTTCATTCTTCTTTTGTTACTTTAGGTGAAGACCAAGTATATACCGGAATGGCTAAAACTGTTGGGCTTCCTGTAGGAATTGCAACAAAGCTCATATTAAACGGTGTGATTACAGGGAGTGGAGTTAAAGTACCCGTGAGTGCTGATATTTACAATCCTGTTCTTTCTGAACTTGAAAAATTTGGAATTGAATTTATTGAGGAAGAAATAAACTAATTACAATCCTAAATAAAATTCTATAGTAAGGTCGATATACGCTTTTGTGTATTGTTTTTCTAAAGTATAAATACAAAGCTCCGACTTAACAGTTGGAGCTTTTGCTTTTGAAAAAAGTAATAATTGCCTAATTACTTTGCTTTCTTTAGTAGAACGTACAAGCGTTTGTTTTTTCAGAAAATAGGATTCTTTAAGAGCTAAACCAATAAGTATTTCTGCTTGATTGTTTGGTAATACACAAGCTAATTCAGAATTCTTAGAACCAAACTTCCTCCAAAGACTCAATAAATTCTCTATTTTAAAACCTACTTGATGTCTTGCTTTAGTACGTGCAGAATCCTCAGCTAATAAAGCATTCTCAAAGTAGGGTGGATTCGAAAGTAGTAAATCGTACTTCAGATTACTGTACCATAAATTTGCATTTGTATGAAACAAATCAATTCTATTAGTCCATTTACTATTGGCTATATTTCCTTGAGCTTGAAAAAAGGCATCTTCATCAATTTCTAAAGCTGTAATTGATGCATTATTATTTTTCTGCGCCATCATTAAAGCCAATAAACCTGTGCCTGTACCGATGTCTAAAATAGACTTACAAGAAGAATTAGTTTGTAACCAAGAACCAAAAAGGATGCTATCCGTGCCAATTTTCATGGCAGTTTTATCTTGGTGAATTGTGAATTGTTTAAATTTAAAGCCACTCATTATACACTTTCTTTAGACTTTAAAAAAGCATTAGCGACTATGGTAGCTAAGATAATTGAAGCCCCAATGTAGAATTCAAAAGACATGACTTCTGAGTCACCAAAAATCCAAAGAGCCAATAATATGGCATAAACAGGCTCTAAGTTTATGCTGATGCTTACTGTAAAAGGACTCAATTTTTTAAGAACTTCAGTACCTAATAAAAATGCTATTGCAGTACAAAACACCCCTAACACCATAATGTATAACCAGTCTATTCCCACAGGGATAATTTCATTAAAACTAAAATCCCCAGTTGAAATGAAGTATAAAATCATTGCCATGCTACCTGCTAACATCTCGTTTAATGTAATGGAAAAGGCACTGTTATGTTTTATGAGTTCTGCATTCCAAACAGAAAATATGGCTGCCAAAAACGAAGAAATCAAACTCAACATTATCCCTAAGCTATAATCGCTTTCGAAAGTGAAAATGATATAAATACCTAAAATTACAAACAAGCCTAATACAACTTCATAAAGCTTGAGTTTTGTTTTTAAAAAGAAGGGTTGTATTAAGGATACAAAAAAGGAACAGGATGCTAAACAACAAAGAGTAACCGAAATATTGGAAACTTTTAAGGCTTCAAAAAAAGTAGCCCAATGTGCTGCGGTAACTATACCTACAACAATCATATGCCAGCGATACTTTCTTTTAACAAGTTCTTTTTTTCGAAAAAACAACATACTAGCCAATGCCAAATAGGCAATCACCATTCGATCTATAACTATTGCTATAGAAGTCATAGAAATAAGCTTCCCCAAAATACTTGTAAACCCCCATATAAGTATGGTTATATGAAGGACTATATAATAATGTAGTTTACTCGTTAATTTCATAGTTCAAAAAAAAAGGTCTCGTATAAATTACGAGACCTAAATATATAAATTTTATTAAACCTTATACGTTTGCAATCTCTTCAGAAATATATTCGCCTTTAGCCAACTTTTCTTTAATTTCAGAGAAAGATTTAATTGTATAGTCTACTTCTTCTTGTGTATGAACTGCTGTAGGGATTAAACGAAGTAAAATTACTCCTTTTGGTACAACAGGATACGTAACAATAGAACAGAAAATACTGTAATTCTCTCTTAAATCGAAGGTAAGGTTTGTTGCTTCACCAACTCCTCCCGAAAGATAAACTGGAGTTACAGCAGATTGCGTGTTTCCTAATTCGAAACCAGCATTTTTTAAACCTGCTTGTAATGTATTCGCAATAGCCCAAAGCTTATCTTTTTGCTCTGTTCCTCTACGCATAATCTCTAAACGTTTAATCGCTCCAATTACCAAAGGCATAGGAAGAGATTTAGCGAAAATTTGAGAACGCATATTATAACGAAGGTATTCTACAATATCTTCAGTAGAAGAAATGAATGCACCTATAGAGGCAAAGGACTTAGCGAAGGTACCAAAGTACACATCAATTTCGTCTTGACAACCTAATTCTTCACCTGCACCACGACCTTCAGCACCCATAGTACCAATTCCGTGTGCATCGTCAACAAAAATTCTAAAGTTATATTTCTTCTTTAATTCAGAAATACCCTTTAAATCTCCTAAGTCACCAGACATCCCAAATACACCTTCTGTAATCACAAGGATTCCACCACCAGATTGCTCAGTAAGCTTCTCAGCTCTTTTAAGTTGTTTCTCGAGGTTCTCTATATTATTATGTGGAAAGACAAATCTTTTACCTTGATGTAAACGAACACCATCTAAAATACAGGCATGACATTCACTATCGTATACAATTACATCATGTCTATCAACTAAAGCATCAATTGCTGAAAGCATTCCTTGGTAACCAAAGTTTAAAAGGATGGTATCTTCTTTTTGCACATAGTCAGACAAACCTCTTTCAAGCTCTTCGTGGTAATCAGTATTTCCCGACATCATTCTAGAGCCCATTGGATAACCTAAGCCCCAATCTTTTGATGCTTGTGCATCTACTTCACGTACTTCAGGGTGATTAGATAATCCTAAATAGTTGTTTATACTCCAGGTTAGGACTTCTTTTCCTCTAAACATCATCTTACTAGCAATTTCACCTTCTAGTTTCGGGAATGTAAAATAACCATGTGCATCTTTGGCATGTTGACCTAAAGGTCCACGATTATTTCTTAATTTTTCAAATAAATCCATTGTTGTTTCGTTTGGAATTTGTGCAAAAATACAAATACATATGTTCTGTGCAAAATTGTGAACGATAAGTAGTAAAATTACCTCATATTTTTCTTTTAAATTATATATTTGCAGCATGATAAAAAGCAACATTTTATTTCTTTTAGGCTTCACTGCTATTGTAGCAAGCTCTTGTAGTGAATACCAAAAGGTTCTAAAGAGTACAGATTTAGACTTTAAGTACGAGCAAGCAGTAAAATTGTTCGACGATGAAGAGTATATAAAAGCATTTCCTCTATTTGATGAATTACTTTTATTATACAGAGGTACAGATAAGGCAGAAACTGTTTACTACTATTATTGTAAAACAGAATATGAGAAAGGAAATTTACTTTCGGCAGCTTATCATTTTAAGAATTTCTCCACTACATATAAAGACAATTCTAAGGCAGAAGAGTGTGCTTATTTAGCTGTTAATTGTCATTTTTTACTTTCTCCTAAGTATAGTTTGGACCAAACGAACACTTATAAGGCTTTAGATGAAGTAAAAATATTTTTCGACAAGTACCCAAATAGCACATACATTTCGGCTTGCAATAACTTAAAAACTAAGCTATCAGAGAAGTTAGAGAAGAAATCGTTTGAAAATGCAAAGCTCTATTATACCACAGAAAATTACAAAGCTGCCATACATGCATTTAATTTAGCACTTCAACAGCATCAAAATTCTGTATTTAAAGAGGAAATCTTATTTTTGCAGTTGAAAAGCTATTTCTTATTAGCACAAAATAGTGTTGAAGAGAAAAAAGACAAACGTATTAAAGATACGGTTATCGCTTTTAATCAGTTTAAAAATGCTTACCCAAAAAGTGAGTATACACAAGAGTCGAAGAGAGTTTTCAAACAAGTGAAATTGCTAAGAAAAAAATAGTACATACTTCTATTATGGATTACAAAAAAACAAACGCTGCAAAGACTGCTATCACAAATAACACAAAATTATTTGAAGATAGAGTAGGAAACATCTATTCTGCTATCGTTGCTTTAGAGAAAAGATCTAATCAAATTAGTTCTGAAATCAAAGAAGAATTGATAGGTAAATTAGATGAGTTCGCTACTCATAACGACAGTTTAGATGAAGTTTTCGAAAACAAGGAACAAATTGAAGTTTCGAAGTTTTACGAAAAATTACCAAAACCTACTTTATTAGCAATTCGTGAATTACTAGACGATGAGCTATTTATTAAGCAAGGTAAAAAAGAAGCATAATCTAGTTAAATGATAAGCGGTAAAAATATCCTAATTGGGATAACGGGTGGTATTGCTGCCTATAAATCTGCTCATCTCGTTAGAGAATACATAAAAGCAGGAGCGAATGTAAAATGCATTCAAACTCCTGCTTCTAGCGATTTTATTACCCCACTTACACTTTCTACCCTTTCAAAAAACGAAGTGTTCTCTGAGTTTACTACAAACGAAGATAATCCTCGTTGGAACGATCATGTATCTTTAGGGTTATGGGCTGATATTTTTATTATTGCCCCAGCAACGGCTAACACACTTAGTAAGATGAGTAATGGTCAATGCGATAATTTACTCATGGCAACTTATCTTTCTGCCAAGTGCCCTGTATATATTGCTCCTGCAATGGACTTAGATATGTATATTCATCCAACTACTACAGAAAACCTACACAAGCTAAGATCTTTTGGGAATTCTATAATTTTACCTGAAAGTGGTGAACTTGCTAGTGGTTTAGTTGGGTTAGGTAGAATGGCAGAACCTGAAAATATTTTCAAGTTTATTGAGAATGATGTTTTATCTAAGCTCCCATTAACACACCATAAGTTATTAATTACCGCCGGACCTACCTACGAATCAATAGATCCTGTCCGATTTATTGGAAATAGATCTTCAGGTAAAATGGGTGTAGAGTTGGCTTTAAATTTCGCGAATAAAGGTGCCAAAGTAAATCTTGTACTAGGCCCTTCTAGCATTCAGGTTAAGCATTCAAATATCACTGTTCATCGTGTGGAATCTGCTAGCGAGATGTACACACAAGCGATGACTTATTTTAATGACTCTACAATAGCTATTGCAGCTGCTGCTGTGGCAGATTACACGCCTACAGTAGTGAGTGAGATGAAAATCAAAAAAGAAGAAGGAACTCCGACTTTCGAACTAAAAAAGACCAAAGACATTTTAGCCGAAATGGGGCTTCAGAGAGCCAAACAATTTTTAGTTGGCTTCGCTTTAGAGACTCACAATGAAGTAGAAAATGCACAGTTGAAGTTGGAACGAAAGAATTTAAATATGATTGTTTTGAACTCTTTAAACGATAAAGGTGCAGGATTTCAAACGGATACAAATAAGATTACGATACTCACTAAGAGCAATAAAAAGCTTAGCTTTGAGTTAAAATCTAAGCAAGATGTTGCCGAAGATATCGTGAATACAATCTTAACAGAAATCAATGATTAAATTTTATACAGTAACACTTTTATTTTTGTTCAGCTTACAATTAACAGCACAAGAATTAAACTGTAGAATTCAAATAAACTCTCAACAAATTAAAGGAACAAATAGACAGAAATTCACGTCTATGCGGACTTCAATTTATGAGTTTATGAATACAAGCCGCTGGACTACCGATATTTACTCAAACGAAGAAAGAATAGAATGTAACGTAATTATTAATTTAACAAGTGAAGTTGGAGCGAATGGTTATAATGGATCGATTACAGTAAAATCGACAAGACCTATTTATAGAGCGTCTTATAACTCTCCAATTTTAAATGTAATAGACAACGACTTTAGTTTCGAATATGTCGAAAATCAGAGTTTAGAATTTAACGAACATAATCATAGCTCAAATTTAATATCTATTCTAGCTTATTATGCTTACGTAATTATAGGAATGGACAGTGATACTTTCACACCACTTGGAGGAGAGAATTCTTTCCTAAAAGCCAATAAAATCATCAATAATGCCCAGTCTGACAATAAAGCTGTCGGATGGAAACCTTATGAAGGAACTTTTAATAGATATTGGTTAGTTGAAAACTTACTACATAACGATTTTAAGCCCTTGCGAAATGCCATGTACGGATATCATCTAGAAGGTTTAGATATACTAGGAGATCAAGCAGAAGCTGGTAGAGATGAGATTACTGCTGCGCTATACAATGTAAAAAGTAGTGCAGATAAAAAGCAAAACTCCTATTTACTGAAAGTTTTTTTTGATGCAAAAGCTACAGAAATAACTAAAATTTACTCCGATGGTTTTATTACCAATAAGAGTGAATTGGTACAAATGCTAAAACAAATAGATCCTGCTAATACTGGAAAGTGGGAGAAAATGCTTCAAGAACAAGGAAAGTAAATTATGCTCCAACAGTTATCTATAAAAAACTATGCTATTATCGATTTTTTAGAAATTGATTTTAACGAGGGTTTTAGTGTTATTACAGGAGAAACGGGTTCTGGGAAATCTATTATTTTAGGAGCTTTACAGCTACTAATGGGGCAGAGGGCAGACTCAAAATCTATATTAAACAGCCAGAATAAATGTATTATTGAAGGTGTGTTTTCGATTGGAAATTACAATTTGGAAACTTTCTTTAGTAGTAATGACTTGGATTATGATTCCCAAGAAACACTTATACGAAGAGAAATTTCGGCAAATGGAAAGTCTAGAGCATTTATTAACGACAGTCCAGTAAGCTTATCGATTTTAAAAGAATTTTCTGCCTATTTAATAGATATTCACTCTCAGCATCAAACGGTACTTTTAAACAATTCAAACTACCAACTTCAATTAGTTGACAGCTTAGCACAAAAACACAATCCAAAACATAAGTTATTACTAAAGGAGTATAAGGAGGGTTATGCAAATTTAAACTCTCTTGAAAAAGAACTGGACAAATTATTAAACGAGGGAGAAGAATCTAAGACTCAATTAGATTATTTATCGTTTTTATTTACCGAATTAGAAGAAGCTAATTTGATTTCTGGAGAAAAAGAACTCTTAGAAGGACAAGTTAAAGTAGCCGAAAACAAAGAAGAAGTTGATCAAATATTACAAAAGGTACACTTTGTATTAGACGCAAATCACACTAGTGAAGCTGTAAATACCCAACTATTTAATTTAGTACAAGATTTACAAAACATAAGCAGTATTAATTGTAAATATACTGAATTAGCAGAAAGACTAAATAGTACAACTATTGAACTGGTTGATATTTCAAAGGAGAGTGAGTCATTATTATCTGCTAGCCAAAGTGAAAGTATTGATATTGAATCATGCCGCGAAAGACTTAACCTTATTAATCAGTTAGAGCAAAAACATAGAGTATTAAACTTTGAAGGACTGCTATTAAAATTCGAACAAATTGGAGAGAGTTTAGTAAAATACTCATCTACAGAAGCGAGGATTGAGAAAATTGAAAAAGCAATAAGCGAAGCGAAGTTAAAACTTATTAAAAAGGCAGCATCCATTAGCTCTAATAGAATAGCTATTGGAAAAAGTATAGAAGGGTTTATTGTTTCTACACTTACCGAACTTGGTATAAAAAATGGTCAATTTAAAGTTTCAATAGTTAAAAATGAAGAACTTAATGACACTGGAATTGATACCATACGTTTTTTATTCTCAGCCAATAAAGGAATAGATTTACAAGAGATGTCTAAAGTAGCTTCAGGTGGAGAAACTTCTAGATTAATGTTGGCAATAAAATCATTGCTGGCAAAACATTTAGCACTTCCTTGCTTAGTTTTAGATGAAATTGACACAGGTGTTTCTGGAGAGATAGCAGGTAAAATAGCTAAAATACTTACAGAAATGTCAAGCGAAATTCAATTGATAGTGATTAGTCATCTACCTCAAGTAGCAGCAAAAGCTACAAACCACTATAAGGTAGAGAAAAAAGACATAAACGGTAAAACTCAAACTCTAATACATAAGCTAGGAGCAGAGGAACGATTAGAAGAGTTGGCAAAAATGCTTAGTGGTGAACAAATTAGCGAGGCAGCATTAGAAAATGCAAAAGCACTTATGGTAAACCGCTAGACAAAGGATAATTTCAATTATATTTGTTAAAATTTAACGAGAAATAGCATGTTATTAAAAGGGAAAAAAGGTATTATTTTCGGAGCATTAGACTCTAAGTCTATTGCATGGAAAGTTGCTGAGGAAGCAAAAAAACAGGGTGCTGAATTTGTTCTTACTAATGCTCCAATCGCTATGCGAATGGGTGCTATTAATGAATTAGCAGAAAAATGTAATGCAGTGGTTATTCCTGCAGATGCTACTTCAATGGAAGATTTAGAAAACCTATTTGTAAAATCTCAAGAGATTTTAGGCGGAAAAATTGATTTTGTATTACACTCAATTGGAATGTCTATAAATGTTAGAAAGGGAAAACACTATACAGATTTAAGCCACGACTTCATGATGAAGGGAATGGATGTATCTGCAATGTCTTTTCACAGAGTTATGCAAACAGCAATGAAAATGGATGCCATGAACGAATGGGGTTCTATAGTTGCTCTTTCTTATATAGCTGCTCAAAGAACATTCCCAGACTATAATGATATGGCTGACAACAAAGCTTATTTAGAGTCTATAGCCCGTAGTTTTGGATACCACTTTGGGAAACAAAAGAAAGTTCGTGTAAATACAATTTCACAATCTCCTACAATGACTACCGCTGGTAGTGGTGTAAAAGGATTTGATGGATTTTACAAATATGCAGATATGATGTCTCCTTTAGGAAATGCTCCTTCTGAAGCTTGTGCTAATTATGTAATCTCATTATTCTCAGATCTTACACGAATGGTAACTATGCAGAACTTATTCCACGATGGAGGTTTCTCTTATACAGGTGTAAGTCAAGAAGTGATGGATAAATTTGTTACTACTGAAGAGTAAGCTTAATTAGTATTGAATAAAAAAAGGAGCCAATTGGCTCCTTTTTTTTGTTCAATACTATAAATAATCCATTATGCAGACTCGTCTTTAGCTTCGTCTTTTTTAACTTTTTTAGGCTTTGGTTTGGTCACTTTAACTTTAATAGATTGATTTTTCTTATCAAAGTCAATTAGAACTTTATCACCATCAGAAATATTTTTAGAGATTATCTCTTCTGCTAATATATCTTCAACATACTTCTGAATAGCTCGTTTAAGTGGTCTAGCTCCATAAGAAGAGTCAAAGCCTTTATCAGAAATAAAATCTTTAGCAGCATTTGTAATTTTAGGTGTAAATCCAATTTCTTTAATTCTCAAGAACAATTTATCAAGTTCAATATCAATTATCTTATGAATATCGTCCTTACTCAGCGTGTTAAATAAAACCACATCATCTATACGATTAAGGAACTCGGGTGCAAAAGCTTTCTTTAAAGAACCTTCGATAACACTCTTGGTATACTCATCAAAATTACTTTTTCTAGCTGCAGTGCTAAAGCCTACTCCAGTACCAAATTCTTTAAGCTTACGAGTTCCTATATTAGAAGTCATAATAATAATAGAGTTCTTAAAGTCAATTTTACGACCTAGGCTATCTGTAAGCATTCCATCGTCTAGAACTTGTAATAAAAGATTAAATACATCTGGGTGTGCTTTTTCAATTTCATCTAATAAAATTACAGAATAGGGTTTTCTTCTAACTTTCTCTGTTAATTGCCCACCTTCTTCGTATCCAACATATCCTGGAGGAGCTCCAACTAGTCTAGAAATTGAGAATTTCTCCATGTACTCACTCATATCAATACGAATCATAGAAGACTCATTATCGAATAGTAATTTAGACAACTCTTTGGCTAATTGTGTTTTACCTACACCAGTAGGTCCCAAAAAGATAAATGAGCCAATAGGTTTATTAGGATCCTTTAATCCGACTCTATTTCTCTGTATAGCACGAACAATTTTAGCAACCGCTTCGTCCTGACCAATTACATTCTTCTTTAACAGGTCTGCCATAGAAGAAAGCTTGTCGTTTTCTTTCTCAGCAATTCTATTCACAGGAATTCCTGTCATCATTGCCACAACTTCTGCTACATCCTGATCTGTAACAACTACTCGATGCGTTTTAACATGTTCTTCCCATGCAATTTGTGCATCTAATAATTCATTTTCAGTTTGCTTTTCTACGTCTCTAAGCTGTGCAGCTTGCTCGTAACGTTGTTTTTTTACAACATCAATTTTCTGATTCCTAATATCAACGAGCTTAGCCTCTAGAGTAATAATGTTTTTTGGAACATGAATATTGGTAATATGTACCCTCGAACCAGCTTCATCTAAAGCATCAATTGCTTTGTCGGGTAAATGTCTATCACTAATATATCTGTTTGTTAGTTTCACACAAGCCTTTAAAGCATCATCTGTATAGGTAACATTGTGATGTGCTTCGTAACGATCTTTAATGTTTTGCAATATTTGTAGCGACTCCACATCGTTAGTCGGTTCTACTAATACCTTTTGAAATCTACGCTCTAATGCTCCATCTTTCTCTATATGTTGTCTGTACTCATCTAAAGTAGTTGCACCAATACACTGTAATTCACCTCTTGCTAAAGCAGGCTTAAACATATTCGAAGCATCTAAACTTCCTGCGGCACCACCAGCGCCAACAATTGTATGAATTTCATCGATAAACAAAATGATATTTGGATTCTTTTCCAATTCATTTAACACCGCTTTCATTCGCTCTTCAAATTGCCCACGGTATTTTGTACCAGCGACTAATGAAGCTAAGTCTAAGGTTACAATTCGCTTGTCGAATAATACTCTAGAAACTTTTTTCTGAACAATACGCAATGCTAAACCTTCTGCTATTGCAGATTTACCCACACCAGGTTCACCAATAAGCATAGGGTTGTTTTTCTTACGACGTGATAAAATTTGAGAAACTCTTTCTATTTCTTTCTCTCTACCTACCACAGGATCTAACTTATCATCCTCAGCAAACTTGGTTAAATCTCTACCGAAATTATCTAATACAGGGGTTTTAGACTTCTTTGTAAGTTTAAATTTTTTCTCGGCTCTGTAATCGCTCGCACCTGTACTTTCAAATTCATCATCATCAGAATCATCATCAGAGAAATTTTCAGTTCTGTAAGGATGTTCTTCAACTTCTTCGTCTCCAGTAATATCTTCAAATTGAGATTTCACCATTTCATAGGTTATATCCAATTGCTCAAACAAATGTGACATTGGATCGGTGTCATTTCTCAAAATACATAACAGTAGGTGAGGGGTACCAATTAATTCGCTGTTGTATAGCTTAGCTTCTAAAAAAGTAGTTTTTAAAGCCTTTTCTGCTTGTTTTGTTAAGGGTATATTAGATGCGGTGGTCTGATCGGTTACAGAACCACTCGCACACAAGTCTTCAATTTTCTTGCGTAGAGACTTCACGTCAACTCCTAGGTTAACCATAATGTCTATAGCTACACCTTCGCCTTCGCGAATAATACCTAATAGTAAATGTTCGGTACCTATATAATTATGTCCTAAACGGATCGCCTCTTCCTTACTAAATTGAATTACGTCTTTTACTCGGGGTGAGAAATTATCATCCATAATCGTTTCTTGTTTTAATACATAATTCTCCTAAACTCAAAGATAAATACCTTTTAACAATATAGTAAATATATAGGTGAGTTTTTTCAACATAATACCCCAATAAATTGTTAATTATTTACCCAACAAAGTGGTGTATTAAAAGGCAATTTAGTTTATATTCGTGTGTCTTAAAAGACAGAAAAGAATACAAATCTTAATTGCTAAGTAAATGGCTGAAGGAGAAAAGATTATACCTATAAATATAGAGGATGAAATGAAGTCTGCATACATCGATTATTCGATGTCTGTGATTGTTTCTCGTGCTTTACCAGATGTTCGAGATGGATTTAAACCTGTTCACCGTAGAGTGCTTTTCGGAATGCATGAATTGGGAATTCGCGCAACAGGATCACATAAAAAATCTGCCAGAATTGTTGGGGAAGTTTTAGGTAAGTATCACCCACATGGTGACTCTTCAGTTTACGACTCAATGGTACGTATGGCACAAGATTGGTCTTTGCGTTATATGCTTGTAGATGGGCAAGGTAACTTTGGCTCTATTGACGGCGATAGTCCTGCAGCAATGCGTTATACTGAGGCTAGATTGAAGAAGATTTCTGAAGAGATGTTAAAAGATATCGACAAGGAAACTGTAGATTTTAGATTAAACTTTGATGATTCTTTACAGGAGCCAACAGTGCTACCTTCTAGAATTCCAAACTTATTAATAAACGGTGCTTCTGGTATTGCTGTAGGTATGGCAACCAATATGCCTCCACATAACCTTACCGAAATTGTTAATGCCATTATTGCTTATATAGCAGATAATGATATTGACACTGAAGGATTAATGAACCACGTTAAAGCACCAGATTTTCCTACTGGTGGTACTATTTACGGTTACGACGGCGTTAAAAATGCTTTCGAAACTGGAAAAGGTAGAATTGTATTAAGAGCTAAAACAGCATTTGAGGAAGTAGATGGACGCGATTGTATTATCGTTACTGAGATTCCTTATATGGTGAATAAGGCCGATATGATTAAGAAAACGGCTGACTTGGTAAACGATAAAAAGTTAGAAGGTATTTCTGACATTCGTGACGAATCTGACCGTAATGGTATGCGCATTGTTTATATTCTTAAACGTGATGCTATACCAAACATTGTGTTAAATAAATTATTCAAGTACACAGCTCTACAGAACTCATTTTCAGTTAATAACATCGCCCTTGTAAAAGGTAGGCCGATGTTGCTTACTCTTAGAGAAATGATTAAGTACTTTGTAGAACACAGACACGAAGTAGTAGTTCGTAGAACAGAATACGAGCTAAGACAAGCGAATAAAAGAGCACATATTTTAGAAGGTTTATTAATCGCATTAAATAATCTAGATGCCATTATTGCCTTAATAAAAGCCTCTAAAACTCCAGAAATTGCACGTGAAGCATTAATTGCTAATTATTCACTTTCTGAGCTACAGGCAAGAGCAATTTTAGATTTAAGACTTCAAAAGCTTACAGGTCTAGAGCAAAATAAAATTAAAGAAGAGCACGCCGAATTGATGAAAATCATCACTCACTTAGAAAATATCCTAGCCAACGAACCGGTGCGTATGGAGATTATCAAAGAGGAGTTAATTGAAATTCGCGAAAAATACGGTGATGAAAGACGTACCGAAATTGAATACGCTGGAGGAGATTTAAGTATTGAAGATATGATTCCGAATGCAGAAGTTGTTATCACAATTTCTCACTTAGGCTATATTAAGCGTACTTTATTATCGGAATACAAAACTCAAAGTAGAGGAGGAGTAGGCTCTAAAGGTGCTACCACTAGAGATAAAGATTTTGTAGAGCAAATATTTATGGCTACAAACCATAATTATATGTTATTCTTTACCGAAAAAGGAAAGTGTTTCTGGTTAAAAGTATATGAAATTCCTGAAGGATCTAAAACGGCTAAAGGTAGAGCAATACAAAACCTAATTAACCTAGAGCCAGACGATAAGGTGATGGCATTCTTGAATGTAGACAACCTTAAAGACGAAGAGTACATTAATAATCATTACATTATTATGTGTACTAAGCGTGGTATTATTAAAAAGACAACGCTTGAGTCTTACTCTCGTCCACGTATAAACGGTATTAACGCAATTGGTATTCGTGAGGATGATCAATTATTAGAAGCTAAGTTAACAACAGGTGACTCTTTCATCATGTTAGCAGCAAAATCTGGTAAAGCAATTCGTTTCCACGAAGATGCAACTCGCCCAATGGGTAGAAATGCAACTGGTGTAAGAGGTATTAGAATAGAAGATACCGATGAAGTTATTGGTATGATTTGCGTGAATGATATAAACTCTAACGTACTGGTAGTTTCGGAAAACGGATACGGAAAGCGCTCTGATATAGAAGACTACAGAATCACCAATAGAGGTGGTAAAGGAGTTAAAACGATTAGTATAACAGAAAAAACAGGTAATTTAATAGCTATTAAAAACGTTACAAATGAGAACGATTTAATGATTATTAAAAAGTCGGGAGTTGCTATTCGTTTAGAAGTTGAGAAAATGCGTATAATGGGTAGAGCTACACAAGGAGTTCGACTAATTACACTTAAGAGTAACGACTTTATTGCTGCTGTAGCAAAAGTAAATAAGGATGAGGAAGAAGAGGAAGAGCTAGTTGATGGAGAATCAACAGAAGTATCTGAAGACTCAGACAACACAAACACAGAAGAAAACAATTTAGAAGCCTAATATGAAAAAGGGAATTTTAATTGCAGCAGTAGCTATACTTGCTGGGGAAGCATTTGCACAGAAAGCAGATCTTACTAGTGCGATTTTATCATATAGAAAACAAGATATACCTGCTGCAAAGAAATACATAGATCAAGCAGATATAAAGCTTGACGAGGGTGGTACTTTGAAAGCAAAAGATTTAAGCAAGTTCTTATACCATAAAGGATTGGTTTACTTTACTTTATCTCAAGACACTACGGTACAAGAACTTCAAAGAACTGATTTTTTAGATACTGCAGTAAGTGCGTATTTAATGGATACCAAAGTAACTGGAAGTTCATACTACAAGAAATCTAAAGTTGAGCTTATACGTTGTGCTTATTCACTAGGAACTGCAGCATACGACAAATATGATGCTAAACAATATAGCGAAGCATTAAGTCTATTCGAAAAAGTAGTATTTGTAAATGCATCTAATGCTATTGGAAAGGTAGATACTTCAAATATCTTTAATGCTTCCTTAATGGCGGTACAAGCTAAAGATTCTGACAAGTCTATTGAATTACTTTCTCGTTTATTAGAATTGGATCCTTCTAACGGAGAATACCATATGTCCTTAGTTAAGGAGTACGGAAAAGTAGACAATGCAGAAGCACAGTTTGAAGCTTTAAAAAATGGTAGAGTATTAGCTCCAAACCATACAGGACTAATTTTCGAGGAGGTTAATTATTATTTAGCTCAAAACGATAACGATGCTTTGTTAAATAGTTTAGATGTAGCCATTGTAGCTGCTCCAGACAATAAGATTCTTCAGTTTGCTAAAGGAATGGCCTTAGGGAATTTAAATAAGTATGAAGAAGCCAAGCTAGCATACAAAGCAGCAATTGCTATTGATGCAGATTATTTTGATGCTTATAATAACTTAGCAGGTTTATTTTTAGATCAAACGGTAGCCCTAATCGAAAAGATGAATTCTTTAGGTTTAAGTGCATCAGATCAAAAGAAATATTCTTCTATTAAAAAGAAACGTAATAATTTATATGCCGAAGCTAAACCATTTTTAGAAGAGGCTGTTCGTATAAACGATACTGCCGTAGAAGTTTTAGGCGCTCTTAAAGAAGTTTGTTACCAAACTGATGATATTGACTGCTGGAAGAGAACAAACGTAAGGATTAAAGAATTACAGAAGTAATATTCAAAGTAGGCGAGATTAGTTCTCGTCTTTCTTTTAAATACGTTATTTAACATAATATATATTATAAGACAATAAGGGTTTTATTATATAATTAAAGTTATACGAGAGTTTATGACTGGTTAGAATAAGTGAACAGTAATTTATGGATATAAAATCTGTTAAAGAGACTCTGTATTAAAATGCTAATTCATTACTCAGTTTCCTGTGCTACAAAACCCCTTAAAATTAAATACTGTGCGATACAATAGAAAGTCATAATAAGTACATGAGAGTACGGAATATCACATACAAACTTTGAATAACCGATAAGACTGTCAGATAATATAAAAGCAAATGCTCCAATAAGCGTAAAATAAAAAGATTTAGAATTTACAAACTGATATCTGTTTACCGCTAATATTCCCATTAAACCAATAGTAGAAACATAAAATAATACAGGGATTTTAAGTTCCGCTAAGCCAGGATACATCAAGCTATAAAAGCCAATAACTAAAATGAAAAGTAGCAATTGAATTACTTTTACCCACTTGTTAGTATTTAAAGAATTAAGAGCAGATTTATAAAAATATGCTGCATACATTAAGTGTGAGATTAAAAAGGAAGCCAATCCTGCTATAAAGAAAAGTGTATGATATTGTTGTCCTAGTAGGAATATATCACCAAACCAAGAGAATATAAAAGCTATTAAAATCAATTTATAAAAAGGAAACTCCTTTAGATACATTCTTGTAAATCCAATGATACTAAACATTATCAAGGGTTTACAAATAAACTCTAAAAAACTGTATTGTATAGATAGCTGAATTACAACTATATCTACTATACATATTAACAGATAAAGTCTGGAGAAGTTCTTAAATTCTAATGCTCTCATAAAACGTGTTATTTAGTCTACTACGTTCCTTAACGAAGAAAATCAATACTCAGTTTAACTACTTTTAGTAAATCTCTTGGTAGTTTTGTTCTCTTTGCTGGATGAACTGCACCAAAAGTATGTCCAGCATCTTCTATAATTTCAAGCCTTGAATGTTTTATCCTTTGATGGATATTTTCAGCCTCTTCAATACCAACCACTGGATCCTTTGTTCCGTGAATAACCAGAGCGTTTTGTTGAATATTTTCGCACTGTAATTTTATGTCTAAAGCTGATTTATGCTCAAAGTAAGACGAATACAATTGGAAATAAAGTGGCATCATCTGTTCGGTTCTACCATTGTACATATATTCCACTCCTTTTGCTTCCCATTCAGAAATATCCTTAGGAAAGCGACCTTCGAAATCAGAAACTGAAGCCCAAGTAATGGCTTTATTTATTCTGGAATCTTGTGCAGTTCTAAGAAGTGCAATCCCTCCTCCTCTACTATGTCCTATTACAGAAAGCTTAGAAAAGTTTATTGGTAAATTCTCTTTCTCTAACCAGTCTATAATCAATCCTAGTTCCACAAACTCTAGCCAATAATTATTATTTCCAAAAGCTTCAAGATCAATAAAATCTATAGGATTTTCTGTGGTAACACCATTATGAGAGAAATTGAATTTAAGATAGAAAAAGCCATTTTCAGCAAATTCATCTGCTACAGAATTGGATGAGCCCCAGTCTTTAAAACCTTTAAATCCATGTACGTAAACAATTGGAGTTAAAAGCTCCATACAATCATTGTATCTGTAGTCTATGGATATTTTACGTCCATTAGCGCCTTCTATTTCAATATGATTTTCGACCATTATTACAAGGTGTCTATAAGTGCAGCTAATTTATAGTCTAGCTCGGTAACAGAATTCCCTTCATCGTGTGTACAAAAAGAAAGTTGTACTTTATTATAAACGTTTATAATTTCAGGATGGTGGTTTTCTGTATTGCAAAACACAGCAACAGAATTGATAAATTGAATCGCTTCTTCAAAATCTTCAAATTTAAACTCCCTCACAAGCTGATTGTTCTGTAGCTTCCACATATTATCTAAGTGCTTTTTTATACATAGCTTCATAAAGAGGTAATACATTTTTAATATCAAAAGTCTTCGCTACTTTGTATGCTTTTGCCGAAAATTGCTCATACAATTTCTCATCAGAAAGTAGATTAATAGCATCTGTAGCCATCTTGTCTACATCTCCAACATCAGAAGTATATCCCGTTTCTCCATTAATATTCACCTCCGATAAACCTCCAGCATTACTAGAAATTACAGGTACTTTTGCAGCCATTGCTTCTAAGGCTACTAATCCAAAACTCTCTTTTTCCGAAGGAAGGATAAATAAATCTGAAACGGCTAAAATTCTCGATACATCATTCGACTTTCCTAAGAATTTAACATCCGTGCAATAACCAGAATCTCTACACAAGTACTCTGCCGATTCTCTATCAGGTCCATCGCCAACCATTAATAATTTAACGGGCATTTGTTCTCTAATTTTTGCAAATATTTGTATCACCTCAGCGACTCTTTTTACAGGTCTAAAATTAGAAATATGAACGAGGATTTTCTCTCCATTAGGTGCAAAATGAGAATGTAGTTTCTTACTAAAGTTAGCTTGATGGATACTAAAGTCTATAAAATTAGGAATTACATTCACCTTTTTACGAATAGAGAAAGAAGCGAGTGTTTCCTTTTTTAAATCCTCCGATACCGCAGTAACAACATCCGAATGATTGATAGAAAAACTTACGGCTGGAGCCAAACCTGGACTTTTACCAACTAAGGTAATATCTGTACCGTGTAAGGTAGTAACCACAGGAATTTCTATTCCATATTCTGCAAGCATCTGCTTTGCTAGGTAAGCTACATACGCATGGGGTATAGCATAGTGAACGTGTAATAAATCTAGTTTCTCAAATTTTACAACATCAAATAATTTACAAGCCAAACCTAATTCGTAAGGTGGATATTCAAAAAGTGGGTATTCTGCTACTCTAACTTCATGAAAATATACATTATTAAGACTATTGCTTAAACGTACAGGCTGTCTGTAAGCTATAAAATGTACTTCATGCCCTTT
>Ga0115003_10001109_pt1 | contig 23798 bp, 26 predicted proteins | sample ArcticOcean_MG_C_7_FD_88736 | JGI IMG/M metagenome (GOLD analysis project Ga0115003, IMG submission 88736) | Marine microbial communities from western Arctic Ocean - ArcticOcean_MG_CB11_88 | ecosystem: Environmental > Aquatic > Marine > Oceanic | place: Arctic Ocean: Canada Basin | collected... | reverse complement strand
TTTTTTATTTTTATTTATAAAAAAAGCATTGTTGCACGCTGAGTTAGCGCCAACAAACATAAACCCTTTAGATTCCATTAATTCAATAATTGCAGTTAATGAAGCTCCATAAAATATTTTTTTAAATCTATTTCTATCAAAATTGTCATCTTGAGGTACGGTTAATGATAAATTTGATCCAAAAAGTGGGTTATATTCAGCTACTACTATATCAACATGACTTAATTCAATATTTTTTAAAACCCAAAAATCATTTCCATCTATATCGATAGACAATAAGTTACAATCGTTTTTAAACCCATAACTATTAATTACAGACGAAATATTTGATGGTGTGATAGTTTTTTGACAAAAATAAAGGTCATTTTTCCAAAAAAAATCTCTTTTTTGTACGAATTTTAAATCTTTTATTTTATCTATTAACAGTCCTCTACAGTTTCTGGTTTCGCATAAAAATCTTGTGTTTGCTTCTTCATAATCACCTGTGCCAATTTCTAAAAATGCTATGTGGTTTGTTAAATTTAATTTATATAACAAGAAATCTATTATGCCGTCCTCACCAAATTGAGAAAAAATCTTCACTTCCGCATCTCTAATATTTGTTATTTTTGAATAATTTTTTTTTTTTAGAAGTAATTGAATTTCTCCTAATTGCTTTTTATTAAAATTTAAAAAATTTTTAATTCTATACTTTAGATAATTTATCATTTTTAATTTTTATAATTATTGATAATATTATTCAATAAATTCTTTAATTGTTATTATGCAATTAGACTTTATAGCTCGTAAATTAACTTTTAAAAGTTTGCCAAAAACATGTATCCATTCATAGTATTCTAAATTTTTCATTAAACCTAGAGCATACTTGCTGAACTCATATAAAGGAATAAAAAATTCAATTGGCTTTTTCCTAAAAATTTTCCAGGGATTTTTGCTCATACTAATTCCAACTTTTCCAAAAACTATCAAACCCTGCTGAGTTCTATTTATCTCACCTTTGCTCAATAAAAAAAGATTTTTAAACCAGTCATCAGCAATAATAGGTAAAAAATCAAAATTTTTTTGATTTTTTATAGTTTCAGCTCTTATTAAGGAATAGAATATTCCATGAGATTGCCATGCATTTTGCAAAAATTTTGCAAATCGTTCTTTGTGAGTTCCCCTTAAACTAAACTTCACATGTTTGTTTTTTTTTTTTTCTTCCCCTTCAAAACAGTTTGGTGAAGTTGATGCTATAAACTTTAAATTTGAATCAAGAGCAGACACATTTACCTCTAAAAACTCTGGTGAACGCCAATCATCGTCGGCTGCAAACATAAAATATTTTCCTTTTATCTTACTTAATAGAAAATTATAATTTGCAGAAGCACCTAAATTTTTACTCTGCCTCAAATAATGAATCCGTTTGTCCTTTAAGGCAAATCTTCTGCAGATATTAGCAGTCTCATCATCAGACGCATTGTCAGAAATTATCAATTCAAAATTTTGAAAAGTTTGTGCTAGTAAAGAATTGATAGCTTTTTTAATAGTTTTCTCTCCATTATATACTGGCATTCCTATACTAACTTTTGGCTGCATTTCTGTAGCTTTCATTATTTCATTTTATATTCTTTTGATAATATAAATTTTTTCAAATTTAGTTCAATTTTAGTCTGTATATTTGGAGTAAAACAATTGATCCAATGATCATAAATTTTAGATGATAATATAGAGTTGTCCCCTCCCATCTTTTTCTGTACAGAAATATAATCAGAGAAAAAGATGCTATAATTATCATGAAGATATTTCATATAATAACATTTGTATACATCCTCTGAAAGTAGGTTGAGATTTACATAGTTATTGAGATTGAATATTATATCTTTTAATTCTTCTTTAAATTTTGGATGAATATTAAAATCATAAGCAATGTGAGGATTATTTAAACTTGCATTTATTACGGTAATATTTTTTGCCGCATATTCGATTCCAATTGAACCATGAATGGTTAAAACAATATTTATTCCCTCTTCAATTAACTGGTGATGGGAGGTCATGTTAGGAATTAAAATAATTTTTTCAAATCTTGAGACAAAATCATCAATAGGTTTTTGGTCCAGAATTCCTATTCCCGGATGTGTTTTAATATACCATTCATAATCTGTTTGATTGCTTATTTCACCAAGAAATTCTAACCATTCTAAAAAATCAGGAAATAAACTCACTCCCAATCCATGAGGGCTGTCATAAAAAGAATGTGATGCAATTAGAATTTTAATAGGGCTTTTATTGCCAAGAATTCTTATAGGGGTTTTTTTTTGTCTATAAGCAGAATTTTTAATATAAAATTGATCAACATCTGTTCTACCCTCAAATATTAGCTTTAATCTTTCACGTGCTTTTGTAGTCCCATTGTTTTTGGTTACAATATCTAGTTTCTCAAAATCATCTTTGAACGAATGGAATTCACTATAGGGAAACATATTTTTTTTAGATAAAAAATATACACCTTCTAAATTAACTTGGTAAACTGCTATACCTAATGAAATCGCAATTCTGACTGGTATGCCCATAAAATAACAGGTATGACTGACGATTAATCCTTTGATATTATTTTTTGAAAAAAGATCTTTCCAATAATAATATAAGATACAAAATTCAAATAATATTTTTTTATATTTGTCTGATTTAATATTTACAGTAGGCACTTTATTTAATTTGAGATATTCATCATAAATCAAATCACCGAACCATATATCGTCAACAACCAAATTTTCTAAATCTGATTTTGAATTAACTTCTGACATCAACTTACTAGCAAGTTGTTCAGCTAAAGTTTTATAGATATTTTTATTAATGTTCGTAAATTTATTTACGCCAAAAGACTTGTATATCTTATAATATTTAGAAAAATAAAATTTAATTTTATTTATTAATTTAAATTGTATTCGTGCTTGATAACCTACAAGTTGAGCATCATGTATTTCGGACAAAACCCTAGAAAAATGGCTAATCGCTATATGATTTGGCTGTATAGAATGCATCTCGATTAAAATTTGATTGTCTTTATTATTTATAGGATTATTAAAAGATAATTTATTGTGTCTTATAAAATTCCTATCACCACGATCAATATAAATTGTCTTTATCATTAACAATATAAATTTATATAATCTATCAAACATGAAAAAAATTATAGTAAAGTAAATACTTTAAATAACAAGTTTTAAGATTTACTTCTCTAAAAAAATAGATAATTAATAACTCATTATAATTAACAATTAAAATATTGCTAATAAAAAAATGAAAATAAATAGAGAGTTTCTATGAGGCTAAGAGTTGATATTTTACAAATAGACCAAGTTACAGAGTCTTACGTAAATTGGTTTTCGAATAAAGAAATAGTTCAGTATTCAGTTAATCAATATAAAAATTTTAGCTTTGAGGGGCAATGCTCTTATGTAGAGAGTTGTTTAAAAAACAATGATTTAGACTTGTATGGAATATTTGACGACACTTTGCACATTGGAAATATCGCTATCAATAATTTGACAACAGTTCACCGAAGAGCAGAACTGACTTATGTAGTGGGTGACACAAGATATTGGGGGAAAGGTGTTGCTTCGTTTGCGGTTTCAAAAATGGTTGAGTTAGGAAAATCAAAATACAAACTTAATAAACTGCACGCTAGTTTAGATAGTTCAAATTTTAAGTCTAAAAAAGTTCTAGAAAAAAACGGATTTGTTCTAGAGGGCATTCGCAAAAAACATTTGTTTTATAATAAAGAGTTTTTTGATCAACTTGATTATGGACTAATACTTTAAGTTAAGAAAGTTTAAAATCAAGTCTTGCAGCTTGCTGCTAAAAGTTCCCCCAAAATAAAAAGGAAACACATTTATAAAATACTGTATCCATAGATATTTGTTTATGGGGTATATCAAATATTTTTTTGATTTATGACCAGCTTCGTCTAGTTTAACATCTGATAAATTTTATACTTACTTAGTCTAAATCTTTCCAAAGCCAGTACAATTTATCAAATATTTTTTTTAAGTCATTTTTTTTATAATTATAGTCACACAGTCCAATACCTAAGTATTCACCATTATTTAGATCTTCGTTATTTTTAAAATTTATTGGATTGTTTTTTCTAATATACCTATCTATATCTTTTTTTGTTTTAAAAATTCTTGAAAGAAAATTTCTATTTCTTAATATATTCACCTTGTAAAGAGATTGATATCTTGTGCCAATTGGCAATTTGTTTAATTTCAAAAAGTTATCTATTGTTTTTTTATTAGTTTTTATTTTATTTCTATCAAGTCTCATTCCATACACGTAATAGGAATGGGTGTAGTGTTTCATGGTCATCGGGGTAATAATGCCCTTAAATTTTTTTAAATATTTATTTAAAAAATTTGCAAGATCTTGTTTTTCTCTAACAATTTTTTTAAGTTTTTTAAGTTGCTCAATACCAATTGCTGCTTCTAATTCACCTAATCTGAAATTAAAACCTAGAATATCATGATTATGTTTTTCTTGTTCTTCAACAACCATTTCTCCATGGTTTCTAATTAATTGTAACTTTCTGGCGATTTTTCTATCAGATGTAACTATTGCTCCACCCTCTCCCGTTGAAATGTGCTTGTGAAAGTTAAAACTGTATCCCGCAACATCAGCATATTCACTAGAAAATTTACCTTTATATTTTGAATAGGGTGATTGTGCGCAATCTAATATAAACTTTAAATTATACTTTTTGCAAATTTTTCTTATCTCCAGAACATTTACCGGATGACCAAATATATCAACTGCTAAAATAGCTTTTGTTTTTTTTGTTATTTTCTTTTCAATTTCAATCGGGTCAATATTAAATGTATTTTTTTCAATATCACAAAATACAGGCACCAGATTCCAATTTAGTATTGAGGCCATACAGGCTGTCATTGTCCAGGGAGGAAGTATAACCTCATCTCCCTTTTTTAAATCAAGAGATCCAAATATTGCAACTAATCCAGATGTCCACGAATTTACTGTTATTGCGTATTTGGTATTGTAAAATTTTGTTAAATTTTTTTCAAATTTTTGAACATATTTACCTCCATAAAAATATGGGTTATTTGCACCTACAAAATTTGAAAGATGGCCGGATTTAAGAACTTTGTTTACCGCAGCAATCTCTTCTTTGCTAGTTTTATTGTAGAAATTTTTCATTTTGAATTTTTTGAAATTAGATAAAGTATCATCATACAATAATTTTTATATAATTAAAATTATTTTTGATATAATGAAACTTAAATCTGCTCATAGAAGTAATAGTTTCATACTTATTTGCTAATTTTGCTTCATAAATTTATTTTTAAAATCAAATATAATTTTATTAACAGTGTGTTGTTCTAATTCTATGTCTCTATATATTTTTTCATTTTCTAATAAATCTACAACATACTCAAAAGTATTATAAGCACTTTTGTTTAGTGTGTAAGGCAATTCATCTTTTTTTAAATAAACTTCAAAATCTTGGTTGTGGTTAGGTTTGGTATTGATGTAATTTATAGTAATTTTTTCTTCTGCACCAATTATTTCAAATTTGGCTTTATCCGTATAAATAGTTAAATCAAAAATACCCAACTTATTGCTGGAAATGTTTGATATGACACCACTACAACTATTCGTATTAACCAAAAACTTACCAAAAAAATCACTGTCAATAATACTATAATTAATAGGATCTATCTTATTAACAGGGCCAACTAACATATTTATTAAATCTATCATATGGCAGCCATTATGAATTAGGCCTTTGTTAAAAGTTCCATAAAAATGATATTTGTGATTTGACTTTAATATTTCTTCTTTGAGAATATTTAAACTTTTGTCAAATCTTCTAGGGAAATTGGTTATTATTTTTGTGCTATGTTCATTTACCAATTTATATAATTTTTCAAGATCTTTACTGTCTGAAACAATTGGTTTTTCACATATTAGTAATTTTGGCGAATATTTTGCTAGAATTTCCTTTATATTTATAAAGTGCTGATCTGTAGGTGTTGCAATAACAAAAATATCACTTTTGTGCCTACCCAAAGAATCGTTAATATTCAAAAAAATTGGAATGTGTTTACCCCATTTATTTGAAATATACTCATGTCTTTGATTGTCAACTTCAATAATTGAATTAAGGTTGATTTTTGGATGTTTTAAAGCTCCGTGAATATGTGTTATAATATTTTTATCATTTGGGTCATCATAGCCACAGGAAACAGCGCCACCTCCTACTATAGTTAAGGAATACATCTATTTATTTCCTCTTGATAAAAAATTAATACATTCATAAAAAGATATTGCATTAGTATTAGGCTCTAAACGTTCTATATTTGTGAAATTTAAAGTTTTCACATGATTTAATTTTTTTAAAATATATTTCTTAGGTAAGGGAATATTGGGTGTTAAGCACTTTTTAGGTAAAATTGAAACTGTATTTATGCCCAATAAGTAGGATAAATATAGGGCTGTACTTTGAATGCCTATGGATAATTTACTTTTACTTAGAGTTGATCCTAGATTTTCTTCATATGGGTCAACTATAGAAATATTTGCTTTTGGAAACTTTGAGATAAGATCGTAGTATTTATTTTTTGATTCTTTTGGGTGTAGTCTGACTATAACTTTATCAAAAATTTTTAATATATCTTCTAAAAGGATGTATTCAAATGTTTTTAAGTTATTTTTATTAACAATATGTGGTTCTGATAGAAAAACTATGTGATCTCTTTTTTTTTTTTCGAAATCACAAGCAGATTTAACTGCATCTAAATAATAATTTTTAATTTTAAAAATTATACTTTTAGATTTGAAAATCTTGTTAGCTTTTTTATATGCAGTATCATCCATAACTAATATAGCATCTGGAAAAGCATTGTTATGAAATCTTTGGTTATAACTAGTCCAATGATCTATTAAAGACACAGTTTTAAAATTATATTTTTTAGCATTGTCACTTAAAGTAGAGCTAAAATTTAGCCATCCCGTTCCATACAATACAATGTCTGGTTTTTTTTTTTTTAAAATATCATTTATTTCGTCTAATGAAAAAAGCTTAGTATATAAAATTTGACTACTTTCTAATATTCTTGAAGCAGGGGAATCAGCCATAGCATGTATTACCCAGTTAAAAAACTTGATCTCATTTGAGATAATGGAACAAATATAGTTACATGAACCACTATCGTTCATAAAAACCAAAATTTTTTTAAAATTAGTAGATTTTTGCAATTAATTAAGACCCTTGCGTTTTATGTGACTATTAAAGCTTATTATCTCAGGATTTTTTTTTATATATTTAACAATATCTTCAAATGAAAAATTAAAATTATCAAAATTTTTACAAATATTATCAATCAATTTCCAATCTTCTATTGTATCAAGAGGAAGGCTAACTTCTGGGCAGCCTAAATTATCATATATGGTAGTATTAAATATTTTATATTTGCCACTATTATATAAAAATGGGGTTACATGCTCTTTATCAATGTATTCTAATTTTTTGAAATTTTTTATACTTTGCAATGTTTTAAGTGAATAAACTTGTGCGCCCATGCCTGATGGATCGGTTACAGCTACACAGTCATATTTATTATCCAAATAAATTTGTATAGCATAATCTATAAGCTCTGCTGTAATTAATATACAATCCCCCGTTAGCTCTACAATTATATCAGTGTTAAATTTTTTATGTAGTTCAACCACCCTATCATAAACATTATTTTCACTTCCTCTAAAATAATTTAAATTATTTAGGTTGCACCAATTAATAATTTGGTCATCTTTTTTATTAAACGTAGTAGCTATAATAATTTTGTTTGCAAGTTTTGCTTGCTTCACTCTATCTACCATTATCTCTAAAGCAGGTTTGGAATTAATAAGTCTCAATGTTTTTCCAGGCAACCTCGTAGACTCCATTCTTGCTTCGATAGATATATTAATCATTTCAATGACTTATAAATTAAATAATTTTGTATAATATTTTGACCCCTTGTTATCAAGAAAGTTCATTAATTGTTTTTTAAAAGAATTTTTGGGAAGTTTCTTAAATCTTTTTTTCATTTTTTCTAAACTATCCCAAAAAAATTTTCGTTTTTTTAATATTGTAACATAATCACAGTGTGAACAAGAAACTAAGTGTGAGTCATCCATTTTTTTACCATTTAGATAGTCATTTTTTTTTATTGAATCTATTCTATATCCAAATAACTCCATTCTTTGCTGCCAATTACTTATTTTTATATGACCCGCTCCATAGATCTTTTTTATATTCATTTTTTTGAAAGCATAGTCTGTCAATCTTGCTATTGCTTCGATTCCTGCGTACGCTGAAAGCTCAGGCTCAATATTTACATCAGTAATTAACGCAATACTACATGTATGTTTTTTTTTATTAATGTAAGATAAAGACACAACTCCTTTGTAGATATTTTTTTTAGTAGATATAATTAGAAAAAATCTTTTTTTTTTTTCTTCAATAAAATATTTTTCTTGCTTTCTTGGTGTATTTTTATGATTTTTATAACTTGTGCCAAGGAATTTAGTGATATTAACATCATTAAGCCACTTATACCAGTCAGACTTTCTTGCAAAATCGACTGTTGGTATGCTGAGGTTTATTGTTTCTCCTTTAATCAATATTTTTAATTTTTTCATAAATAATTAATTTGAATAAATTTTAAACTATTACCATTCAACTATAGTTACAGCTGCCGACAAACCAACACCAAAACCTATCATCATTACTCTTTGATTATTTTTAATAATATTTTTTTTCGACAAATTTTCAAGAATAATTGGAATTGATGCAGAAGTTGTATTTCCAATTTTTTTATAGTTTGTGTGAAACTGATTAATTGGTAAATGCATATCATTGGACAGCTTGTCTAATACTAACTTACTGGCTTGATGAAATACAAAGTGATCAATATCTTCTTTTTTTAAATTTACTTTTTTTAGAGCTTTTTTAAACAATTTAGGAACTGTTTGTGTGGTAAAAAAAAATACTTCTGATCCATTCATTGTTATTAAATTATTGTTCTCAATTAAACTTTTGAATCCACTTCCATCAGTATGAAATGTGAAGCTCAGAATTTTATTTGATTTTTTTTTTTGAACAATGCAGCTAGAAGCTGAGTCGCTAAATATCGTTCTGCAGGTTCTATTATTTTTATCTAAATATTTAGTATAAGTATCAGAGCATACGAGCAAGACATTGCTAGCTAGATTTGCCTTAAATAATGCATATATGTTTGATAAAGCATACACAAAACCTGAACAGCCTAAATTTACATCATAAGCAATAATGTCTTTTTTTAGCCCTAGTTGATCTTGCAGTATACATGATACCGATGGTAGTTTATTTTTTGCAGTCTGAGTAACAACTATAACGGCATTTATTTTATTTTTATCAAAATTCATCAAAGTTTTTTTTGATGACTGTAAAGATAACGATAGTACGTCTTCATTTTTTTTTGATTGGTATATGTAGTCTATTCCAGTTTTTAATTTAACTTCATTGATATTCCAAGAGGGATATTTTTTCGATAATTTACTATATGACACCTTATTAGAACCCAGTTTATGAGCTAAGTTACTAATTTTTAAATTTGTCATTTCAAAAATTTTTTAGACTTTAAAAGTTGTATGATTTTTTTGCAAGAGTAAGCATTTGCTATTTTGTCAACTTCAAAGGTCTTACCTTTTAATTTTTTATCTAACTCTGACAAAATATTAAGTTGACACAAAGAATCCCAATTTTCTAAGTTATCTGAATTTGAATTAATATCTATTTTTTTTGGATTTAGCTTTAGTGCTTTAGCTACACAATTAAAAACTTCTTTTTTTGTAATAAACATGTATTGTAATTATCTCTAAATTTAATATTTTACAATTATAATTTTATAAAAAACCAAAATATGAAAAATGATAATGTAACAATATTTATTTTTGGAGCTGGCTCAAGAATTGCCAGAGAAACTTTCAAAAAATTTAAGGATTACAATATTGTTGGTTTCTCAAGGTACTCTAAAATCTCTGAAATAAATGAATATAAAGTTTTACGTTTTAAAAATATCAATTTTGTCAAAAAAACCATTGAAGAAACTAAATCAAATAAAATTGTATTAGTTTTCATGGAAACTCTGTCAATTCCAAATTTAATAATTAACAAAAGTCAAAGTGAGTTGGAAAGAGAGATTAAGTCTAATTTACTGAACCCACACAATATAATAAAAAAAATATTGCCTATTTTAATAAAGAAAAAATGGGGAAGAGTTATTTTATGTGGATCTTCAGGAGCATTGAGTTCAGCTCCTGGTATTTCTGGTTACTCTTTATCAAAGCATGGTCTTTTAGGTTATAATAAAATTCTATCAAAAGAATATGCCAACTTAGGAATCACCTCAAATTATTTGAGTCTAGGAGTTTTTAAAAGTCCACTTAGTGCTAAAGTAAATCAGAACTACATTAAAAAATTATTATCTGATACTGATACAAAAGATTATGGAGATTATAATTCCGTAGCAAATGCTATAGATTTCATAATCAAATCTAATTATGTAACTGGATCAATAATCCCTGTAGATGGGGGCTATAATTAGCCAAACAAGAGATGACAAAATATAAATTACAAGAGTTTAAACTACTAAACTTTGAAAAAATAACTTTATACTATAACAAAAAAATTTTTGAACCAAACTTAACAAGCAGCTTACTTGTAAATGCTTGTAATAAAATTATTAAAAAAAATAATAAAGTACTAGATCTCGGATGCGGCTGTGGAGTAATAAATCATTATCTTTATAATAAAAAAAAAATTAAAGAGATTTACTCATCAGATGTTTCAAAAGAGTCAATTGACTGCTCAATAATTAACGCTCAGTTTCTAAAATCAAAATACGACATTAGATATAGCAATTTACTAGGTAATTGGAAAAATAATAAGTTTGACATAATAATTAACGATATATCAGGAATATCAACACATATAAGCAATCTTACTACGTGGTTTAAATATGCACCAAACGATAGTGGAAAAGACGGAATAAATTTTACTATAAAAATATTAAAAAATTACAAAAATCATCTAAATAAAAATGGAAGTTTAATTTTTCCAATAATTGGCTTATCAAATAAAAACAAAATAATTAGTTTTATGAAAAAAAATTCAATCAAATATAAGTTATTAGACAGCAAAATTTGGCCACTGCCAAAAGTGCTATACAAGCACGAAAAATTATTAAGCCAATTAAAAGCTAAAAAAATTATTGAATACGAAAAAAAATTCAATATTTTAACAACCAAAACTGAAATTTTTGTTTGTAAATAATTCTATTTTTTTTTATACAGACTTTCTGCTAATTTCCAATCTTCAATCTCATCAATGTCTACAGATCTTGATTTTGGTATGATCATTCCTAGATAATGCCGATCTAATAATTTAATTTTTTTTGATAAAAAATTTTTTGGGATACATATAAAGGCTCCAGTATCATGGTATTTCTTTTCTAAATCTTGTGATCTTTTTTTATAAAAACCTGGTCTTGTTGGTTGTAAATAATTATTTTTTTTAAACTTAAATGCCCATTCAATTGGTGCTGAATATTCTGTTACAGGTAATAAAATTTTATTTTTCTTTGTTGACATCAATTTTGCTGCCGAAAGCAAATCTTTAACTTTAATAAGGGGGGAGCATGCTGATAAACTCCAAATTTCTTCAAACTCGGACCCTTTTTCTTTAAATCTGTCAACAACATATCTCAAAACATCGATGGCTTCAGTATAATTTGATGAAATTTTCTTAGGTCTTTTAAAATCTACAATAAAATTATATTTTTTCAAAATCTTTATAATCTTATCAGAATCAGTTGAAACATGAATTTTTGTAAAAAGTTTACTCTTAATTGCAGTTTGAAGACTATAATAAATAATAGGGTGTCCACAAAAATTTTTAATATTTTTATTTTTAATTCTTTTTGAGTTTCCTCGCGCTGGAATTATTAATAATCTATTAATTTTTTTGATCATGAATATAAAAATTTTCTCTAATATAATCTAGAGTATTTGGACCTAAATTAAAAAGCAAATCAATTATTGATAAGTTTTCGATATAATTATTTCCTAATTGTTTGTATTTAAAATTCATAAATTTATAGTATTTTAATTCAATTAAATTTTCTTTAAATTCATGATCGTTATTTAAATAAATTTTTGATCCAATGGTTGATATATAAGTTTTTGCTTTTTTTATTTTACAAATTTCAAGTATAAGATTTTCTTTTGAAGACTTGGTTTTTAACTCGCTAGATTTTATGAGTGAAAATTTTATTTTCAATAAATTGCAAATAACCTTTATAAAATCTATATTTAAGTCGATTAGATTGTCGTGAGAAATATCATAAACTTTAAATATTTCATCGGCATAAACATTGAAATAATTTGTTTTTTTATAATTAATTTCTATGCATCGTTTATGATCTTGAATAAAATTGCTTTTTTTATCTATCAAAACTTCATTTATTTTTTGATTATATTTATTTTTTGAAATCACTGGAACTGTTAAAAAAAAGGTTTGGTTATTAATCTTAATATTATTTCTTTGTTGCCAACTTCTTTTGTTGAATTGAACATCATCTAAAAAAACAAACTCATCAACAAAATCCAATAGACCAAAATATCCAACCCATGGCAAAAAAGTGGGTTGACTAATTCCTAATATCATTTTTTTATAATCTATTTTATAGATTTAGTTATCCAAAAAGAGTTGTCTGCTTTATTAGTGGATAAAAAGGAAAATTCCAAAAATCCAAATTCAATTTCTTTAAAATGTTTATTTAATTCATTTTGCATTTTTTTCTTGGTCATATAATTTGTATAGAAACCACTCTTTTTATTCTCGGAGTGCATAAAAAAGCTAATGAGCTTTCCATTTTTTTTTAAAATTCTTGTAATCTCTTTTAATGATCGATTTAATAAAGATTTATCCACGTGCTGTAAAGATCTGCAGTCAACAATTAAATCAAAGGTAGAGTTCTTGTATGGAATCGAATCAAAGCTTGCTTGCTTTATATCAATATTTAATTTTGATTTTTTAATGTTTTTTTTAACTCTCTCACATGCTGACTTAGAAATATCAATTCCATATGTTTTAAAATTTTCTTTACTTAAAAAAAATAAATTTGATGCACCTGCACCAAATCCTAGATCTAAAATCTTTATTTTATTTCTTTCATTTCGTTTTATCTTGCTAAATTCTTGTAAGACCATGGAAATTAAAAAATTATCAGGATATCTATTACCTGTGTTTTTTTTAAAAAAAATTTCCCAGTCTTTAAATTTTTTTAACTTCATATCCATTTAAGTACAAGTAATCTAAGTTGCATGATAAAAAATCATCTATCGCGTCTTGTGGCTTCATAACCATACTTCTTCCATGTAGGTTAAAAGATGTGTTGATGACAATTCCATGATTTAAGCTCTCTTTTAAATATTTTAATATTTTAAAAAGGTTTTCATTATCATTTTTTTCAACAAATTGCGGTCTTGCAGTTCCATCAATATGAACAGCTGATGGATAAATATTTCTGTATTTGTTTTTCATCAAAAAAGCTGTTGCCATATATTTGTGCTGATATGAGTTTAAAAATAAATCCTCTCTATCCTCCTCAAGAACAGCAGGGCAAAATGGCTGAAATTGTGGTCTTTTTTTTATATTAGTATTAATTTTAATTTTCATGTCTGGATCGGTTACATTTGCTAAAATACTTCTATTTCCTAAGGCTCGTGGTCCAAACTCCATTTTTCCTTGAAATATTGCAATAATTTTATTATCTAAAATTTTTGAAGCAGCTTCTTTTGTCCAATTAGAATTTAAATCTTTAAAAAATACTTTGTCTTTATTTTTTTGAAGAACAGATAGGGTCTCATCTTGGTCATAACTTGGTCCCCAATATGGCATATTATATTTTGATACCCAGGTGAGATCTAATTTTTTTTCGATGGCTGCTAAAAATACTGCTCCTAAAGCTGATCCTTCATCTCCCATTGGAGGGCAAACGTAAATTTTATTTATTTTACAATTTTCAAAAATTTTATAATTTAAAATTACATTAGCAACAACTCCACCGGCTAGACACAAGTTTACTTTTCTATCTTTTGGTAAAGCTTGGTTCAAAAAGCTTATAACTATATTTTCTAGCCATACCTGAACTGTAGAGCTAAAATTTTCTCTTCCTAAATTTTTTAATAATAGTTCTATTTTTTTTTTTTCAAAAAAACTTTGAAAGTTTTCAACATTAGTTTCAAATCTAATTTTTTTTTGTGTATTTGATACGTAGATTATTTCATTTAGATCGCTTAATGTTTTTTCATCTGGCTTTCCATAGGCTGCCAATGCTTCAACTTTTCCTTCGTCGCAATTTTCCCTAAATCCTAGTACTTTTGTAAAAAGTGAGTAAATTGTTGCTATAGACACAATATGTGTATCTTTATTTATCCTTGCTCTTTTAGTGATTGATCTACTTATTTCAGTTTTATTTAAATCATTAAATTCAAATAAAGAGCTAAAACTATGGTCTCCTTGTTGATCAAGAGTAAAAACATATGACTCTTTTTTATTTTTATAAAAATCAGATAAGTAATATGCACTTGCTGCATGGCATGTATGATGATCGTAAAAAGCAAGATTGCTATTTTTAATATTCATATTATTTAAAATTTTTTTAATATACTTTGTGCAATATTTTACATGAAACTTACTGTCGTTAAGTTTTCCATCTAGATACTTTTTCATTAGATAATTCCAAGTAAAAAAATAATAAAAAAAAATAGGATTCAGTACTAGTTTAAAAAAAATATATAACTTTTCAAATACAGAATATTCTTTTTTTAAGTCTGTGTAGTATTTTGGTTTTTGAATATTTCTTAATATTTTTTGAAAATTAAGCCAATAATAAGAGGTTCCTTTATTTTCAAAACAAGTATCATGTCCGTCAAATGTATTAAAGGGACTTACTATTATATCTGGATCAATAATGTAGTTTTTAAATTTATTTAATATTGGTGATATATCATAATTATCTTTTTTAATTCTTGATACCCTGTCTGCATTGATGCAGAAAATTTCTTCTTTATCAAAATCCAAAAAACAAAGTGCAGAGTCTTCTCCCCAAAATTTAGATCCCAATATTTTCATTAAAATTATTAAATTTTTTTAATTATCTTCATTTATTGCTAGTCCTACACCTTCTTTACCGTAGGTATTGCCATTGTAAAACATAAATTTTTTATTTTTATGTTTTACCACATAGGGATAAGCGATCATTTCACCGTCCCATGAATTTTTTTTTCCACAAGATATATTTGCTTTACTGTCTTTTCTTATCCAGCTTGTTCCATTTTTTGACTCTGCATATCCAATTTTATATTGTCCAACTTTAGTTTCATAGCAATACCACATCTTAAAAGTTTTATTTTCATACAAAACGCATGGTCTAGCAACAGCCCTTTCATTTTTTTTAAGATTAATACTTATGTTTCCGTGCTGCTTCCATTTTAAACCATCCTCAGAAAAGGCATGTTTTATATTATACGTAGGGTAATTTTCATTAACCCACTTTTCGCATGATACATACCACATGATCCATTTATTTTTTTTAACTTTCATAACATATGGTGCAGTTAAGATTGAATATGGCTCTCTATTAGTTAAGTTAAGGATTGGTGCTTTTGAAAATCTATTGAAACTTTTTCCATTATTTTTAGATATGGCTAAACCGGTCATGAGAGAATATCTTGTTGTAGATTTTGGTTTCCAGCCTATGTAATAAAGTCTTAAAACCTTACCGACTTTCACCGCACATGATGCCGTAACTCCGTTATCATCAAATGCACCTAGAGAACCTGGGCTTAAAACGGGTTTTTTAGAAATATTCAGTATTTTGGTTGGATTGTCTAAATTTAAATCTGCATATCCAATTAATGATTGGTTTAATTTATTTCTACCACAAAAAAAAATTCTATAAATAGATCCTTTTAATTTGATTACTGTAGGATCCATGCCAAATGAGTCCCACCATTTTAACTTAAAATCTTTTGGTCGAAGTATTAGTCCTATTTTTTTCCAAGTCATAAACTATTTATACATCATTTGAATTTTGTAAGTCTTATAAAATCATTTGTACCAAGATTAAAAATTGGTGTGTCTTGATTTATACAAACTTTATTATTATCTAAATTTTTTGTTATTAATGAATTAGCTCCTATGAAACAATTATTACCTATTTTAATCATATTTCCAACAGTAGAATTTATCCCTAAAAAACTTTGCTCACCAATTATTGAATTTCCTCCAATATTAGATCCTGAAGTAATCCAGCTATGACTTTTTATTAATGTATGGTGGCCAATTATTGTTCCATTCCATATAAAAACGTTATTAAGTATTTTAGCAAATGGTTGAATACACTTTGAATCTAAAATTGCTACGTTTTCCCCAATTTTCACATTACTTGGTAATTCTAATTTTGAATTTATTAAATTTGCAAATCGATATCCCATTTTTTTTATTTGATTATATTTTTCTTTTCTTTTTTTATTCATCTGTGCATAAGAAATTGCAATAAACATAAAATGATCATTAACTGGATATAGTTTTTTTAATTTAGAGATAGGTAAAAGAGGCAAACTTAAATGCTTTTTTTTTGATTGAAACTTATCATCTACACAGAATGCTACTACTTTATATTCCTCATTTTTTTGAAAATAACTAAACATAATATCAGCAACTTGTCCGTTACCAAATATCACAAGTTTTTTCATATTCTTAATCCACCATCTATTTTTAAAACTTTTCCATTATAAAATTTATTGTTAATAACAAAGTTAATTGCGTTAGTTAATTCTTGTATTTTACCTAAACGACCAACCGGTGTGATTGATTTAATATTCAGAACTTGATTTTTTGAAAGTGACTTGTGGGTACTTTTTGTATTAAAAAAACCAGGAGCAATAGAGATAACTCTAATGCCAAAAATAGCAAGTTCTTTAGATAAAGTTGTTGAAAAAGACTCAATGGCAGCTTTTGATGAAGAATATGCAGCTTGGCCAATATTTCCTTCAGCTGAAATTGAGCTGATGTTAATAATTAAACCACTTTTTCTATTCAGTACCATATTTTCAATAGCATAAGTTGAGGTTAAAAATGTAGAGTTTAAATTAGAAGATAAAACTTTTTTCCATTCAATGTAAGAATGTTTTTTTAAACCATTTTTAGTTCTTGAAACTATCAATGAATTAAAAATTAAACCAGCATTGTTGATTAAAATATCAATCGACTTAAATTTTTTTTCTATCTTTAAAAATAATTTTTTTGTCAATTTTTCATTTGTTAAATCACATGAAAAATAATTTATTTTAGGGAAAGTTTTTATTAAGTCTTTTTTCTTAGTTATATCTACAGCAATAATATTATATTTGCTTTTATAAAACTTTTTTATAATTTCATAACCAATACTACCAGCAGCTCCTGTTATTAATAAATTATTTTTCACTTTTGGTAATTTTTTCTATATCCAAAACTTTTTTTATTTTGTCTATTTCTTTAGACGTTAAATGTTTTTTTATCTCTTTTTCAATAAAAAAAATTAGCTGCATGTATTTTAAAGAGTCCCAATTTCTGATTGATTCTATTAAAAGATCGGGTTTTATTTTTTTAACATCTAAATCAAATATAGTAGAAAGTTTTTTATATAAAAGTTCTTTTTTCATAAATTTTTTTAAGTTTTACCCTATCAATTTTATTGTTTGCATTTTTCAGCAAACCACTTACCATAAAAATATTAGAAGGTATCATATAATATGGAAGTTGTTTCTCAAGTGCATTATAAATTGCTTCTTTTTTTAATTTTTTGTTTTTAATTGATATAACTGCAGTAATTTTATTAGTCAGATTATTTATTGAGTTAGTAAATACCATTGCTTCATTAACACCCTTAATTTGATTTAAAGATAATTCTATCTCATTAAGTTCTATTCTATAGCCCATGACCTTAACCTGAGTATCCTGCCTTCCAACAAAGTACATATCTTTATTTTTTCCATAATTTTTTACTATATCTCCCGTTTTATAACCTAGAAGTTTTTCTTTATTTTTTTTTTTATTATCTGATATGAAGGCTTTTTTAGTTTGAGATGTATCTCCTATATAGCCTTGACTTATGTTTGGACCATAAATAATTAGTTCACCTTTTGAACTATCTATTTTTTTTTCATCAATTTTACCAATTTTAAATTTAAAATTATTCCATATTTTTCCGATTGTTACATAACTTGTAAGATTTTTTAAATCTTTTTTTCTAATTAAGTGTGATGAACAAATACATGTGCCCTCGGTAGGTCCATAAACATTATAAAAATTTTTCTTTCCTACTGACTCTATCATTTCAATTAATTGGGGTTTTGGAAACCCCTCTCCACCAAAAATAATTTTTTTTAAATAATGGAAATTTTTTTTATTAATTAATTTTAGTTTAAGTAAATATATTAATAGTGATGGAGTGGAAAACCAAGAAGTACATTTTTTCTCAAACAAGATTTTAACTAATTTTCTAGGATCTTTTACTTCTTCATTTTGAAAAACAACTAACTGATTTCCATTAAAGAAAGAAGAATAAATATCAAATATAGAATTATCAAAATAAATAGGATTCACATTGGTAAAAATATCATTTTTTTTAATTAAAAATTTTTCCTTGGATGTTTCTACAAAATTAAGAATACTTTTTCTCTCTATTATGGCACCCTTAGGAAATCCAGTAGATCCAGATGTAAACATTATATAGGCGGGTAAAGAGTCTGGTAAAGCAAAATCTTTTATTTTTGATTGATATTTTTTAATTAAATTTTTATTGATCAATAATTTTTTTCTTCCTCTTGCTTTTAAACTTTCATTTTTATTATTCACAATTATTAAGTTTGGGTCACATCTTTCAAATATCTTCTTTAATCTCTCTTTTGGCATTTCAAAATCAATAATGCTGTAAGCACAACCAATTTTTAAACAAGCAAAAATGCTTGCAAATATTATAATATCTTTTTTTGCCGCTATGATTATCTTATTTTTAGTTCCTATTTTTTTTTCTAATAAACAGTTAGAAATTTGATTAGATAGTTTATCTAAATATCCAAAAGTATAATCATTACCTTTAATGTTTAAAAAATTTTTTTTGTTGTATTTTTTAAAGATATTTCTTAGAGATTCTGAAAATTTAGTTGTCATGTATTTTTTATTTTAATACATCTTTAAAAAATATTGGTGAATTAGCCTTAACAGTAGATTTCAATTTCTTATTTATTACTATCTTTACATCTCTTGCTCTAATTCCTAATGAAGGTCTTTTTTTGATGATATCTGTAGCTCTAATTTTATGGCCTTTTAATAATTCTCTCTTATAGTAAGCTCCTTCTCTCCTTGAAAATTTTTTTTCATCCGGTAACATCAATTTCTCATCATCCCCTAAATTTAAATAAGCTCTATGAATATTTTTGACATATCTTGTAAATTGAGAAGGTTCCATTGCAAAAAAATGATCTGGTCCTTTTGATTTTTTACTTAAGGTAAAATGTTTTTCAAATATCATGGCACCAAGTCCAATTGCAACAGTTGCAGAAAAGGTGCCTTTGGTATGGTCAGAAAATCCTAATTGAAGGTTAAATTTTTTGAAAGTGTTTAGAACACTAAGATTAGCATACTTTTCTGGTAGCGGATACATCGATCCACATTGCATTAATACTATTTTATTATTTTTATTCTTTTTAAAAATTTTTATAGCATTTTTTATGTCTATCAAATCGCTCATTCCTGTTGAAACAAATAAAGGTTTTCTGATTGAAGAAAGGTAATTGATCATTTTAAGATTTGTTAATTCTGAAGAAGCTACTTTATAACCAGTTAAATTATTTTTTTTCAAAGTCTTAGCTGAATCAATATCAAATGGTGAAACTAAAAAATCTACTCCTATTGACTCTGAAAACTTTTTAAGCTTGGGGATCCAATTCTTATTTAATTCAATTGATTTGAAAAGTGAAAACATCTTTTTATCATTTGGATACATTTTTTTTGCATTAAATAGTTGAAATTTAACTGCATCAGCACCTGCATTTTTAGCAGAAGAAATAAGTTTAAAAGCTAAATCGATGCTTTGATTAAAATTAGAACCTATTTCAGCTATTATATAAGGCTTTAAGAATTTAAAATTCGAATTATTTTTTAAGAACATTAATTTTTTCCTATTATTTTAAAAATCCTCTGCGGTCCTTTAAAATCAACAGTCTTTTTTGACTTAATATAAAAATTTTTTAATTTATAAGAGTTTTTCATAAGTTTAGTTATTTTTGTTTTATATTTATTTAAATTATTAATCATACCAATATTTAGTGATAAATTTTTTTTTTCATAACTTTTATTCAATATTTTTTGTTTTTTACTTTCATTAAATACTATACTTGGTAATCCAGTTGATGCTGTCTCATATTTTGTTAATCCTGAAGATATAATACAAATTTGGGAATTTGAAATTACTTTTTTTAAATTTTTTTGATTATTGTAAATGTTTATTTTATTACATGAAGTTATCTTGAAATTATCTATTTTAACCCTTAATTCTTTGGAAAAAAATGGACCTACAACAATATTTATTTTTAATCTAATATTTATTTTTTCTAAAAATTTTAATATTTTTAAACTATTGTGATTCTGATCTGAGCCACCACAACTAATCATTAAATTTTCTATCTTTTTATTTAAGCTTTTAATTTTTATATTTTTATAGTTCGGGGGTAATGTTATAAACTTTTCACCAATAAAATATTTAACTTTTTTCCTCTTTTTGAATTTAAATTCATTGTTAAAAAAATAAGGACAAATAAGTGTTGAAAAATTTATTTTTTTATAATTATTTAACATTTCTTTTCCCATGCTATCTATTAAAATTATATTTTCTTTAAATTCTATTGTTAAAAGAGATAAAGTTTTTATAAATTTTTTTTCTTTAAGAATCTTATTATTAGAAATATCTAATATGATTTTATCATATTTTAAAAATAGACTTTTACTTAAGATTTTATTTACTCTTGTAAAAGAATACGTAAATAAATTTTTTGGTCGCTCATCAGTAAAGTTGATAATTTTTATAATAAATTTTTTATTTAAATAAGATTTTAAACTTAAAGATCTATTTAAATGTCCATAACCATATCTATTTGACGCTATAGTAATAATTAAAATTTTTTTTTTCTTAATCATGTAAGTCTTTGAAAAGTTTGATGGCAAACTTTTGTTTTCAAATACTTTTTAATACTTTCGCCTTTTTCAATATTTTTTATAATTTTAAAAGTAGGCTCTAGGTTTTTGATATATTTATCAATTATCTTGTGTGTGTGATGAATGCTTAAAAATGTTAGATTACTTGCAAGATAACCCTTCTTAAGCATATTTTGAGTTATTAATGTTTTGTATTGTAAGTTATTTTTACTTTTAAATGAATATGAGGTTATGGACTCAATTCCATTAACTGAAAGATTCAAATTATATTTTTTTGCTAATTCTATAATTTTTTTATTTAGATATGCTCCATTTGATATTAAAATATTCCATGATTTTGATCTTTGCATTAATTTTAAAGTTTCTAAAGCAGCTACAAAACCTATTCTTTCTGTCCAGAATGTGCTGCTAATAAAAGATGTTTCTGCCTTTTTCATTATTTTTTTTTTTCCAATAACAGCAGTGATTGCATAGCCATTTCCAAGAGCTTTTCCAAACATAGCTATATCCGGATAGACTCCATAAAGCATATGCATGCCTCCTAAATTTCTTCTAAAGCCAGAGGTGCACTCATCAAAGACTAGTACTATCTTATTTTTATTGGCTAATTTTCTAACTTCTTTCAAAAAATTAATATCTGGAAGAGAGTTTCTTGCTACTTCCATTTTAATCACACCAATATTTTTATTTTTAATAATCTTTTTTAATTGATTAATATTTCCATAGTTAAATGGGTGAACAGTATTTTTCAAATTTTTTGGAACACCATTGGGATCAAGACCAGATAACAAATGTTGGGAAAGTTTATCTTTTCCTCTAAGGTTTACAGAAAGATACCAATCATGCCAACCATGGTAACCACATATAGCCACACCATCTTTTCTGGATGCTGCTCTAGCTATTCTTATTGCTATAGCATTTGCCTCACCTCCACTTCTTGCAAATTTACACATGTTTGCCCATGGATGTAATTCAATTAATTTTTTTGACAATTCAACTTCTTCAGGGCAATTAAAGGTTGTCATATTTCCCCTTTTTATAGATTTTGAAACTTTTTTATCAATAATAGAATTTGAATATCCAAGAGTACTCTGACCTACCGCAAAAATAAAATCTATATATCTATTTTTATCTAAATCCCAGACATCAATATTTTTTGATTTAGAAAAATATGAGGGCCATAGATCAGGCAGAAACATTTCAGGTCTTTTTGAAAGTAGCATGTTGCCACCAAGAATTATATTTTTTGCTTTTTTATAAAGTCTTTGACCAGTTGTATTATTTTTTCCTATAATCATCTTTACCATTTTCTTGGATCTATATCTTTTTTATTAGATAGTAAATTCAAGTTTTTAATTAATTTAATTGGTCCCATTCTAGACTGTGCTATTACTACTAATTTCATAATTTATCCCAATGAGTTGGATTCAATAACTCTATATCATTTGTGTTTAATTCTGATGAGGTTTTTTGCAATACACCTCTAGACGCAATTATAATTTGCTCTAGTTGTTGTTTAGTTTCAACACCAATAATGACCTTGGATATCTCTGAAACTGAAATAGCATATTGTATTGTAGCTTCAAGTGCTGTTATTTTAGTATCTTTTAACCACTCATCCCATAGTTTCCATAAACTATTCCAACGATTAAACTTGTAAGGCCTTTCTTGTTTTGACATTAATAACAATCCTTGAAGAAATACTGAGCGTGCATGAATCTCTACTTTGGCGTTATTTAACTTTGACATCCATCCACTATTTTCAAGACGTCTGTCAATTATGTTAAATGGTGTTTGAACAATTTCAATCTTCATTAGATGCATTACAAGGTCAAGTTCAGAAGGATCATAAATTGATATACCTATTTTTTTTACAAAGTTTTTTGATTTTATTCTTTTAAGTGCATGTATTAATTGCATACCTGAGGCACCGATAAGATCTTTTGGTTTATGCAGCAACAAACCATAGAGAGAATTAACACCTAAGTGTGCAAGAGAATTTTTAACGTTGTCTTCTACCCAACTATTTACATCTGAACAATTGGCTGGAATAGCTGGCAATTTGGAAATAAAATTAAAATCTAAAATCCCAATTTTACCAATGATTTTTTCACTTTCTCCATAGCCAATAGCAGTATCAATAAGATTAATTTTAAATTGTTTTGCTAGTAAAAAAATTTTTTTAACTTCTGATGGTTTGACTATACCAAATTTATTAGCCACACCATAGTTTAGACCAAATTGAACAGTTCCAAGTGCTAATTTACTCATTTAAATATTATTTTGTTAATATCCCTTTAAGCGTTTCAATAACATATGATTGTTGTTCTTCTTTAAGAGATGGATGAATTGGAATACTAAGAACTTCCCTATGAAAGTTTTCTGCCTGAGGAAAGATGTTTTTTTTAAAGCCTAAATTTTCATAATAAGGCTGTCTATGTACTGGAATATAATG
>Ga0115003_10001106_pt1 | contig 23831 bp, 26 predicted proteins | sample ArcticOcean_MG_C_7_FD_88736 | JGI IMG/M metagenome (GOLD analysis project Ga0115003, IMG submission 88736) | Marine microbial communities from western Arctic Ocean - ArcticOcean_MG_CB11_88 | ecosystem: Environmental > Aquatic > Marine > Oceanic | place: Arctic Ocean: Canada Basin | collected... | reverse complement strand
TTAAGAAGTTCCTCGAATGGAATAAAAGTAATTAGAGATGTTGAATATAAAACGGGTATTTCAATCAAAATTATTGATGCAAAAAAGGAAGGTGCATTGATAACAAAAGATAAATTATTTAATTATAAAAATAATTTGAATACATACTGTTTTATTGATGTTGGAGGAGGAAGTACTGAGTTAACAATCTTTAAAAATGGAAATATTTTAAAATCTAATTCATTTAAAATTGGTGGAGTTAGATTGATAAATAATTTGGTAACTAAAAAAACATGGAATTCTTTTGAAGAATGGATAAAAAATAACATTAAAAATTTTAAAAATATAAGAGTAATTGGCTTGGGAGGTAATATTAATAAAATTTTTAAAATTTCAGGATTAAAACTAGGGACTCCTCTAACATTAAAAAAACTTAATAGTACTATTTCAAAAGTTGATAAAATGTCATACATAGATAAAACTTTGAAATTAAAATTAAATCCTGATAGAGTTGATGTTATAGTGCCAGCTGGAAAAATATATCAATTCTTGTTAAATTGTTCAGATATAAATCAAATTGAAGTTCCTAAAATTGGCCTAGCTGATGGTATGGTTTCTGAACTTTTAAATAAATTATAATCTTAATTTAAATTCTGAGCGCATTTTTTCTACACTAGGGTTAATAGACTTGAGTTTTTCAAATTTTTCTAAAGAGGAATAAATAAATTTTTTTTCATTTTCTTTATTAACCTCTACAATAAGTTGGATTTCACTATTCTTTAGCTTGTTTCTTAAAAACCTTAAAAGAGGAGGTTTGTTCTTTTCTAGTTCAATTTTATTGGTATTGTTAGATAATGTAAAATGAATTTCATTTCCATTTTTAATTATAGGATCATCTATTTGTAGAATACTAGCAATATTTTTTCTACCATTATCCAATAAGTTTGTGTAGTAAACTTTCCATTCTTTATTTAAGTCATCTTGATTAAATGACTCATTAAAATTTTCTATATTTTCTTGTTTTTGTTTTTCTTTTAATTCTTTTTCAATATTTTTTTTTATTTTAAGACTAGATATTGATAGTCCAGAAACAACTTTTTCTTTCTTTGTTTCACTTAAATCATTTTCTTTTATAACTGAATTTGTCTTATAATCAGAAAGTAATTCTTTTTGAATAACAATATTAATTTCTTCCTCTAGTTTGTTTGTGGTTTTTTCTTCTATAATTTTTAGTGAATCTCTTTTTTTAATTGATTCAACTGGAAGTATTGCTATTTTTTTTTTTGGTTCAATTTGAGATATTGAACAAAGTTTCATTAAACAAATTTCAACTAATAGTCGTTGATTTTTACTTGTTCTATATCGATAACTGCAATTTTCTGTTAATTCAATTGCTGTTAAAATAAAGTTCAAAGATTTTTTATTGGCTTGTTCAATATATCTATTTAATAAAGATTTATTCTGTTCAAGTAAAACTTGTGTTTTATCATCTTTAGAAACCATAAGATCTCTCAAATGAGAAGAAAAACCATCAATAAAATGTTGTCCGTCGAATCCTTTTTCAATTACTTCATTTAATAATAAAATTATATTGGTAATGTCATTTTCAATTAATTGATTAAAAGCTTTGAAATATATGTCATAATCTAATACACTTAAATTCTCATAAGCTAATTCTTTTGTGATGTTTCCTTCTGTGAAATTTACTAACCTATCAAATATTGATAATGCATCTCTTAATGCACCATCACTTTTTTTTGCAATTAAATAAAGAGCTTCATCATCAAACTTGATTTTTTCAGATTTTGCAATATTTTCAAGATATAATTTAATATCATCCGTACTTATTTTTTTGAAATCGTAAATTTGACATCTTGATAAAATTGTCGGAATAACTTTGTGTTTTTCCGTCGTAGCCAATATAAATATTGCGTAAAACGGGGGTTCTTCCAATGTCTTTAAAAATGCATTAAAAGCTTGTCCTGACAACATGTGAACTTCATCAATTATATAAACTTTATATTTTCCTGTTTGTGGAGGGATTCTGACTTGATCAATTAAATTTCTAATATCATCTACTCCATTATTTGATGCCGCATCTAATTCAAAAATATTAAAAGAGAAATCATCTGAACTTTCCTGATTTTCATTTATTTTTTTTGCTAATATCCTAGCACAGGTAGTTTTACCAACCCCTCTGGGTCCGCAAAACAATAATGCTTGAGGTAATTGATTTTGTTTTATAGCGTTTTCTAAAGTTTTTGTTATTGAGCTTTGACCAATAACCGAATTGAAATTATCAGGTCTGTATTTTAGTGCAGAAACAACAAAATTATCCATATAACAAATATAAAAATTGACCATATTAATCTATCGATATAATTAATTAAATAAAACTTTTTATCAACAGTTATTTTTAACATACTTTTGCTTGTGCAGGCCACCTTATCGCTTTTGTTTTACAAAAGAGGAAAGTCCGGACACCACAGAGCATTATAGCGGGTAACACCCGTCACTATGAAAATAGAGGACCAGTGCAACAGAAAGAATGTACAGTTAGGCTGTAGTGAAATCAGGTAAACTCTATAAGGTGAAACGTCACGTAGACCAACGTTTGAGAACTGCTCGTTCGATGTTGGAGGGTGGGCGGTTTGAACAAAATAGTAATATTTTGTCTAGATAAATGATAAGGCACGACAGAATCCGGCTTATGGCCTGCTTTTTTTTATTTTAAATAACTCAAGCTATTTGGTCCTTGATTAAATATTAAATCTAAAATGCTAATATTATTTTTAAATCCATGTTTTGATGAAAAAACCTGTATGTATTCTCTCACTTTAAACTCATCCTTATAATTCTTTTCTGATTTAAATCGTAAATCAATATGCTTTTGATATTTTTTTTTATAGGAAACAGTGAAGTTAAATTTAAGTTCAATCTCCAACCATTCATGAATAAGCTTCATACAATCTAGGTTAAAATCTAAAAGTTTATTATATTTTTTTTTGTACATATTTTCTAATGAATCTTGGTAGTATTCAAAAAAAGGAGAGGATTTATATGAAGATTCTATTGATTTCCAATGATCGTTTTGCCATTTAAAGTCATTTTGAATTAATGCATTTTTTAATGTAAATGTTTCTGTTGAATGTTTTATTGGAATACTAAGTTTCAAAATTTTATTAGGTCCGAATATGTAAGTCCTGTTCTTTAAAGTTTGCTTATTAAAATTTTGATTTATTTCCCAAATAATATCTCCATTTATAATATCTGCCCAATGAGATATAGGCGCAAAATAACAAGGAGTTTTAATTTTAAAAGTATCTTTCAGAATTTATTTAGTTTTAGGTTTTTTTCTTTTATTATATTCGGAAAGTCCTAAAGAAAAAAGTATTCCAAATAGAAAATGCCATCTGTAAGATTTGGGTTCTCCATCCAAGTTTATAGTTGTAAACACTCTATCCCATCTAATTCTCCAATTTTTAAAACCATCATTTATTCCTTCAATACTCATCCAAATAAATACAGGTTTTCCTACGATGTGATCTTTGGGAACAAAACCCCAGGATCTACTATCTTCAGATCTATATCTATTATCTCCCATCATCCAATAATAATCTTGGTTAAAAGTGTATTCATCTGTAATAATATTATTAATTATAATTTCCCCATTAACAAGTTTTAAAGTATTTTTTTCATAGTCTCTTATAATCTTTTTGTACAAAGGAAGATTAGTTATGTTGAGTTTTATTTTTGTCCCCTTTTTAGGTAAAATGATTGGACCAAAATTATCTTCATTCCAATTATATTTTATATCATTTGGAAAAAAGGAAGTATTATATGATTTGAAAGTTTTAAACGATCTATTAAGACTGTCTAACAATTTGCTTTCTTTGATTATTTTAGCTTCTTCTTCAGTTAATAATAATTCTCTTGTATAATCGGTTAACTCTGTTAACTCTATTCTGTTTTTTGACCTGATATCGTAGGGAATGCCTTTGGAACCCGTTAAAACTATAAAGTTTTCAGGATTATTATCAACTATTCTTAAAATATAGGGCTGTATTTGAATATATTTATTTTGAGTAATATCAGAAACTTTAAATTTCCTTTGAATATTTATTCCAAGCCTTACAATATTAGAAGTGGATACACCTTTTGAATTATATGCTTTAAAACTATAAACTGGTTTAGCCCTATATGGCATTTTACTTATTTCACCATTGATATGAATTATTCCATTAATAATTTCAAGAGTATCTGAGGGAATGGCAACACATCTTTTAACATAATTTGATTTTTTATCAATTGGTTTCTTTACTCCTTTTTCTTTGACAAAGAATTTTCGTACTGTATCTGCTGGCCAGCTAAATGTGACAATCTCATTTCTTTTTATCTTTTCAAAACCAGGTAATCTTAAATAAGGTATTTGAGGTTTATTGAGATAAGATCTTAATCCTGTACCTACAATAGTGTCGTGAACCATTGGAAAAGAAATAGCTGTTTGAGGTACTCTTGCTCCATAATGGAATTTACTTACAAATAGAAAATCTCCAACAAGTAGTGTTTTTTCTAAAGAACCTGTTGGGATTATATAGGGTTGAATAAAATAGGTGTGAACTATTGTTGCTAAAATTATCGCAAATATTATTGAACTAATCCATTCACCTAAACCAGTTTTTGGATTTAAATCTCTGTCGTTTTTATAGTCAACTTTATTTGAATAATTAATAGTATATATAAATAATCCTAAAGAAATTACAGAAAGCCAAGTATCAATTGACGAATTTTTACCAAAGCTTCTACATGTTTCTACCCAAATTACAGGGAAAATTAAAAGATTTACTATTGGAATAAAAAGTAAAAAAATCCACCACCATGGTCTTTTTATTATTTTCATTAAAACCAAAGCGTTATAAATGGGGATAAATGAATAAAATGATTTGTAACCAGCAGATTTATATAATTTCCATGTACCTAGACCATGAACTACTTGTATAATTAAGAAAAAAACAAACCATTGAAATATTGTCATTATTAATATTTAAAATTAGGATCATTGATAACATCATTCATTTCAAAAACTCCTTTTTTATTAATTAGCCATTCTGAGGCTAAAATAGCTCCAAAGGCAAAACCTTTTCTGTTATTTGCGGTATGCTTGATTTCTATTGAGTCAACTTCTGAAGAATAATTTATAATATGAGTACCTGGAACTTCATTAATTCTTTTTGAATCTATTCTTATAGATTTATTTTCTTTATTATTAATTGACCAACTATTGTATTTTCCAGATTCGATAATATCATTAGCCAATGATATTGAGGTCCCACTTGGTTTATCAATTTTTTCAGTATGATGAATCTCTTCAATATTTAAAGAATACTGATGATGTTTATTCATAATTTGAGTAAGCTTCTTATTTAATTCGAAAAATAAATTTACACCAAGGCTGAAGTTAGATGAATATAGAAAACTAATCTTGGATTTTATAGAAAGCTCTTTTATCATTTTAAAATCAGAAAGCCAGCCAGTTGTTCCGCACACCACTGGAACACCACTTTTTAGAGCTAATTTTATGTTTTGAACTGCTGTTTCTGGGGTACTAAAGTTTATTGCTATATCTGCTTCATTGATATTGCTATCTACTGAGTTTTTATCAATTTTATAAACTATTTTATGACCTCTTTCAACAGAAATTTTTTCAATTTCTTTACCCATTTTTCCATAACCTAGAAGCGCTATTTTCATTTTTTTAAAAAAACAAATTTAACGATAATCCAACAGATTCTGAATTAATATTAGTTTCTTTCTCGTAGTATGGTAATAGAGTAAGATTTTCATCTATATTATACTGCTTTAAGTGTGCATCAATGTTAGCATCTAAAATATTTAAAATATAAAAACCAATAATAAAAACCATTGAAAGATCTCTGTTTTTTTTGTGAAAATCTGCCCCATCCAAAAGTCTATTATCCTCTAAAATTAAATTTTGAAACTCATCATTATTGTAACCTGCTTTTCTACTTTTATATGCATTTCTATAATTCCAATATTTCTTTTGATTAAAGTCATAAGAATAGATTGATGTCCCTATAGCTGTGTAAACTATGGGTATCTTCCAGTATTTTTTATTAAATGCTTGCCCAGCTCCAGGAAAAACCGCAGAATAAAAAGCTGCTTTAGATGGTTCTAAGGGATCTAATTCGTTAAATGACGGTTTGGATTCCTGAGTAAAACTATTAGACGCAAATGATATAAAAATTAAAAATAGAAGTTTACTTACTCTCATTTAACTTTTTATTTAATTTATTGAATTCATCAATATTATTAAATGGAATTATTATTAAACCTTTTTCATCTCCGTTTAACTTAATTTTAACTTCTGAGTTATACCCTTTTTTTAAATTAATAAGACTAGATTCAAAAGGCTCTTCTAACCATTTTTTTTGTGTTTTTGATTTTTCTGTTGTGTTTTTCGTTCTATTTGTTAATTTTTCAGTATCTCTAACAGATAAGGATTTTGTTAAAATTTTTTCATAAATATTTAATTGATCTTCTCTGTTTTCAATGTTGACTAATGTTTTTCCATGTCCCATTGAAATAAAGCCATCTCTAATTCCAGTTTGAATAATTGGATCCAGTCTTAAGAGTCTTAAGTAGTTTGATATAGTTGATCTTTTTTTACCAACCCTTGTACTCATTTGTTCTTGAGTTAACATAACTTCATCGATTAAGCGCTTATAACATAGAGCAATTTCAATTGGATCTAAGTTTTCTCTTTGGATGTTTTCTACTAGAGCCATTTCTAATGATTGTTGGTCATTAGCTATTCTTATAAAAGATGGGATAGATTTTATTTTTAATGAACTTATTGCTCTAAATCTCCTTTCACCAGAGATGATTTCAAATAATTTAAAACCAATTTTCCTGACTGTTATGGGCTGAATTATGCCTAATTCTTCAATTGATTTAGCTAATTCTAATATTTTTTCGTTTTCAAAATTGGTTCTAGGTTGATATGGATTTACTTTGATTTGATCAATAGGAAGTTCTATTACATTGCCAATAATTTCATCAGCATTTTTATCTTTAGCTGTTTTAATATCATCATTTGGATCATTCAGTAAAGCCGAAAGCCCTCTTCCTAAAGGTTGTTTATTATAAGCTTTTGCCATTTAAAAATTATTATTTATTAATTCTTGTGCTAATTTAATATAGTTTTTTGCTCCTTTACTTGTTGAATCGTAATCTATTATGTTTTTACCATGACTAGGGGCTTCACCTAATTTAACATTTCGTTGAATAATCGTTTTAAAAACCATATTATGAAAGTGTTTTCTAACTTCAGTTACAACTTGGTTAGAAAGTCTTAATCTAGTGTCATACATAGTTAAAAGAAGACCTTCTATTTCTAAATCCCTATTATGAATTTTTTGTATGCTTTTTATTGTATTCAATAATTTACCAAGACCTTCAAGGGCAAAATATTCACATTGAATTGGAATTATTACAGAGCTAGAAGCAGTTAAAGCATTTAGGGTAATTAGTCCTAATGAAGGGGCACAATCTATTATAATATAATCGTATTTATCTTTTACTTCTCTCAATGCTTCTTTGAGCATGAATTCTCTATTTGGATGATTTACTAATTCTAATTCAATAGCTACTAAATCAATATCAGAGGGTACTACATCTAAATTGGGGGTACTTGATTTTAATATAATATTACTTATTTTCTCAGAATGTTCTAATAAGTGATAAGATGATTTTTTTATTTTTTTTAAATCTATACCAATTCCGGAGGTTGCATTTGCTTGTGGATCTAGATCAATTAAAAGAACTTTTTTTTCTAAAATTCCAAGGCATGCAGCAAGATTAAGAGAAGTGGTTGTTTTTCCAACACCTCCTTTTTGATTTGAAACAGCAATTATTTTACCCATTTATTATTAATAATTACCTAAAAATACAATATTTTGATGTCCGTGTTTAAGAGTTATAATTCTTTTTGTTAACTAGTTTTTAAGAGTGTCCTGAAATTCTATTATGTAAATTTCCTCATTTTCTCTTTTCATAAAAAATTTTTCTCTTGCAAAAGCTTCATAATTATCAATATTATCAAGATCCTTTATTAATTTTTTATCTATTTCTATTTCTATTTTTAATTTTTCCTTTTGCGACTTCAAATCTTCAATCTCTTTGTTAAGTTCTTTTTGAAATATGTAAGAGTTTGCATCCATAAATAAAATCCAAAACAAAAATAATATGCTAATTAAGACATATAGATTAGTAAAAAACTTAAAATATTTATTTGAAATAAATTTCTTAAAAAATTTTAACATATTATTTTTTTTGAAATTAAACTTAAAACTTTTTGAAATGATATATCTTTTGATTTTAAAACTATATCAGCATATTCCTTTGAAGGTTCAATATATTTTTCATGCATAGGTTTGCACATCATAAAATACCTCTCTTCTACCTCTTTTGTTTTCCTTCCTCTAAAATTTACATCCCTATCTATTCTTCTTTTCAACCTTACTTTATCATTAACATCAAGATAAATACCGTAATCTATTAAATTAATTAATTTTTTATTACAAAAAATATGTAATCCCTCAATAATGATTATTTTTTTTGGGTAAACTACTTTATTTTTTTTTAGTCTTTTGTGGCTTTTATAAGAATATATGGGTTCTTTTATTTTTTTATTATTCTTTAATTCACTTAAGTTTTTTAATAAAAACTTGAAATCGATTGAATCAGGGTGATCAAAATTTATTTTTGAGCGTTTTTTGAAATCAAAATTAGATTCACTTTTGTAGTAGGAATCACTTTGTATTTTGACAATCCCCTTTTTTTTAAAATGTTCTACTATTTTATTAGTAATCGTACTTTTTCCAGATCCAGTTCCTCCGCATATTCCAACTAAAATCATTTTTATTCTTTTAAACTTTTAACATAATTTTCCTTTATCATTTTGCCGTATTTATTTCCCCAACTATTTAAAGTATAATTCATTATATCTGCTATTTCATCATCATATAATCCCATTTTTTCCATTTTAGAATTATACTTTACCCCGTTTACGATTATTTCACCCTCAATTCCTCCAAATTTTATTGCTTTAATACTTTCTTCCATGTGTTTAAATAGAAAATCAGATTTTGCAAGTGGGGGAATAATTCCTTCTTGACCTTTGCCATTTGGCATGTGACACCTTAAACAAAAATCCTCATAAAGGGATTTACCTTTTTTTATTGAAATATCTAAACTATCGTTTTGAGAATAAATAAATAATGGAAAAAAAAATAGAATAAGATTTATATATTTCATTTTTTTGGTAAAATCTTATAAATCCCTTTTCCTTCAATAGAAACATAAATATACCCATCATTCCCTTGTTTTATATCCCTAGGCCTTCCTAAGTCTTCCGCTATTTTAGATCTAGAGATAACTTTATTGTCTTTTAATCCAATTCTTTCTACATATTTAAATACTAAAGCACCTGCCAATAAGCTTCCGTTCCAGTTTGGGTAAATATCACTAGAAATGTATTCGAAGCAGCTAGGGGCTATGGAGGGTAACCAATAATATAATGGCTGTTCCATATTTGGAAGGCTTTTTTTCTTTGTTATAGTTGTTCCACTATAATTAATTCCATAAGTTATTTTAGGCCAACCATAATTTTTACCTTTTTTAATAATATTAATTTCATCTCCTCCTCTTGGGCCATGTTCATTAGTCCATATTTTTCCAGTTATTGGGTGTTTAAACATCCCCTGTGGGTTTCGATGTCCAAATGAATAAATAGCTTTTTTAGAATTTGGAGTATTATAAAATGGATTATCATCAGGAATAGTTCCGTCATCATTAATCCTATATATTTTACCACCATCTAAAGTTATGTCTTGAGGATAAATATCTCTATTCCCTCTGTCACCAACTGAAAAGTACAGATAATTATCGTTATCAAATTCTAATCTACCACCAAAATGTTGTCCTTTTCTGGTGTTTGGTGCTGCTTTATATAAGACTTCTAAATCTAATAAAGAGTTTTCAATTAATTTTGCTCTAGCTATAGTTGTATTACCTCCTTTTTCCCCTGCATCTTCAGAAGCATAGGATAAATACAACCATTTATTTTCTTTAAAGTTTGGGTGAAATGCTATGTCTAACAAACCTCCTTGTCCTCTTAAATATATTTCAGGAAGCCCCATTATTTCTGTTTTGTTTCCATTTTTGTAATGAAACAGTGATCCTGATTTTACTGTTGCTAAAATAGAATTATCTTCAAAAAATTCAATAGCCCATATTATATTTTCGTCTTCAAATACTAATTCCATTTCATAATTTATTTCGTCAGTTATTAAGGAATTTTCGATTTCATTATCAAAAGGTTTTAGATCTTGAGCACAAGAAAAATTTGAAAGTATTAGTCCTAAAAAAATAGTTATTGAGAAAAATTTATTCATTATTCATTAAGTTTAAAATTAATTACCACCCTCAGCCAAAATCATCAATAAATCTAAAAATAAATTGATTATATCCAAATATAAATTTACTGCAATTATAACAGCTGAGGACCAAGAATCATCTCCAAGATTCATTCTTTGCTCTAATAAATTAAAATCATACAACAAATACCCAGTAAAAATCAGAACTCCTACATAAGATTTAGCTAATGAAAATATTCTTGATTTAAAAACCATTGTGTTCAGAAAACTCATAATAATTAAAATTATTAATGCTATAAAGAGATATCCGCCAAGAATACCAAAATTAAATGAAGAGTTAAAAACAAGAAATGATGTCGATAGAACTGCTATTGTAGTTCCAAGCATGGCTTGAAAAACTATATTTTGCCATTCTTGATCATAGGAATCTTTTTTTAATTGATAACTTGATTCAAAATCATTTATAATAGATTTATATTTTTCTGAATCTTTATCAAACATGTCTTTTGGATTCTTTTTGTCATAATACATAGTTTTCTTTTCATCCTTTCCACCCCAAAACTTATCCCATCCAGTGGATTTCTTAGTAATTATGTTTTTTGAAATTACACCTTTTTTTTTGAAATATTGTCTTAGCTTAAAACTACGCCCTAGCTCAGAAATAGTAGGTCCAATACTCCAACCTATAAGCCCAGAAAAAACAGCAAGTAGTATAATGTTGTATGGAAAAAATTCGCTAAAACCAAAAATTAAAAAAAGAATAATAAAACTTCCAGCTAAATTAATTATGGCTTCTTCAGTTGTTTCGTAAGCTTTATTTATTCTTGAAAAAATTGTTGTAATAACAAGCATCCCACCAACTAGAGTAAATGTTTTGGCAAATAGTAAATCAAACATAATTCATAGGAATTCCTAATACTAATATAGATAAAATAAAAAACCTCTCTAAATCAAATATTTAAAGAGGTTTTAGTCGGGGTGGAAGGATTCGAACCTGCAAACAACACGTATGAGATGGTTGAGTTTTTAAAGAAAATAACTAACTGATTTTATAGGGATATTTTTTTTATTTTTAACAACTAACTTAAATTTATATGTGTCTTAACAATCTAATAAAGTTTTTTTTTATAATATGTTTATTTGGATGTAGCAATAAGGACCAGAATAAACCAAATATTTTAATCTTTTTGTCTGATGATCAAGGTTGGGGGGATTTAAGTTTTAACGGAAATAGTAATTTAAACACTCCTAATATTGATGGCATTGCCAACAATGGTGCAGCATTTGACAGGTTTTATGTAAGTCCAGTTTGCTCACCAACAAGAGCCGAGCTATTAACAGGAAAATTCTTTATCAGATCTGGAGTCAATGGAGTCACTAGAGGCTATGAGCGAATGAACTTAGATCATATTTTAATTTCTGATTATTTTAAAGAAAAGGATTACAGAACAGGTGTTTTTGGAAAATGGCATAATGGCTCACAGCCTCCCTATCACCCAAATTCTCGTGGATTTGATGAGTTTTATGGATTTACTTCTGGCCATTGGGGAAATTATTATGATCCTGTTTTAGAAAATAATGGTGAAATAACTAGAGGAAAAGGGTATATTTCAGATGATATTACCAATAAAGCTATATCATTTATTAAAAATTCAGAAAAACCTTTTTTTACATATATATCCTACAACACTCCTCACTCTCCAATGCAGGTTCCGAAGTCTTATTTAAAAGATAAAAACATAGTGTTAAAAGGAAGGTATTCAGACAAAGAAAATATCAAAAAAACACAGGCTGCTCTGGCTATGGTCGAAAACTTAGATTATAACGTAGGTAAGGTAATAGATTCACTAAAAAAATATAAGTTGTATGACAATACTATTATTATATATTTCAGTGATAATGGCCCTAATGGTAACCGTTGGAATAATGATTTAAAAGAAAGAAAAGGCAGTACTAATGAGGGTGGGGTTAGGGTCCCTTTTTTCATTCAGTGGCCTAATAAGATTCCCTCTGGAACTAAAGTAGCTCAGATATCAAGTGTATTAGATATATTCCCCAGCTTAATTGAACTAACCAATAACAGTTCTAAAATAGATTTTGATGGTCTAAGTTTTAATAAATATTTACAGGATCAAAAATTGAAAGACAACAAAAGGAAAATATTTTCATATTGGAACAATAAAATTAGTGTCAGAAACAATAGGTTTATACTAGATAATCAAGATAATTTATTTGACTTAAAATTAGATCACAAACAAGAATTACCAGTAAATAATAAATTTTTAAGCGACTTTAAAAGTTTGAAAGATGCAAAGAGTTTTTGGAAAAAAAATATTGTTGATAAATATAAAGATTCAATTAAAAGAAGACCATTTACTGTTAACGACAATAAATCTATTTACACTCACCTTCCAGCTAGAGATGCAGAAATTACTGGAAAATTAAAACGATCATCAATCCATGCTAATTGTTCGTTTATTGAAAATTGGAAGAATGAAGAAGATTATATTTATTGGGATATTAATGTTCTAGAATCAGGATTAAACAATGTAGAGTTATACTACACTTTACCTAAAAATAGTGTTGGCACTGAAATTTCTGTTGAATATGAAAATCAAATAATTTATAAAGAACTTAAAACTTTTTATGATCCTGAATTAGAAGGTTCAAAAAAAGACGTTATAAAAAGAATAGAATCTTACACTAAAGAATTTGTTAGTGTTAACATTGGTGAAATAAATTTTAAAAAAGGCTTTTCAAGATTGAAAGTTAAAACAATAAAAAAAATTGGTAAAAAATCAATTGATTTTAGATTATTAGTTTTAAAAAAACCTCAACAAATTTAAAAATTTATTGAGGTTTAGTCGGGGTGGCAGGATTCGAACCTGCGACCTCCGCGTCCCAAACGCGGCGCGATAACCGGGCTACGCTACACCCCGAGGTGAGCCGCGCAAATATAGGATTATTTCAAAAATCATCAAACAATAAATGATAATTATATTTTAATAATTTATGATGATAACTTTTTATAGTTTTTTCAATAGAAAGTGATCAAATATTTTAAATTTATGGTCATATAAATATATATGTCAATGGAAAGAATTAAAACTTTAATAATTGGTTCAGGACCTGCGGGTTATACAGCAGCAATCTACGCTGCAAGAGCAGATTTAAAACCAGTTCTTTACACAGGAATGGAGCCTGGAGGACAATTAACCACCACCACAGAAGTTGATAATTTTCCAGGTTATCCACATGGAGTAGATGGTCCTACAATGATGGTTGAATTACAAAAACAAGCGGAAAGATTTGGAACTGAAGTTAGGATTGGATTAGTAACTAAGGTCACTCTAAGTAAAAATAAGGGAGGAATACACATGGTTACTGTTGATAATGGTAAAGAAATTGAGGCAGAAAGTATTATAATATCAACTGGTGCTACCGCAAAATATTTAGGAATCCCATCAGAAGAAAGACTAAAAGGAGGAGGTGTTTCGGCTTGTGCTGTTTGTGATGGATTCTTTTATAAAGGTCAAGATGTAGCAATAGTAGGTGGAGGAGATACGGCTGCTGAAGAAGCAACTTATTTAGCTAATTTATGTACTAAAGTAACTATGATAGTAAGGAAAGGACAAATGAGAGCTTCAAAAGCGATGCAGCATAGAGTTGAATCAAGAGAGAATATTGAAGTTAGATATTTTTCTGAAATTGAGGAGGTTTTAGGGAAAGATGTAGTGGAAGGAGTTAGAATAGTGAATAGTAAGACAAATGAAAAAGATGATGTAAAAGTAACTGGTCTTTTTATAGCTATTGGTCATAAACCCAATACTGATATTTTTAAGGGTCAAATAGAGATGGACGATGCCGGTTATATTATTACAAAAGGAAAAACTACTGACACTAACTATCCTGGTGTTTTTGCTTCAGGTGATGTCCAGGATAAAGATTATCGTCAAGCAGTAACTGCAGCAGGAACAGGATGTATGGCAGCTTTAGATGCAGAACGTTATTTAGCTGATATAGAGTGAAAAGTCCATTTCAATATAATATTTACACTTTTTTTAAGCTTCCATCAGTTTGGTGGTGTGGTATTAGAGTTAAGTCTGTAAATGAAAAATCTTGTTTGATTGGTGTTAAGCATAGATGGATTAATCAAAATCCTTTTAAATCTATGTTTTGGGCTGTTCAAGGAATGGCAGGCGAATTATCTACAGGCTTGCTATTATCAAATGAAATTGAAATAAGTAAAAGAAAATTTTCTATGTTAGTTTTAAATAATAAAGCTAATTTTTCAAAAAAAGCAACAGGTAAAATTCTTTTTAGTTGTGATCAAGGTTCTGAAATTAGAGAGTCCATTAATTTAGCTATTTCATCAGGAGAACCCCAAACTATATGGCTTAATTCATCAGGAATAGATTCCTCAGGAGATGTGGTTTCTAAGTTTAGTTTTCAATGGACCTTAAAGGTAAAAAAGTAAAACCTTAACATTTCTTAAATATTTAGAATTCAGAATTTTTTATAAATTCACACTAATATCTAAAAATGTCCAAATCTATTTATAATTACACTAAAGATGTTTTAAATAAAGTGAGTTTTGATCCAATTCTTTTTAAAAAAGAATTATTTAAGGTCTCTAAGGTACTTTTGCCTTATGAATATAATGAGCTAATTATATGGGTAAAAAAATTCATTTTAAATAAGCCAGGCCTTGAATCTGTTTTAATATAATTTTTTTATACTCTTATTGCTTCTCTATTTTTTATTGGACTTATAATATTTACATCATTGAACTGAAGCTTTCTTTTTGTTAGTTTATTTAAAAGATCTTTTATTTCATTAATTATGTGAATTTTATTTTCATTTTTATGATATACTAAACTAACTTCTCTTGCAGGTTTGGGGTTTTTGAAACTATGTAGCATCTTTTTTTGATTACTATTTAATCTTAATGTATGTAAGTATGGTAAGAATGTGATACCTAACCCTTGATCAGCTAAATTTATTAAAGTTTCAAAACTTCCGCTTTTTAATTCAAATTTTCCTTTGTATTCGTGACAATCAAAGCATAAGTTTTCAATACTGTTCCTAAAACAATGTCCGTCTCTCAAAAGAAGTAGATCGTTAGAATAAAGGTCTTTAGGAATAATTTCTTTTTTCCCAAAATTTTTATTTTTTTCAGGAAGGTATGCTACAAACGGTTCATAGTAAATGGGTTTTTCAATTAATTCGTCATCTTCCAGAGGAGTCGATGCTATTATTAAGTCCAAACCATTATTTTTTAATTTGTCAATTAATTCAAAAGTGGGTAACTCAAAAAAAGAAACTTTAAGCATTGGATATTTACTAACTAATTCGTCTAAAAAAATTGGTAAGAGTGTGGGCATTATAGTTGGAACAATTCCTAATTTAAAATTACCACCAATAACTCCTCTGTCTTTGTCAACAACATCCTGCATTTTTTCAGATTCACTAACTATTTTTTTACATTGTTGAATAATTTTTGCTCCAACTTCAGTCATTCCAATAGGTTTTTTACTTCTGTCAAAAATAGTTATCTCTAACTCTCCTTCTAATTTTTGAATTTGCATACTCAAGGTTGGCTGAGTTACAAAACATTTTTCTGCAGCAATGGTAAAGTTTCTGTGTTCAGCTACCGCTATAGCGTATTTTAATTGAACTATTGTCATTTCTTATTCTATCATAGTTATTAATATAAATTATTCCTATTAAATATAGTAAATAAATAAGAATAACTAATAATTAGTTTTTATTTAATTAAAATTGTTTTAAATCTTACATTATCTAAAGGCCATTCTCTTTTGTCTGTTTCTAAATTTGCAATAATATCAACAACATTCATTCCTTTTATCACTTTCCCAAAAGCAGTATAATTTCCATCTAAGTGATACGCACCTTCTTTTTTTTGAACTATAAAAAACTCATATGGTGAAGCTAGTTTATGCGGGTTTTCAATTTCACTACTAGGCATAGATACAATTCCTCTGTGATGTTTATATCCTTTTTTTGTGTCTGGTGGCAGTAAATATCTTCCAATTGATCGTCTTTTTTTAGATGTATTTCGGTTATCAGAATTCCCACCTTGAATAATGAAATCTTTTACCACCCTATGAAAAAACTCACCATCGAAATAATTTTTTTTAGTTAAATAAATAAAATTTGCTCTATGATATGGTGTATTTTCAAATAATTTAATGTCTATATCTCCATAATCTGTTATTATTTTAACAAGACTTTCTTTATTGTGTTTTTCATAATCAAAGAAAAATGGTATTGCATTTTTATCATTTAATAAAAAGATTTCTTTTTCTTTTTTGATATCAGTTTTTTCAATCTTTTTTACTACTATTTTTTTTGAAGGTTTATTACTAATATCTTTACAATTAAGAAAGTTTAAAAGTATTATAACCAACAATATTTTTTTCACATGCATTTTTTAAATTTTAAAAATATTTTATTAAAAATAAATGATTTTAATCTTCCAGGAAATAAATCTCTTTTAAAATTAGCACCTCCAGACAGAGTTAAGCAGTATTTAGATGGTTATATTGTAAAGAATCCTAAACTTGCAGCAGTAATGATGTTGTTTTACGAAGATAAAAATGAAGAAACCAGAATGACACTAATTTTAAGAAATGTATATAATGGGGTACATTCAAATCAAATTAGTTTTCCTGGGGGAAAAATGGATAACTCAGACAGAAATTTAAAACATACTGCAACTAGAGAGACTGTTGAAGAATTAGGGCTAGATGAATTTTCTATTAACATTATTAGACCCTTATCAGAAATTTACATTCCACCGAGTAATTTTAATGTTCAACCATTTTTAGCTCTTTACAATGCCAAACCTTGTTTTAATCCAGATTCTAAAGAGGTTAAATTAATTATAAAACCCTTATTAAAGGATTTGTTAAAAATGAAAACACAACTTTCTTTAATTTCTATTCAAAATAAAGAAATCAGAGTGCCTAGTTATATTATTGAAGGTCATGTGGTTTGGGGAGCTACTGCTATGATGATTAGCGAATTTATTTCTTTATATAATGATATAGTTAATTCTTAATACATTTACATTTCATAATTTAATAAAGTGAATATATTTAAAAGAAATCCATTTGGCCATAACTTATTAATTAAGAAGTGGTTAATAAGGATTTTAGGGTTTTTGTCTCATCAAAGATTCAATAGATTTAATAAATTAAAGATTGAAGGATCTGAAGTAATTAAATCACTTCCAGATAACAATGTTTTATTTGTTTCAAATCATCAAACTTATTTTGCAGATGTATTTGCAATGTTTCATGTTTTTAATGCAAGTTTAAGCGGAAGAGATGATTCTATTAAAAACGTGATGTATTTGTGGCAACCTAAACTGAATATTTATTTTATAGCTGCAAAAGAGACTATGAAAGATGGAATATTTCCGAGAATATTGGCATATGTTGGATCTGTTTCTATAGACAGAACTTGGCGATCAAAAGGAGAAGAAGTAAATAGACAGGTGAAAATGAGCGATATTAGTAAAATTGGAACTGCTCTAAATGATGGATGGGTAATTACTTTTCCACAAGGAACTACTACACCATTCAAGCCTATTAGAAAGGGTACAGCTCACATAATAAAAAAATATAAGCCTGTTGTTGTTCCTGTAGTAATTGATGGATTTAGAAGATCCTTTGATAAAAAAGGAATTAGAATTAAGAAAAGAAACATTTTGCAGTCTATGGAAATTAAAAATCCACTTGACATAGATTATGATAATGAATCAGTAGAAAGTATTGTTGAAAAGATAGAAATAGCTATAGAACAACACCCATCATTTTTGAAAGTTTTATCTCAAAAAGAAATCTCTGAAATCGAAAAGAATAATAAAAAAAGAGAGTGGTAGTTATTTTTCTGAATTTAATATAGCATTATCGGAAATAATTCCACCGCAAGTTATTCTAGATCCAGCTGCTCCAGATGGTTGAGAAGTGAAATCGTCTATTCCTTGGTGAACAATAATGGCTTTACCGATAATATTTTTGTTTTCATCATCACAGTTTAAGCACCACAGATCTGTTGAAAAAGTAATGTTTCCAGTACCATTTTCATCTGCTACAAAATTTCCTATATCTCCAATGTGAAATCCATTATCATCTCCCCATTTTCCGTGACTTGTTAAAGTAGGGTTCCAGTGTCCTCCAGTTGATTTGCCATCATCAGATGAGCAATCTGATTTCTCATGAAGATGAATCGCATGTTCTCCTGGTTGTAAATTTTTAATTTCAGCTATCATAGTAACAACTTGATTCATTTCTGTAAAGACTACATTTCCATTTACGTTTGTAGAACTTTTTGATTCTAACTCTACTACAACCATATTTGGGATACTACATCCAAATACAAATAAAATAGGCAACAGGAATATTTTCTTCATAATAATTTTTTTATAAAATTAGTAAAGTATATGTATTTAGCACGATATTTGTTTATAAATCTGATAATGAAATATTTATATATTATTTTGACTCTCTCTCTTTCTTCTTGCGGATTGTTATCTGAATCTACTAATGAAGTTAAATATACAAGTGAAGAATATGGAAAATTTAAACCCTCTTCTGCTCCAGATTATAAGCTTTTAAAATCTTGGGCTGTTCATCCTAAAAAGAATAACGAAGTTTTAGAAGAATTTATTAATGAGGAAGATTTGTTAGATGTAAATATCTTTTTTATTCATCCAACTTTATTTTGGGATAAGAAAAATACAGATTGGAACTCTGATATCAATGACCTTGAAATGGCAGAATCTATCATTTCTTCAAGTGTTAAGTATCAAGCTTCTGCATGGGCCTCGACAGGAAATCTATATGCACCACTCTACAGACAAGCACATCTTAGAGTTTTTAGAGAATCTTTTTGGTTTAATGGGGGTGAGCAAGCATATGAGTTAGCTTATTCAGATATAAAAAATGCTTTTCAATTTTTTTTAGATAAATTTAACAACGATAAACCAATTATAATAGCTGGTCATAGTCAAGGTGCAGGTCATGCTAAAAGAATTTTACAAGATTTTTTTGATGGTAAACCACTCCAAAAAAAATTAATAGCTGCTTATTTAGTTGGTACTAAAATCACTAAAGATGATTTTAAATTTATTAAGCCAATGGTTAACAAAAATGAAACCGGAGGTTTCGTTTCTTGGAATACCTTTAGAAAAGTATCTGAAAAAAAACAAGCAAGATTTTCTTATACTGTAAATTACGATTGGTTAGAAGGGGCAATATGTTCAAATCCTATTACATGGGATGACACTAAGAAGTCTAAATATGATGATCATAAGGGGTTTCTTTATCTAAACAAAAAAATATATCCGAAAACAGTTAAAATTGAGGACATTGATAGTAAAGTATATATTAATATTCCAAAAATGAATTTTTTTAAAAAGATACTTCTTTCATCAGTTAAAGATTATCACAAAGCTGATATCAATTTGTTTTGGGAGGATATTAGGTTGAATTCAATTAATAGAGCAAAGATTTTTTTAGCTGATGAAATTTAAATTATTATTTTTTTTATTTTTTCTAGTCCTTAAGTCTTATTCACAAGAATATTTAACTGGAAACATATCTTATTTGAATGAAGAGAATAAATCTATTTCTCTTGAAGGAGTTAGTATTTATTGGTTGGATTCATCAGTTGGTGTTGTTTCAGATGAAAATGGATTTTACTCTATTCCATTTCAAGAGTCAAAAAACAAGCTTGTCTTTAAAATGCTAGGATTTAATGATGATTTAATTGAAATAATTACATTAAAAAAGTACAACCATGTAATGATTGAATCTTCTAGTAAATTAGATGAAGTTATAATATCTAAAAGACAAAAAACAATTCAAAAATCATATTTCAAAACTCAAAATATTACAAACGTTTCAAGTGACGAATTATTAAAAGCAGCATGTTGTAATATTTCTGAAAGTTTTGAAACTAATCCATCAATTGATGTGAATTATTCTAACGCAGTTACAGGAGTTAAACAAGTTAAAATGCTTGGTTTAGAGAGTCCTTATCTTCTTATCACTGAGGAAAATATCCCTATGATTAGAGGAGCTTCTCAGGTATACGGATTGTCATTTATCCCAGGTACCTGGGTTGAAAGTATGCAGATAACGAAAGGTTCAGGAAGTGTAGTTAATGGTTTTGAAAGTATTTCTGGACAAATTAACGTCGAACTTAAGAAACCATATTCTGACTCCCCTTTTTTTGTGAATGTTTATTCTAATAATATGGGAAGAAATGAAATAAACATACATGGAAATAAAATCATTAATGATAAGTTAAGTACTGGATTGTATTTACATGCCAATAAAAACAGTTCTATTAATGATAAAAATAACGATGGTTTTTTAGATAATCCAACATCTGATGCTTTCAACCTTTTTAACAGATGGCAATATATCAATACTGAAAAAGGATTAGTTAGCTTTCTTGGTGTTCGTTTTATGAAAGATGAGAAAATTATTGGTGAAAACACACAGGATATGGTTTTTATTAGAGATCCATGGAGGGGAGAAATCAACACTAACAGGTTCGATTCTAATTTTAAATTTGGTTATGTTAATCCAAGTATTCCATATCAATCGATAGGCTTTCAAATGGCTTATTCAAATCATGATCAAGATTCCTTTTTTGGAATAAGAAATTATAATATAAATCAAAGTAGTTTTTATTCAAGTCTGATTTACAACACTATTTTAGGAAGCACACTTAACAAAATTAAATTTGGATTTAATTATTCATATGATGATTTTGATGAAGTTGTAGATAAAAAAAATATTTTTTATAGCAGAATAGATAAGTCTTTTGGAGGTTTTTTTGAATACAGTTATGATAGTATGGATGCTGTAAGCCTTGTTGCCGGGATTAGATACGATGTTCATAATAACTTAGGTGATTTTTTCACCCCAAGGCTTCACATGCGATATCAACCTTTTGAAAAATCTGTCATGAGATTTTCAGTTGGAACTGGTCGTAAATCTTCAAATATATTTTCTGAAAATCAAAACATATTTGCGACAGGCCGTGATATTCAAATTTTAAATAAATCAGGTAAATTTTATGGACTTGATTCAGAAAAAGCTATTAATTACGGTTTCAGTTTTAGACAAGGGTTTTTTATAAACAACAGAGAGGGTGATATAACTTTTGATTATTATGTTACTGATTTTAAAAATCAAGTTGTTGTTGATTGGGAGACTCAAGGTGAATTATCATTTTATAATTTAAATGGAAAAAGTTTTGCTAAAAGCTTGCAAATTGATTTTGAATATCAAATAAGTGATAATGTTTTGATTAAATCAACTTTTAAGAATTTTGATGTGAAAAAACAATATGTTTCTGGGTTTAAACAGAATCCGTTGACTCCAAAAAATAGATTTTTTACAAATATAGAAGCTTCAACAAATGAAAGAGAAAATGGATCTAAATGGAAGTTTGATTTAACTTATAATTGGATTGGCACTCAAAGGTTAACGAGTCATACTGAATTAGTAGATTTTGATGGTTATTCACCTTCTTATAGTTTATTGAATTCTCAAATTACAAGAGAGTTTTCAAATAAACTAGAGGTTTATATTGGTGGGGAAAATATTGGTGGTTACACACAAAGTAATCCAATTATTGGAGGAGATCCTTTTGGAGCCGATTTTGATACTTCACTTATTTATGCGCCTATACATGGGGCTTTATTTTATTTAGGTTTAAGATTAAAATTGTAACTTTATATTATTATGAAATATATATTTATAATCCTTTTTTTTACTAGTTCTTATCTTTTTTCTTTTCAGGATCAAGATTCTAAATCTGCAAAGGTTTCTTTTGAAGTTAGTGGAGTGTGTGATATGTGTAAATCTAGAATAGATGAGGGTGTAATCAAAATTAAAGGGGTTAAGTATGCTAATTGGAATATAAATTCAAATAATATATCTATAATTTATAATTCAAGAAAAACTAAACTTGATAGTATAAAAAAAAATATTGCAGCATTGGGTCACGATACAGATAAATACAAAGCAAAAGATGAAGTTTATCAAAGTCTACCAGAATGTTGTTACTATAAAACCTTATCAATTCATTAATAAATATGAAAAAAAATTTAATAACATACTTACCATCTATAGCAACTACAACATATATAGTAGGTGGTTTATTAATAGGTCTCGCAATTGGATTTTTTTTAGCTAATACGGCTACAAATCATGATTCAGATGAAAACTTAGTGCCTAACCCTGAAGAAATTGTTGAACTTATGGGTACTGAATCCAGTTTTGGAGTAAAAGGTAACTGTGGAATGTGTAAAAAAACTATTGAAACTGCTGCGAAATCTTTAGATGGAGTTCTTAAAGCAGATTGGGATAAGCAATCAAAACAAGTTAGCTTGGTTTATGATTCTCAAATTGTAGATTTAATGAGCATACATGAAGCTATAGCTAATTCTGGTTATGGTACAGAGTTAGTTGATAACAATATGGATTCATACGAAAATCTTCCTTTATGTTGTAAGTATGATCCTAAAATGAACGTTAAATCAAATTAATTTTTATTATATTATAAAAAAAATCTTATGAAAAAAATACTTTTATTATTTGTTACATCTTTACTTATAAGTTGTAATACAACTGCTCCCGCGCCTGTATCGGCTTCTACACTAGAAGCAGAAGGTTTTCATATGAGTCCATTAAACACAAATGGTGAGCCAGATGGTCCACATAACTCAGTTGAATGGAAAATATGGGCATATAGTACAGCTGCTCCATCTTTTATTGCCGCTAATTGTACGGTAATGGATGCAGACGGAACTATGTTGAGAGAAGGAACTAATGGTTGGACAGCCATGCCAGCAAACCCAAGAGGACCTGCGGATCCAGAAAATGGCTGGAAGGATGCCCACGAGGCAATGGCTATGGTTGGTGATGCTCAATCTTTTAAATGGGTAACTGCTTATATGAGCCAAACTAAGCCTGAAATGGATTCTGACGGGTGGGCCTGGATGTTACATGGTGATATGGGTGAAGATAATTCAAAACAAATGGTCATGAATAAAGAAGATGCAGCTGAAGGTCAGTGGATAGAATCTGGAGCGCATTTAATGTTAATGCCAAAAGATCCATCAACACTAGAGGGACAAACTACTGATTTTATGAGTGGTGCTCCTTATGTAATGTTTAAAGGAACTGGATACGATCATTTAATGATTCCTGTTGAAGGTTATTTTGATTATCAAGGATCAAAATAATAATTATCATTATTTATAAAAATCAAGCCCTTTTTTTAAAAGGGCTTTTTTATTTTCACAATATAATAAAAGGGTATACCTACTTATTATTATTATTATTA
>Ga0115003_10001105_pt1 | contig 23834 bp, 30 predicted proteins | sample ArcticOcean_MG_C_7_FD_88736 | JGI IMG/M metagenome (GOLD analysis project Ga0115003, IMG submission 88736) | Marine microbial communities from western Arctic Ocean - ArcticOcean_MG_CB11_88 | ecosystem: Environmental > Aquatic > Marine > Oceanic | place: Arctic Ocean: Canada Basin | collected... | reverse complement strand
TCGTGCCAACGTCGTCGGAGTCGGTGGCTTGTAAGGGAAGAGACGCACTAACTCGAGCTACACCTGCCCGGCTAGCCAAACAAGTCTGAGTAACTACCGGAGTGGGAAAAGGGACAACTTTCTAGAGGTAGTGACCAGTGGTGACGCCGTCGATCGAAGCGTCAGCCACATCGCCGTCGGCGCTATCGATGAGCGTGCGTATAAACACAATCCGCTCGCCCTTGCGGCCACTAATACGCGCCCAATCGTCAGGATTAGTCGTATTTGGTAGGTCTTCGTGTTCCTTGAACTCTTGGAATACCGAATCAGTGAGGTCCTCTGGGCGAAGGCCTCGCACATCGGTCGCTATCAAACGCTTAATCGCGAGCTTCTTGGCCCGGCGCACGATGTTCTCGATCATCGCGCCCGACGAGAAGTCCTTGAAGTAGGTGATCTCCTTGTCCCCATTTTGGTACGTAATCTCTAGGAACTCGTTGCGAGGATCCTCGCTGTACATCTCTTCACTAGCCTGTTCGACCATGGCTTGCACGGCCTTATCCGGGTCGCCGCCACCCAAACTCTCAACAATGTCAGCGGCGATTGGTAGGTCGCTAGTCATATAGCGGGAGAAGATTGCCTGGGCAGCCTCGAGATTGGGCCGTTCAATCTTGATCTTCACGTCGAGCCGGCCAGGGCGTAGGATTGCGGGGTCGATCAGATCCTCGCGGTTCGATGCCCCAATAACAATCACGTTGTTCAGCGTCTCGACGCCGTCGATTTCGGCAAGCAACTGGGGCACGATCGTGCTCTCGACATCGCTAGAGATGCCTGTGCCGCGTGTACGGAACAGCGATTCCATCTCATCGAAAAACACGATGACGGGCCAGCCCTCTTCGCTCTTTTCACGGGCACGTTGGAAGATCAAGCGAATCTGACGTTCGGTCTCGCCGACATACTTGTTCAGTAGTTCGGGGCCCTTAATATTGAAGAAGTAACTGCGGACCTCGCCGCCGTCATCAGCATCCGAACGCTGAGCCTTGACCTTTTGGGCCAGAGAATTCGCAACCGCCTTCGCAATCATTGTCTTGCCGCAACCCGGCGGCCCGTAAAGCAGGATGCCCTTTGGCGGTGGCAACTCATGCTCAAGGAAAAGGTCGGCGTGAAGGAATGGCAGCTCAACCGCGTCAGTGATGGCTTCGATCTGAGGACCCAGACCGCCAATATCGTTATACGTGACATCAGGGACATCTTCGAGCATGAGGTGTTCGACCTCGGGGCGAGGGAGTTTCTCGAGCGCGACTTCGTACGCAGCATCGACCCGCACGGCATCACCAGAGCGCAGCACCTCGCCGCGAAGTGCATCGCCGATCGATACGACTCGTTCCTCGTCTGCCCGACCGCTGACCACACAGCGGTCGACCCCGAGCACCTCGACGACCGACACGATCGAGCCAGTCTGCTGAGTACCGCGCACCATCACGACATTTAGCGCCTCGTTCAAGACGACTTCGGTGCCTTTGTGTAACTCTTGGTCTAGGTCTGGATGACGTTCAACGCGCATTTTGCGACCACCGGTGAACACATCGATAGTGCCGTCATCATTCGTATCGAGAACCAAGCCGTAGCCCGATGGTGGGCTCGACAACTTTTCGACTTCTTCTCGCAACGATGCAATACGGTCACGCGCTTCTCGCAAAGTCGACGCAAGTCGATCGTTCTGCGCCATCGCCCGCGCTAGCTGACCTTTAACCTCGAGAAGTCGTTCCTCGAGCGTACGCACACGCTTAGGAGCGTCTTGCAACCGTCGCCGCAGAATCTGTAACTCATCCTGAAGGATGACCACGTCTGGTGTTTCTAGCTCATTCTCGTCGATGACCGACCTCCTAACCCCTAGCCCTCTGGTGACACTACACCTGCCTTCGCCGTCAGAAGGCCTGACCCGTCACTCATTTCGAATATTGCATGGTCGACACCAGTCTCGAGTGCGCTGCCGCTTAGATTTCGCCGGTCCCCCGCAGATCCAGCCAGCGAGTGCGATTAATCGCCTCTAAGGAGCCCCATGAAGGCCTGGATTGACCAAGATCTGTGCACCGACCATGACACACGTCGTGATTGCCCCGATGTCTTGCGCGATTGCCCCGATGTCTTGCGCGATTGCCCCGATGTCTTGCGCGATTGCCCCGATGTCTTGCGCGATTGCCCCGATGTCTTGCGTGATTCGACGACGGTCTCGCTTCCGTGAAAGAGCGCGTAACGGTCGATCACCCTGTCGGCCCAAGCGGACTTACCACCACCCCCCGAGCGCTCTTGTGAAACAACGGTTCGCTCCGACTGGGAAGGCCCCGGCGACTACATCTCCATTCAAGGTTGCTAACTAGAGGCTCGGTCTCGATGTGAAATAATCGCTGGCGTTTTTGTCCGTGGCGCACGTCTTCGCCGGTGCAGCGAAACAGACGCTCAGCACTGTCGCCGAAATTGCTGCCGGAATGGGGCCCAACAACGGCGGCCTGGCGCCGTGAGTGCCATCGGATGAAGACCTCGCCGCAACAACCCCTTCGAGGTTCCGTGCTGCCGATATCAAACAGTTCGGCTTCTGGGGACCAAGCACTCTGAGCAAACCCACTCGTCACCAAGGGTGATCGTGTCCATCCCATCGAATGAAACGGCCGGTGTCTTCAAGACTAAGAGTGCTGATGGTCCTAGAGATTGATGTTGCCGCTTCGTCCACGGTGAGTTCACCGGACGGTCCACCCATATCGGTCTGAACCCAGCCTGGATGCATCATGACAACGCTGATGCCTTCTGGACGGAGCGCTGCTGCCGACTTGACACCCCACATGTTCAATGCGGCTTTGGAGACGCAATACGTGCTGTCTCGGCCTTGGCGCGCCGCAACTTGCATCGATCCCAGTTGCGAGCTGATGTTGACAATCATCGCGTCAGAGCTGGCTCGAAGCACAGGCAGCAGCGCGGTGGTCATCACCATAGGCCCGGTGACGTTGACGCTCATTACAGCGTTGAACGTGTCAGCATCAATATCAAACGGACCTCGTTGATCCTTGGCGGCACCGAAGGCTCGGGCGTCTACGCCAGCACAATTGATCAGCAAATCGAGTGACTCGATCTGGCCTGCCAGCGTGGCACATCCGGCACGGATTGATGCCTCGTCACCCAAGTCGATCGCGACGAGTCCCGCCAATGACAGATCAGACGGTGACCGGTTGGTTGACCCATAGACAAGGTGCCCAGCATCGATCATGCGAGAAGCGAGCTCTCGACCCAGCCCGCGACCAACCCCGGTGATACAAACAGTTTTTGGAGCGGCAATAGTCATACCGTCATCTTGTCAGCTGCTACTCGGTTGCGCCGACCAGTTTGCGGGCCGTAGTCAGGAAGCCTGTGTGAGCCACCATGCGGTGATCCGGACGAACGGCGTTGTGTTCGGGTTCGATGTGCCAGCTTCGATTGAGCACCTCAATCGTCTCTGCCATACCAAAGCCGTGCTTCTGCAATGCGGACCGGAACGTAGTGGCCTGGATGATGCTGGGGGTATAGGCCAAGATGATGCCACCGCTTGCGAGAGCATCTGCGGCATGTGGAACCACGTTCCAAGGCTCAGGCAGGTCAAGTACGACGCGGTCGAAATCACTGTGATCGAACGACTCGTAGGCGCTGCGGATATGCACGTCGTAGCGTTCAAGCACTCCTTCGCCCATGAACTCTGTGACATTGGCGGTGGCCTGCGCAGCAAAGTCCTCGCGGATCTCGTAACCAGTGATATCTGCCCCGGCTCGCAACAAGGTCATCGACAGCGCACCAGAACCCAGTCCTGATTCGAGTACCCGTGCGCCCGGGAAGATATCGGCATTCATCAGGATCGGGCCAAGGTCCTTTGGATAAATGACCTGGGCCCCGCGCTTCATCTTGAGAATGAAGTCAGACAGCGTCGGTCGCATCACCAGATAGGCCGCGTTTTTTGCCGTCCGAAACTCTTGGCCCTCAGCATGACCAATCATGTTTTCATGAGGCACCGCGCCGGCGTGCGAATGGAACTCGCCACCTTCGACCAAAGTTGTTAGGTACCGCCGCTCTTTCCGGTCGATCAGCATAATCAGCTCACCGACCTCGAGGGGACGCGCCGGTACCGGCTCCGCCACTGCTGGTTCGTGCTGAGTCTCGGGTTCTTGGGCTTCAGTCATCACGGTCTCACAGTCAGTTCGACCGGCACGGGTTGGCCGCCTGCGCGTTCTACCAATCGGCAGAACGCACAGATGTCGTTTGGGGTAGGGGCGCCGCACGTTTCACAAGGACTCAGTTCGTCGCGCAGTTCCTCGGCGGCTTCGGCAAAGAACGGTGCACCCTTGCTTAGGAACTTGTGGAAGAACGCTTGTTTGGAGCCCGGTGACGCTGCCTCGATGGAGTTGAGGGCGTCCTTATAGCGAAGGTGCTTATTACCAGCAGCCATTGGGCATTCGTCGAGCATGTAGTCGATGCCAGCGATCACGCAATAAGCAGCCATTTCGCGCTCGTCAAGGCGCACAAGCGGCTTGACCTTGCGTGGTAGCCCATTGCGTGCGGGCAGGACGGGATGTTGGCGCGCCAGATAATCGGTCTGCCAATGAAGCACATTGCCAAAAAGAACTGCAGCCTCGTCGTCGAGATTGTGGCCTGTCACAAGCACGTCGTAGCCGCCTTCCAGCGCTACTCGGTCAAAGATGTGGCGCTTGGACATGCCACAGGCCGAACACGGGGCGCGACGGGCCGCCCGGCTACCACTCGGCACGTCATAGCCGTACTCTTCGACGATGTCGACAACGTTGAGTTTTAGCCCCCGATCGGCGGCGAACGTCTTTGCGAACTCTCCGGATGGGTCACTGTAATTATCGATGCCGAGGCCAATGTAGAGGCCGTCCGCTTCGTACCCAAGATTGGTCAAGATGTCCCAGATAGCCAGGCTGTCCTTGCCGCCGCTCACGGCCACAAGCAGCTTGTCGCTGGTTGAACACATATCAAATTCATCGATGCACTTCTCGACCTGCTGGTGGCAGAAGCGAAGGAAGTGTTCACCACAAAAGTTGGCGTTGTGCCGCTTTAAGTCAATGACTGCAGACCCGCGGCATACACGACACTTCATACAGTTGCGCCGTAGATCACACCCGCGCCGCCAGAAATGACGTTGCGAATTTCGACGACAGCATCGTGTTCGAGGAACGCGTCCGTGGGCACGAGAACGCCATCGCAGATCACGAGCACCGATGCGCTGTTTACATCCAGCTTGTTCAACAACTTAGTCACGCTCATTGCTCCTTCGATTTCAACGGTGCGCGTCGGATTTCGGAGTTCGATCTTCATCTGTGGACTTCTCGGTTCGGAGGGACGAGAGCGTCAGCTCGTAGAGGACTTTTTGTTTGCCTTCGCGGCTTTCTTGCTGGCTTTCTTGTTGAGCCTTCGACGGGCTCGCCGGCTGGTCGGACTGGCTTCGTGAGCTATGACGAACCGCTGACCCGATCGCGCTTCTTGAACGAATACAGGCTGCGGCTCAGCGAAACCGAACAGAGCCTTTAGTCGGCGCCAGAGAAACATGGTGACGAACACGCGCAGCCAGGTTCGATTACCGCCAAATACGCCTGAGCGAAGTGCTTTACGTCTAATGATTACGCTTGGTTTCAGAAAGCGACGAAGGCTCACAGCAGTCGCTCAGAGTCGACGGACTTCGACGATGGTTTTACTGGCCCGGCCGCGTCGCGAACCAAGAAAGAAGGCCAGGAGCACAAGTAGAACCCCAGCGACCACACCGGCCTTTTGCGCCGTGCTTCGGGCGGCACCCGCAACGTGTTCGAGTTCTTCCTTGAGCTGCCCAAACTTCTGTTGCAGATCTGCAGCGGTGATCTCAGTCATGCGTCATCCTCCATCCATTCAGGAGTCTTCGTCATTGCGGCCACGCACAGACCGACAACCACAGCGAGGATGCCGAACGTCATTAGGTATGGCAGAAACGTCCACGCAGTGTCGACGGTGATTCCGTTCTCTTCTTTAGTCAGAAAAGCCATCTTCTGGAATAGACGCAGCACGCCAAGACCCGAAAGGAAAGCGCCGATGATCAACATCACGCCGCCACCGATACCGAACGCTGCCCACTTAGCGAGGTGCTTCAGCGGTTCAACAGTCTGTTGTTTAGCGTAATTAGTGACCATGGTCTTCAAATCTCCGAACGTGCCGTTCGAGTCTTTGACGTTGGTCTTTTCTTTTTCAACCATGTACTGCTCCTGCGTGTCCAAAGTGTAGTGGCGCAGTTGGTCTGTACACCACCATCGACCTCAGGACTATGAAGTGGCAGTCGTTACGAAGAACTGTCGAGCCCACCCATAAGTTCCAGGTCGGCATAGACCTCGTGTAGCAGTAAGTCGATGCGGTCAAGGCGCTCGCCTCGTGTGGTCGCTGCCAGAATGCTGTACTGGTCCAGAACGCTGCACGGAGAGCGGGACGCCAGCTGCCAACTGGCGTCTTCGAGGTCGTCGGCCCAATCCGCTTCGGGAACGGACTCGAGCCGGCCTAAACGCTGACCAAGCTCAATGAGCGAGGCAAAGGTTTTGCGGGCTGCGCTCAGTAAATCACGGTCATTCGGGCCTTCATGTCCATCCACGATCTCTTGCACCATTGCTCGCGGATAGGGGTCGTCCTCGAGCCATCGGACCACCTGAAAGCGCGTCGTTCCACGGGAGGACACAGCTGCGCGCCCGTCGTCGAACCGTTGGTAGTCGTCGATGTAGGCAATCGTGCCGATATCGGTCCGGGTTTCACCGCCACCGACCTCGGACCCTCGACTAATGAGCACCACGCCGAAACGCCGGTCCGTCTCTAGTGCTTTATTGAGCAGCTGCTGGTATCGGGTCTCGAAGATGTGTAGCGGAAGAAACCCTCCAGGGAACAACACAGAGCCAAGGGGAAACAGCGGTATCTCAAAGATCTGATTCATTGGTAGGCCCTTCCTCTAGCAGCAGTGCCACGTTTCACCTAGCCTAATCGACACCCATAACTGGGTAACCCGCCTAACGAGCACTTCCCTATGGGCAAGATCTGTGGGCGACTGGCTACCGGAACGGTTGGTAGTGAATCCAACGGTCATTTGCTTCGGCCGCATAGCAGCCACGGCCATCGTCATGGAGACGCTCGCTGGATGTCACTCCCCCGCCGACGGACGCCAGTTTCGCCCCGGCGTCACCGGCCGCAAGGTTCTCGATTGGGCTATAGCTGCTCAGAACCAACGCAGAACCAGCCGTTTAGTTACACGACGTGAAAAGCGTGTTGCCTCTACTCATCATCGCCGCCACGGCTGTTCAAGTCGGGAACTGAGGTAACAGGCCGATGCATCTCGCACCGTCACTCCAATCCAAATACGCCCCTCGATACACACTCGACGGTTCTAAGTCGTGTGGAGGGCCCCACCAGCACTCGCTCACTTCGTAGCCCCAGGACAGATACACCATCAGAGCGAACCACAACGCAGGAAGATCCGCCAGCCTCGGCCGGGAGACGGCTTCCAGCGTGTCACTGCTCGCGCCCGCGTCTTGAGTAGTCACCTAAGTAGGCGACACCTAGCCCTGTCCGCCGGCGACCACATACCGACCAACAGCCACCCACAACAACTCCACCCACAACAACTCCACCCGCAGCACGAGTCGAAGCGCACTACCCGGTCATGTCATCACGACAGCCGTAAATGTCTTCCACGGGCATAGAGCGCAGCGAACGCCGCGACTGCATCGGTGGGCGACGTGTAACACGGGTGACCGTGCTCGCGAAGCGTGGCTGGCCCCGGATTCCCGGGGTTCGACAACGCCAACTCGGTGGCGGCAAGAATCGGTGTACCCGTGGTGGCACTTGCTTCGACGATGGCTTCGGCGTAACGCCGATCCTGTCTTTCATGAAACGAGCAGATGCGGTCGATGTCGTCGAGCTGACTGAACTGGCCACCGCGCATCAGTGCGGCCGTATTGCTTTGTATTCCCATGCCCAACATCAGCACCCCATCGACCGACGGATGTGCGGCCAGCAGATGCAGCGCATTCGGAATCGTGTCGCGCGTTTCACCGCCAGCGACGTCGATCGGGTTCCCCTGGCTCCATCGAGGGGGAAGCACCTCATCGAGTGAGGCCATCAGATCATCAGGAAGCTCCATCAGCTGCAACGGCGACTGTGCCATAGCATCAGCTGTCAACACGCCCCAGCCACCAGCCGTGGTCAGAAACGCAACATTTGGGCCCTGCATAGGTTGGTGAACAGCTAGAGCAGCGGCTGCGCCGAAAGCAGCCCCGATATCCGGTGAGCGCCACGCCCCAGCCTGACGCAACATGCCGTCGAAGATCCGATCATTCGTTGCGAGGGACCCCGTATGGCTAGCTGCAGCGCGAGCCCCGTCGTCGCTGGTGCCGCCCTTTACAACCACGACTGGCTTACGAGCAGATGCCGCCTTGACCGTGTCGTAAAATCGGCGGGCATCGGCGACGCCCTCAAGGTACGCGAGAATCGTCGTCGTCGCGGGGTCATCAGCCAACCAGGCGATGTAGTCATCTACGCCCAGACAGGTCGCGTTGCCGGCACTTATGGCGCGCGCAACACCCACACCACTTGCGGTTGCGTAATTCATGGCACCGGAAGCCAGGTTGCCAGATTGACTCACAATGGAAACGCCACCAGCTGGCGGAAAAGGGCCAACGAACTGGGCACACAACGAGACCGGTGTCGAGACGAGCCCCTGACCGTTCGGCCCAGCAATGACCATGCCAAGTTCACTGGCCAGTGTCGCCAGCTCTAGTCCGTGAGCAGCTCCCTGCTCGTCCTGGCCCTCGCCGAAGCCACTCGACGCAATAAATGCTGCCCGGATACCCACCGATGCGGCCTCGCGGAGTACCTGGGCCACAGCCGCTGCAGGAACACATACGTAGACCAGATCAGCTTGGCCAGCCGGGACCTCGGCGACCGATGTAAGACACTCGATGCCCAGCAGCTCACCGCCGTTTCGGTTCGTCGCGAAAACTCGCCCCTGGTAGCCACACGTGATGATGTTGTGCAGTACCGCAAATCCGAACTTGCCGGGATGCGATGACGCACCAGCGACAACTACACCTGCCGGTTCGAACAAGGGGCGTAGGTCAGCTGTCTGGCTAAACGGCAGTGTCATGCAGTTAGCGCCACGAGAGCGTCAACTGCAACCGCCTGACCGTTGGCGATCAGCACCGGATTGATATCGATTGATTCGATATCAATTCGGTCAATCATTGCACTACCTACGGCATTGATAACGGTCAGGAGCTGCGAACGGTCGACCGCTGGCTCACCGCGAAACTCTCCAAGCATTGCTTGGGTTTCCAGGTCATCCAGCATGGCGCTCAGCTCGTGCTGTTCTGCAGGAAGTAGCCGGAACACGACGTCTTCAAGCACCTCAGCGAAAATGCCACCAACCCCGACCATCACAACAGGGCCAAAGTCGCCGGTGCGATCTGCGCCAACAATAAACTCTCGGGTGGCCCGAATCATTGGTGCGAGCAGCAACTCGACGTCGCCATCATCGTCGTTCGCTTGGGCAAGCAACTCGTGGGCGGCTCGGTCGACCTCGCCAGCGTTACCGAGCGATAACCGCACCAAATTGCGTTCCGTCTTGTGAGCAATGCCATCGCCACACAATTTGATCACACAGGGATAGCCGATCGCGACCGACGCTTCGACGGCGGCGCTGGCAGTCTTGACGATTCGCTCATCAAGGACCGGGAGGCCGTAGGTCGCCAACAGTTTCTTGGATTCAGCTTCGGAAAGTGTCGTCGTCATAGCACGCTCTGGTTCGGCAATAGGGGCTGCGCCTGGCGATAGGGTCACAGGCGCCACACTATCTGGAGACACTCATGGAAATCATCGCCGCGCTCTTCATCGACGAGATCAATATGCGTCAGGTCGCTGGACCTGCGACCCACATTGATCTCACCGGCATTCAGTTCTCGGCGGCAGCGCCAACACCACTTCCACTGACCTGGGCCCCGCACCTCGTCGTGCTCGTGCGAAACCCCGAGGACGGCCCCGAGACCGGTGTTCTCGAAGTGGTCTACATGCGAGAAGGCGAGCAAATCGCGCGTAACGCTCAACCTCTTTCCACACCACAAGGTAAGTTTGACTATCGCCTCGTGCGTGGCGAAATCGACTTCGACGAGTACGGAACGATCGAAGCGCACTGTCGCATCGGTACCGATGGCCACGTCATTGTTGTGCCGTATACGCTCCTTCCACCTGAGGCTGATTAGTTAGATATAAGGTGAGCGCCATGACTGCTCACCGCATCGAACAGCAGGCCGTGGCGACGATCGCCGGCTTGTCCATGGACGCCCCCCACGCTGCCAGGTCTGGACATCAGGGCACGGCTATGGCACTCGCCCCGCTCGCCCACGTGCTGTATACGCGGATCATGAATTTCGATGCAGCCACACCCGATTGGGCTGACCGTGATCGCTTCGTCCTCAGTCCCGGACATGCGTCGATCCTGCAGTACTCACTCCTGTATCTATGCGGGTTCGGACTTACGCTCGACGACATCAAAGACTTCCGTCAATGGCGAAGTGCCACGCCAGGTCATCCCGAAGTCGGTCATACCGCTGGCGTCGAGATCACGACGGGCCCTCTGGGACAAGGCTTCGCAACCTCGGTAGGCATGGCAATGGCCGAAGCCCGACAACGAGCTCACCTGGGTACCGACGTCGTTGACCACTTCACCTACACGATTTGCAGCGACGGCGACTTGGCTGAAGGTATTAGTCATGAAGCTGCATCCTTTGCCGGGCACCTCGGTCTTGGCCGGCTGATCTGCATCTACGACGACAATCGTGTCTCCATCGACGGCGTGACCGACATCTGGTTGTCCGACGACCCGGTCGCTCGCTTTACCGCCTATGGCTGGCATGTCGTCAATCTGGGCGAGATCGGTGACGATCTCGACGCGCTCGAAGCCGCTATTCTTTCTGCAAAAAACGTGACCGACAAGCCGTCGATGCTCGTGCTGCAAACGCATATAGGCACGCCCAGCCCAACGCTCACCGATTCACCCTCGGCCCACGGATATGCCTTTAAGGACAAAGAAATCGCCGCAGCTAAAGTGGCCCTTGGGCTTGATCCAGCACAGACCTTCCAGGTCAGTGACGAAGTACTTGATTGGTACCGGGAGGCAGGTCGCCGAGGTGCCCCGCTCGCTGCTTCCTGGGCGGAGGCAAACCCTGTGCCCCCGGCTCTGGTCACCGGTCAGCCAGAGGGCGACTGGAAAGCAGCGCTGCCCGCGTGGGAACCGGGCGAGAATATCGCTACCCGCAATTCCTCTAATGCGGTCCTCAATGCAATCGCTCCGATGTGGCCCTCGCTGGTTTCCGGCGGAGCTGACCTGACCGGCAATACAGGCGTCAAGCTCAACGATGGTGTCCCCGTCACGGCCCAGAACCTGGGCGGCAACCAGGTCTATTACGGCGTGCGTGAGCATGCCATGGCTGCGGTCATGAACGGCATGGCTCTCCACGGCGGGGCACTGCCGGTCGGCGGCACGTTCCTCGTGTTCAGCGACTACTGCCGGCCCTCCATCCGTCTGGCGGCTCTATCCAAGCTTCGCGTCGTCTACTCCTTCACTCACGACTCCGTCGGTGTCGGCGAAGACGGACCTACTCATCAGCCCATCGAACATGTCGCAGCGCTGCGAACGATCCCTGATCTGTCAGTGATTCGGCCGGCCGACGCAAATGAGAGTGCCGGCGCTTGGGCCGTTGCGCTCGAGACTGCGGGACCAACTGCTCTCGTCTTGTCCCGCCAGGACCTTCCTGTGCTCGATACAACCAACGCCGCAAGTGTTGCAATGGGCGGATACGCCCTAAGCGACCCGGCCGATGCCGTCATCACGCTGATCGGTGCTGGCAGCGAAGTCCAACTCTGCGTCGAGGCAGCTCGCCGACTTGCTATTCTGGGCAAGCCAGCACGCGTCGTCTCCATGCCGAGCATGAACCTGTTTCAAGCCCAAGACGTCGAGTACCGAAACGCAACTTTGAAACGAACCCTGCCGTCACTGGCAATCGAAGCCGGTGTCTCACAGGGTTGGTATCGCTACGCCGACAACGTGGTTGGAATCAATCGATTTGGAGCCAGCGCTCCCGGAGCGACTGTCATGCATGAACTCGGCATGAACGTCAACAATCTCGTCGACCATGCGCTGGATGCGCTGAGCTGAGCCCAGACTGAAATCCAGACAAATAACCCGGACAGCGACACCCGAAAGAGAAACCATGACCCGTCTTCACGAGCTCTTCGATCAGCAACAACAGAGTCCCTGGCTCGACAATCTGCGCCGAGACTGGATCACCTCTGGCGAGCTAGCCAACTGGGTAGAGCAAGGTGTCCGAGGCCTGACCTCGAACCCAACAATCTTCCAAAATGCCATCGGTAACAGCGATGCATACGATGAGGAACTTGCGACCTTTGTCCTGGCCGGAGCGTCCGTCGAAGATGCCTACTGGGGTTTGGTAAAGACTGATATTCGAGGCGCACTTAGTGTGCTCGCCGGCGTCCACTCCAACAGCAACGGTGAGGACGGGTACGTGTCAGTCGAGGTTGCACCCGCCTTAGCCCACGACGCTGGCGGCACGATGGCTGCTGCACGCAAGCTTCACGGCGATATCGCGGCGCCCAACTTGTACATAAAGATTCCCGGTACCACCGAGGGCCTAGCGGCAATTCAGCAGGCCACCAGTGAAGGTATCTCGGTCAATGTGACCCTGCTCTTCTCCCTTGAGCGCCATGCCGCTGTTATCGAGGCGTATATCTCTGGCCTCGAAACCGTCGTAGGCGATCTGTCTCATATCTCCAGTGTGGCCTCGTTCTTCATAAGCCGAGTCGATAGCGCCGTCGACAAGCAACTGGACAAGATCGCCACACCCGAAGCACAAGCGCTACGAGGCAAGGTCGCGGTCGCCAACGCAGTGCTGGCCTACGACATGGCTATGCGCCAGTTCTCAGGTCCTCGTTGGGACGCTCTCGCCGCACGTGGCGCTCGTATCCAACGGCCGCTTTGGGCTTCGACCTCGACCAAGGATTCCAGTTTCCCCGACACCAAGTACGTCGATGAGTTGATCGGGTCTGACTCGGTGAACACACTTCCTGATGCCACGCTCGCTGCATTTGTCGAGCGCGGCACTGTTGCGCGCACTATTGACATTGATGTGACAGCGGCCCAATCGGTGATCGACGGTCTAGCCAACATCGGTGTTGACCTGGGCTCTATCGCCGCTGCGCTAGAAGCCGATGGTGTCGCATCCTTTGCGGCGTCATTCGACGATCTGCTCCTGACCCTCGACACTCGGATGCAGGCCATGCGGCCGTGAACACTTCATCGGCACTCGAAATTTCGTCACCCGACAGCTACCCCACCAATGATCGAGCGAGAGCGGACTCGACGTATAGATAGCCCCTATTGCGGATGCCGCCATCGATACAGACCTGCTCTTCAAGATGGTTGTCATCGCAGCGTCTGACTCGCGAGAACGACGTCAGCGGCAGCTAGTTGGTGAACGCTGCGCTCAAAGAGTTGCGCCCCTCCATGAGAGCGTTCGCTCCGTGCAAGGACACGCTCAAGCTGTCGATCTTTGACTCCGCACGCATACCCATTGGACACCCGAACTATCAGGCTGAGGCGCATCTGGGTGCCGGTAAGGCTAATTGCTGGTGGACGGTCATCACGGAGTCGGCCGCCGCATTGTGGCTACGGGTATCGAAGGCGCTGGTAGCGCCGCCAGTTTTGGTGTCCACATCACGCGTCTTTTCGGAGAAAGGGCGGCCGCTGCCATCGCCAAAGACGCGAGCCTCATGAACTTCAAGTGCTTCTTCACCCCCGAACTGGCCTTCATAAAAAAATTACATGAGTATGCGTCCCTGCTGGCAGGTTTGGCAGCATGGCCAGAGGCAGCGAGCTATTGGCCCGCCTTCAGCCAGGCACGACGATGCCTGTCTTGGTGGTGTTACTCGATGTACCTGGCGGCGCCTACTGCCGGCGCTGGCGCAAGTCCGTCATAAAACAACCTCCGACCGATGGCCTGAGAGGTCGCGAGGACCTACGCCTCGGCTCATTGACATCGTGGTCAGCGGCAGTTATGGATCCATCGAACCAAGTCTGTCCGCGGTCTGCGACGACCGGCTTGAGGCACTTCGCGTGGCATGCGAATTCAACCGCCGCACTTTTGGTCGACTTCACCAGCCAATTACTCCACTAATCGCAACGGTCCCGGCCTTCAATTACACCGCCTAGAAGTACTCTGGTTCGCCGCCTTCAGTGGACCGCAATAACGTTGCTGCTTTTTCGACCGACCGGCGGGCCCGCGTGATCAATTTCTCGTCGACAGGCAGTTTGTCGCCCCCCGCATCAATACTGTCGCGCAACCGACGTATAGCCAGATCGGCGAGATCCTCGTTTAGTTGTTCTAGCCGCTGCACGAGCGCCTCTACCTCAGGTGACACGCCTGCAGTCTTGCACACTGCGCTTGCGGACTCGCCGGCAAGGCTGACGCACCTGCACTCTCGACGCACACACCTGCAATCGCTCTTTCGCTACTGGCACACCAATCTTGGGGAAGATCCACGTTCCCACTTAGAGCAGATCTACTTGGACGAGGCTTCCCCAGGCAAATCGGTTCGGACCTGCGCCGTTGCAGAACCATCATTATGTTGACGAACCCAAAGATCTATTTGCTACCTACAGTGCCAAACTCATGAGTAGGGACATGAATGACGCTTGCGTCTTCCTGAATCGTCGAGGCTTCGACCGCAGCCCCGTTTGTTCACTTCAGCTTGATGCTCTAGCAGCCGGATAACGTCCGCTCGTTTGGAATCATCGGTGAGGTGGCAACTTTGACGCTGGTTAGAAGATTATGACGAAGGAGCGACTACTCAGCCGGCTGTCGTCCGACCATGACGTAGCAGCGACTGTGGCGATGCCTGCAAAGAGTTCAGGGGTGCTCAAGCGACGATCTCGGCGAAGGCACGCCTTCGACCACAACCACGGTCCATCACCAATACGCGCTCATTGAGCTCTTCGGCGAAGTTCCAGTTGCACTTCTGACCGGCTAACTGACCGAGAGCTATAGCTCGAGTAGCTAACTAAGCAGCACTAACTACGCAGAACTAACTAAGCAGAACTAACTAGGAAACAGCGACGAAGGATCGCTGCTGTCGAATGCTTCGGCCTTGTCGGCCAACTGGCACCAAGATTTATGTTCGCCAGGGAGTCCGTCGCACTCGACACAGGGGGTGTCCCGAGGACTTAGAACGTCGTTAAACCCGTCGTCAGTTTGCTTGAGCGCTCGGGCTTCTTCATAGCGGCGATGGCGTCCCTTTTTCATGGGGCGACTCCTTGATGTTTCTACAGATTTACGACTGTAACAGCGCGGGCAGGACCCAACACGGCATGAGGGGTAATTACACAGATCTTGATGCATTCTGCGTAAAAAATGTTGCCAAAGCTTCGTTAGCCCGTGAAATTGTCCCCATCAATAGGTTGGTGAGAGCGCCTTTCGACGATCACTCGTCCGTCACCGTCGAAGGCAACAGCTGCATCACCCGCGAGCAGGCTACGAATTGGCGACCCTGCCAAATCATGACGCCATCCGTGAGCCAGACGAGATTCGCCTGAACGCACGAACTCTTCGATGTCACTGCGTGAACCAAGAATTGCTGGATCAAGGTTCATGTCGTCGGCATACTGAGACATCCACGCGGCAATCAGCGTGACAGCGGGCCGCAGGTCCGGACCGCCACTGGACTTATGAGGCTGGGTCGGTGGCGGTTCCATATCCTTAGCAGCCGCTATGACCTCGACGATCTCAGCAGCGTCACGCTTGCTCACGCTGCGTCGTTCCATACCGCGAGTCTTGGAGACATCAGCGATATTCGTCGGTGCCTTTTGAGCCAGGGCGACGATGGCAAGGTCGGGCAGTACGTGTCGAACAGGAATGTTGCGGTCTTGTGCCGACTCTTCTCGCCACTTAGCTAGCTGTTGTGCGGCGGCGCGAGCACGTGGTCCCAATGATCGGGCTTCTTTGATTCGCTGCCAGGCTTCTTCGGGATTACGAACCGAGAGGCCCTTTAGTCGAGCCAGTTCGCATTCGTCATCGGCCCAGGCCAAACGTCCGTTGTCTTCGAGTTGATCGATCAGCAAGTCCTGAATTTCAAGCAAGTTCTCGACATCGCTAGCCGCGTAGGCCATTTGTTCTGGCTCAAGAGGCCGGCGCAGCCAGTCGGTGAGTCGGTTGGCCTTTGGCAGCTTCAAACCGAGCAAATGGTCATGCAGCGATGCAAGCGAAGGGGTTCTCATGCCAACAAACGCGGCAGCAATTTGGGTATCGAAGATGCGATTCGGCGCTGCGCCTGTAGCCAGTTCTAGGACTTCAAGGTCCTGCGAACACGCATGGAGAACCGCTTCAACGTCACTGTTAAAGACCTCGGCAAGAGGCTCGGGGTCTACAGCAATCGGGTCAATGAGCACTAGGTCGCCTGGCCAGGCAATCTGGATCAGCGCCAATTGCGGGTAATACGTCCGCTCCCGATGGAACTCAGTGTCGATGGCGTAGCGATCGGTATCAAGGAGTTGCTCGACGACTTCGTCTAGCGCTTGGTCCGTCTCTACGACCCGGTAACCGGGATCAGTAGGCACGCCTTGAGGCTAGTAGCCAGAGATCCTCACCCGGGCCACTCGACCACGAAACCTGCGAGATCCTCGGGAGTGTCGGCATCTGCGACCAGCTTAGGATCCACGTGCACGACAGCCAGGTCCCAATCGAGCGAGCAGCGTCGCAAGCTGCGCTCACCCGCATGATAGCTGCGCATCATCTCGTCGAGAGCAGCTGGACGGTACGCAGCGACCAATGGTTGGCGCCGCTCACCGTCTTGGGCGACTGCACCGTGCACATGCCCGCCGCTTGCCAGTAGAAGCTCAGCGATCACGTCAGAAACCAACCAGGGCAAGTCGCATGCAAGCACAACTATCGGGTCATACAACGACTCGGAAGTTTGCTGCAGCATCTCCCATGCGCCGACCACGCCGGCGAGCGGGCCCCGACCTCCGGTTACTCGCCCATCGGCCTCAGAGTCGGGCACCGCATCTGGGACTTCATCGCTTCCTGCAATCACGGTCGTCGTGAGTCCTGCTGCGGCGACTGCATCGAGCACGCGGTCGCGCATCGCCACCCCTCCGACGACCAGTGATGCCTTGTCAGTACCCATTCGAGTGCTCCGGCCGCCGACCAGCACGATCACCGCTGGTTGGGCACTCAGGCCGCGGGTGGCCATGTTGGATCGAGCTGCTTTAGGAATATGTCACAGCGGTCGGCCTCGTCGGTTTCGTTGATCTCGCGAGCGCTGGTCGCTAGTCCGTGAAGAGCGGTGAGGAAGCCGCGATTGGTCGGGTGTTCCCATCGCACGTAGCCGCTCCCACGCCAGCCATTGGCACGAAGCCGGTCGAGCCCCCGGTGGTAGCCAACGCGATAGGCCGCATATGCCTCGACAACGTCGCGCGCATGATTACCGAGTTCGGCCCACGCAGCCAAAAAAGTCGGCCACTGAGCAACAACAGCACTGACGCCGTCGCGTGGCGACGCTGATGCAAGAGCTGCTTCGAGAGCGTCGAGCGCTTCTTGGGGCTCGAGGTTGAGCACCGTCTCGGGTGGTCCGCTACGAGTGAGATGGATGTCAGACATGACCCAAGCGTAGTGTCCCCCACTCAGTTCAGGCGCGCCCGCCATTGTGCGATTTGCGCCTCAAGCTTGGCGCGAACCTCTTCAGGAATCGTGCCAACAGCAAGCTCCCCTGCGCGGGCCGCTTCGGCGAATTGGCCTATCTCTGCAGCCGCATATGCGTGCTGAACATGGTCTCGATGGCTGGCATCGGGAAACGTCGCCAACAAGGAACGCACCGCGCGCAAAGTTCGTCGATGCTGCTGATTTGCCGCAATCGCCCCAACGTTGAACAACATGCGTTTCAAGATGAACGCAGGAGGCGTGCGACCGAGCCCATTTTGGGGCAGAACCGACCCAGATCCAGCCAGCTGCTCGAACAGCCGCTGGCAACCGGCTGCATCGAGGAGGACGCCACCATTGAAGGGGTCAATGAAACCTTCTGTAGATCCAACGAGGAAATGACCAGGCATGCCGACGCCATGTAGCGATATGTCCAAGCGGCGCCCTACCTCGACAAGGAGGACGGCCAACGTGATTGGGATACCGACCCGTCGTTCGAGCACGCAATTAAGCAGTGAGTTTTCGAGGTCGTAATAGCTATCTCGGTTGCCCGAGAAATGTCGTTCAGGCTCATGACCTGCGCCCCCGAACAATGCTATCGCCAACTCCCCTGCTGTTTCGGAGGACGTAGCGTCAGCGAGTTCATCGAGTTGGCGCCTTCCCGCATCGATATCCACGTCAGGGTCGAGGGCCCTGGCGATGAGAAACGCACCAAGGTCAAGGTCCCCGGCAAGCGAACCATCCCCAGGGGCAAGCAATTCCGAGAACAAGCGACGGGTGTGTTCCACGAGTCGCAGGATAGAAGGCTCACACCGGGTCCCGCTAGTCCTACGTCTGGCCTGGTTCGAGGGTCGGCGCTGGCGACACGACACAAAGATTGCATGACATGGCACTAAGGTCGGCGCCGTGCCCCCCCGGTTTGCTTTTCTCGATCATGATGGTGTGCTTGCATTCGCTCACCGAGGTGGCACTAGCCGCTGGCCAGAGAACACAATGCCGTCATTTCAAGACTCGGTCGACTTGGGCTATCGCTATCTTGAGACCGACGTGCATTTGAGCGCAGACGGCGTCCTGTTTGCGTTCCATGACCACAACTTGCGAGCGCTCACGGGCGTCAATGCCGATATTGCCGATCTCGACGCCGGCGAGATCGACGCCCTCCTAGTCGACGGGATTGCACCTATCCCTCGGCTCGATGATGTCTTTTTGACCTGGCCAAACGCTCGGCTAAATATCGATGCGAAGTCAGATGCCACGGTGATGCCGTTGATCGCCTCGATCCGCGCTCATAAAGCCATTGATCGCGTGTGCGTTGGTTCCTTCGTCGACCGGCGTACTAAGAAATGCCGTCAGGAACTTGGACCTGAGCTTTGTACGTCCATGGGCAAGTTCGAGGCGGCACGGCTCTCGCTGGCTTCTCGAGGCCTTGGCGATACCCGACAGGTCTCTGCAGGCTGTGCCCAACTACCACTCCGGATGCGCTTCAAAGTCACTACTCCTGCGTTGGTCGATCTGGCACACAGCCTGAATATCCAGGTACATGTATGGACCATCGATGAACCGAATCAGATGCGAGAGTTGCTCGACTGGGGCGTCGATGGGATCATGACTGACCAACCACGCATTCTGCGAGACGTGTTGATCAACCGAGGTGTTTGGGCACCCGAAGGAGCTCTCTGATGACCGAAACCCCCAAGGACCGCCCCGTCGTGCTCGTGCACGGGCTTGGCGGTTCGGCCGCAACCACGTGGCAGAGCAATGGATGGATGGATCTGATCGCCGATGCTGGCCGCCCTGCTGTAGGCATCGATCTGCTTGGACATGGCACCGCAGACAAACCACACGACCCTGCGGCTTACGTCGACATGCACCGTCACGTGTTCGATCAACTCGGCGATGACCCAGTTGATGCAATCGGCTTCTCTCTGGGCTCGCGAATCTTGCTGGAATGCGCCATCGAGGCTCCCGAGCGGTTCAGTCGGCTTGTCTTGACGGGTGTTGGGACAAACCTCTTTGAGGCTCGTAGTGATCATCACGAGAAGATCGCTGCTGCCATCGCCGGGGAAGCGGATCCCACCGACCCCTTCAGCCGCTACTTCACCGATCTCGCCAATGATCCCAACGCTGATACTGACGCGCTTCGAGCCATGCTCAAATCGCCCATGAGCAAGCTCACGCCTGAACGGCTCAGCGGGGTCACTATGCCTGTTCTCGTCCTGCTTGGCGACAACGACTTTGCGGGTCCCGCCGATCCCCTGATCAACGCACTCGAGAACGTCACATTCTGTGAGTTGAAGCGGTGTGACCATTTCGCTACCCCACGGTCCATGCAGTGCTTGGATGAAGCGTTGGCATTTGTCGACGCTGCGCCATTCTGAACGCCGGCCCGGGATCTAGCCTGTCGATCACTGATGACTACCGCAACCTCAACCAAGAGCCGCAACGCAACCACCCACCAGGCTTTCGTTGCTGTGGATCGGAACGCTTTCTCATTTGCAAACGCAACTGGCGAGTTCAGCGTAGGTGACTATGCCGGTCTCATTCTTGAAACGCTCGACTCGGTCGAGACCCAAGTTTCACATCGTTACCAGGCCCGAGTCACAACACCCCATGGGGGGCTATCCACCCACTCCTATGACAGCGTGCCAGGCCTACTCTCGTTGGTAGGCCCATTCACGCCTGCGGCGAACCGGCTCGGTGTGGTGCCGTATCTCGATGACGAGTGCGCGTTCACGACTGCGCCACTGGTAGCGATGGAGGTTGATCAGATCAGTGTGATCGAGATAACGCCAACCTGTCGGGTACTGGCACTGCGTTGTAATCATGCCGACGACGATCATGTCCCGGATATGTTGTCGAGCCTCGAAGCCGACTGGCAGTCATGATCGAACTACTCGGTTCGATGGGTTGGGGTCTGATCGCATCCGGTTCAGTTAGCCACGTGTGGCACCACCGTCGGCTACGCCTCCTGCTTGGCATGCACCTGGACCATGAACGCGCTCCTGCCGCAGCGCTGACTGCTATCGAGACCGCTCTCGCCGCCGCTATCGCGGTTGCGTTCTTGACCGAACATCCATCCCTGCGCTGGTTGGCTTTGACGGGTTTGGCGCTCGCTGCCGGCTTCATCATCTGGATTGGTCGCCTGCTGCTCTCCGGATCTCGCCTTCCGTGTGCGTGCTCGTTCAGTGAAGCACCGACGTCGATGTGGTCATTCGCTCGGTCGTGCTGTGTCGCTCTCGTCGGGTGCTTGGCCTTAGTCAACACCTCGGCGCCGGCTGACTGGAGCACCGGTGACCGAGTTGCCGTGCTACTTGTTGGTTGGGCGGTGGCAAGCGCAATGTTTGTCTTGCCCGAAGCACTCACCTGGCCCGACGCCAGCAAGGCACTGCTTGCTCGCGTCGACACTCACCTGGCGAGCGAAACCGTCGCTAGTGAGAACAGCGCTCGTCCACCACTGACGAGGTCCGGATGAGTCCCGCTGTTCTCGCCCTCGTTCTCGTCGTCGCCTTTCTGGGCATGGCCCTGGTGTTGAATCACGCTCGTGCTCGCCTGGCCTTGGTTGAGCTCGCTCTGAACGAGGGGCTGCCTCCGGACCATCAGGTCTCGACACATGCCGCCCCGCCTACGACAGCTGACCTGGCTGCATTGCTTGGTCCTGGCATACATGTGTTTCTGTCGCGCAACTGCCATGCCTGTCAACGGCTGGTCGATGAGTTCGAACAAACCTTCATGACCGTCGATGCCGCAATGCACCTGCGTTATGTTGACAGGCCTCGCCCAATCGCTGGCAAAGCCGCTGAGACCGTCGGCGCCCAACTACACACCCAACAGATGGAACTCGCAGGACAGGCCGGCGCCGACCCCCTGCCGTACACCGTCGCCATCGGCGCCCACGGTCTTGTCGCTCGCACGGTTACCCAAACTGTCCCACAGGTCATGGTGACGGCACGTGACGCGGGCATCACCATCGATACGGTGAGCAGGTCGTGAACTTCGAACTAGCTGCCATCATCGTGGTCGCCGCCTTGGCCGTGGCGCTAGGACTTGTCTGTTATCACCTGCTCGGACGCCTCGAGATGCTCGAACGTTCGGTCCAAGGCGGGCTTCAGCCACCAACCGCTCGACTCAGCCGCGAACAGTTTGAACGCAGGTTCCGCACCGCCCACGCACGTAGCTCGTTGGCGGCCGAAATTGAGACCGGCTTACTGCTCATTGTCGGACCCGAACACCACCCAGACAGCGAACTTGCATCAACGATCAAGCACCTGGCGAGACCCGACCTCTTCTCGACTCGTTCACTTGCCGACATCGATGCAGATTCCCTAGGAGTCACCACCACCCCGTACCTTTTCGTGATGGACGAAAACATGGTGCGGACCGCTCAGCCGGCAGCAAGCAGCGCCGACATTGTGACCGCCATGAAACACTTCGCCTGACCTGATAAAGCCCCCGTCGGCGAGTAAAATGCTGACGTGCGATTTTCTGACCTCGTTGGGACCGACACGCGACCAGATGGCGCGACGGCTGTGGTAGGTACCCCCGTCGACACGGACTCGTACTTGAAAGAACACACTCCAGATCGACGGAACAACGGATTTGTCAGCGGGCTCATAGACCGACGGAGGCTGCCAGGGTCCGGGCGGTTGCCATTAGCCCTGACGACGGACGATGCCAACCGCTCGGCTTTCAAGATCTGGGCGCGAACCCACGGGACGCCCCGAACGACAGCAGCACCCCCCCATGATCGGCGAGCGAACAGTTGCCGCAGCGCGACCATGAGTACTCGAACAGCCCGCTTCAGCGGACCCGCCGCCCGTGCCCAAGACATCGCCGGCGCCACAATCGTTCCCGGGGTGACCAGATTGGCACTTGCCGGGCTGTCCACCGAGGTAACAGCAGTCGTATTTTTGCTGTCGGGGCAGGTGCCGTGTACTCGTTATCTGACTCCGTCTGAAGGGTGAATAGCGCGTTGATGCTGCACCGACACGCTGGCCCTGCGGTCGCAGGCTCCTATCTAACAGGTGCCATTGGCGGCGCCTTGACAAGCATTACTGCGCTCTTTGTAATAAAGGAGTTGCTCTCGCGTGTGCCAGAGTCCGCCGGCCACATCGTCGGGAGTTGTGGGATCGTAATCCTGGTGATCCATGCACTAGGTCTTGTGTGCCTTGATCTACCACCGCTGAAGTCCCAGATCCAGCGCGAGACGTTCACCGATGCAGCTATTCATGCCGCTTTCCGATTCGCATTCGAACTTTGCACGGGCGTTCGGTCCTACATCACATCGGTCTCACGTTATGCCTTGGCCATTCTCGTCTTGCTTCGCCTGCCCAGTGGCCTTGGGGCTGCGTCTGCGGGTTCCGCAGCATTGGGCTATGGAGTCGGACGATCGGTTGTAGTTGCGAGCCAGGACGTAACCTGCAAGGCGTCCATCGAGCATCCAAGCCACTGGCTACGAACCGCCGATATTGTCGCCCTGTTTACCGCACTCGCTGCCCTCATCGTTCTGCAGCGGGGGTAGGCGAACCATGGTTATTATCTGGCTTTTTATTGGTCTGATCCCAATCAGCCTGAGCTTGTGGGCTCTGCTCGATTGTGCACGCCGCCCACCGTGGGTCTGGTCACTCGCTGGCCGTAGTCAGGTGAGCTGGCTCGGCGTCATCGCATTCGGGATCTTTCTGCTGATCTTCGGGATGGCGGTTTCGCTCTGGTACCTGTTGCGAGTGCGCCCTCACCTGGCAGCGGTGGAAGCCGGTGACTTCCAAAGCCTCGATCCGTCGTAATCAAGCCCCACACACTGCCTTCTTCGCCAGCCAACGATGCGACTCGCTCTATCACGAGACGTACGCCACCGTCAGACGCAGAGGCGAACGGCTCCAGGTCGGCGCAACGTAAAAGTATCTCCCACGCCGCTAGCGAATTGGGCGAGCCTCAGAATGTGCCATACCGGTACGCCCTGAGCCGCAGAGCGATGACGGCTCGACAGAAGGGGCAGACCGCGTCACGTCAGCTGGCCAACGCTCGAGAATGCAAGCTGCTTCGTGGGCTTCGGTCAAGCGA
>Ga0115003_10001097_pt1 | contig 24014 bp, 24 predicted proteins | sample ArcticOcean_MG_C_7_FD_88736 | JGI IMG/M metagenome (GOLD analysis project Ga0115003, IMG submission 88736) | Marine microbial communities from western Arctic Ocean - ArcticOcean_MG_CB11_88 | ecosystem: Environmental > Aquatic > Marine > Oceanic | place: Arctic Ocean: Canada Basin | collected... | reverse complement strand
GCCGACAGCTCAGACGTTGAAGCGGAATTCCATCACGTCGCCGTCTTGGGCGATGTAGTCCTTGCCTTCAACGCGCATCTTGCCGACCTCTTTGGCCGCATTCCACGAACCAAGTTCGAGGAGTTCGTCCCACTGGATCACTTCGGCGCGGATGAAGCCGCGCTGGAAGTCGCCGTGGATCCGCCCGGCACACACCGGCGCCGTCGAGCCCTCGCGGAACGTCCATGCTCGCGATTCCTGCTCGCCAGTTGTCAAAAACGTGCGAAGGCCGAGCAGGTGATAGGCGCTGCGCACCATCCGAAACAGGGCGCCTTCGCCGAGACCGAAGCCTTCGAGGATTTCCTTGCGCTCGTCGGGGTCTTCAATGGCGGCAGCTTCGGCCTCCATCTGGATGCACATTCCAATCACTTCGACGTTGTCGCCGACGTTGTTGAACTCGTCGGAGACCAACTTCTCTTTCTCCGGAATCGAATCGATGTCGTCTTCGCCGACGTTGACAATCGCGAGCACGCGTCGGTTCGTCAAGAGGTAGTACGGGGCGAGGAGCTCTTTGACGTCGTCCTTCAGGCCGGCGCGGTAGAGCGGCAGGCCTTCGGCGAGTTGGTCGTAGGCAATTTGTAGCGCTTCGGTCTCGGCAACCATTGACTTGTCGAGCTTCGCGGCGCGTTGGGTCTGCTTGAGCCGTTTCTCGACGGTCTCGAGGTCGGCCAGCGCCAGCTCGATCTCGACGACGCGGAGGTGTTCGATCGGATCGGACGGCCCGACGACATCGTCATCCTCGAATGCCCGAAGCACGAACACGATTGCATCGACTTCGCGAATGTTGGCAAGGAACTTGTTGCCCAAACCTTCGCCCGTGCTTGCGCCCTCGACCAGGCCACCAATGTCGACGACCTCGACCTGTGCATGGACAACCTTCTTCGACTTCGACATAACCGCCAGGCGATCGAGCCGGTCGTCGGGCACCTTCGCGACGCCGATGTTCGGGTCTTTCGTGGCAAACGGGTAGGGCGCCGCCAGGGCGCCACCACCGGTGAGTGCGTTGTAGAGCGAGCTTTTACCCGCGTTCGGAAGACCTACCAAGCCAAAACGTTCCATGCGGCAAGCCACGCTACCGCCCGGTCACACTGTGCCAGGCACAGTGTGACCGCGTCAGAGTCGACGGAGCTGTTGAGCAGATGTGAAGAGTTCGCGTGAAATGCCGAGGCTCATCACCGTCGTCGTCGTCGCCACGCTGCCCAGCACGAGGTACATCACCGAGATCTGCACCATCACCGCGTCGGCAGGATCGACGCCGGCAAGAATCAATCCGACCATCGCGCCCGGCAGAGCGACGATGCCGACCGCCTTGGTGGTCTCGATTTGAGGCACAAGCGCAGTCCGCAACGCGCGTTGCAGATGTGGCTGGAAGGCGTCACGCGCTGAGAGGCCGAGCGCCAACCGCCCTTCGATTACGCCGCGCTGCTCGCTTGCAGCTTCGAGTATTTGGCGTGACACCAAGACCGTCGCCGACAGCGAATTGCCGACGACGATTCCGGCAAGCGGGACGATCGTCCGGCCCTCCAACTCGTACACCTGGAAGCCAAAGAGAACTCCGAGCGTCACGACACCCGACAGCGCGTAGGCCAAAAGGGAAAGTGCGAAGACCTTCGGCACCTCGGCAGCACGTTGGGCCGTCGTCCATGCCGCAAACGCAAGCATAAACAGCAGCCAGACACCCGACCAGATCAGCGAGTCGTTGGGGTCGACAACCAGTTGCAGGGCCCAGCCCACGATAAGGAGTTGGATGAGTGCACGCAGGGCCGCCCAAAGCAGCGAACGTTCGAGGCCGAGCCCCCGCCAGAACGAGATGCCGACGCCCACAGCAATCAGGCCACCTGACGCTGCGAGGCCCGCCAACCCGATGTCGGCGCGGTCCATCCCAAAGAGTGCAACGCTCATGCCGGCGCTCCGATCAGGCGCCGAACGATGGGATCGGCATGCGTATCGAGTTCAGAGAGATGTCCGAACGCCGCAACCTTGCCGTCGACAATCGCTAACACATGGTCCGCGAGCCGCCGGACTTGATCGGTGTCGTGGCTGACCCACAGCACGGCAATCCCTTCGTCGGCGAGTTGGCGGGCGAGCCCTTCGACGGCGATGCGGGCATCAATGTCGAGTGCCGCTGTTGGTTCGTCGGCGAGCAGAACTTCGGGGCGAGTCAGCAGTGCTCGGGCAACGCACATCCGCTGGGCCTCGCCACCGGACAGCGTTGCCGCGTCACGATCGAGGAGGCCTGCAGAAAGCCCGACATGTTCGAGGACGTGCCTCCCTCGCTCGCCGGAAACCTCTGGATCGGCGACGCGGAAGTTGTCGAGCACCGACCCTTCGAAAAGCGGGGCCCGTTGGAAGATTGTTCCGACTTGCCTGCGCAACGTGGGCGGCGGCATTGCCGACAGCGCCTCGTCGCGCCACGTGATCGCCCCACCAACAGGGTCGTCGAGGCGGTTCAGGAGACGAAGCAGCGTCGACTTTCCTGATCCAGAGGGTCCAACAATCACAGTGATTCCGTGTTCAGGCAGATCGACGGTGATGTCAGTGAGAATCGGGGCCTCAGCCGGGCCCGCTGCCACCTCCAGAAGCGAAAATCCGGTACTGCTAGCCACGTCATCGACCGTACTCCCCTTCGGCGATCCGGCCCGTGCTCACATGCGAACCCAGCACTGGACCCAGCACTGTGCAGGACGTTCCGCCCGCCGCTACTGGGTCTGGCGTTCAGCACTGCCAAAGAGCGCGTCAGCTCTGGCATGATGAACGCTATGGCTTGGCTGGTGAGCGACGCGAGGGTGCTCGCTTCCGCCGAACTCGCCGAAACTCGAGCCGCCCGACGCAAAGGCCTGCTCGGTCGCAGCAGCCTCGACGGAGCACTCGTGATTCGCCCCTGCCGCGGTGTCCACACAATCGGCATGAAGTTTCCGATCGACGTGGCATTCATTGATGAACACGGCGTCGTCGTCAAGACGTTGCAGATGGCCCGCCACCGCGTCGGCGTCCCCGTGTTCTCCGCATGCACCGTGATCGAAGCAAACGCAGGCGCGTTCGCCCGATGGGGCGTCAGCGTTGGCGACGTGATCGAAGTGCGCGAAGAGTGAGCGGCACTCTCTGGCTTGTTGCCACCCCAATCGGCAACCTCGGCGACCTGCAACCTCGGGCCATCGAAGTGCTCGCTGCTGTCGAACTCGTCTGCTGCGAAGACACGCGGCGGACGGGATTACTTCTCCATCACTCTGGAGTCAAAGCCAAGCGGATGGCGGTCTGCAACGAACACACCGAACACGACCTGATCGATCGAGTGCTCGGCGTCCTCGGTAGCGGCGGCGATGTGGCAGTGGTCAGTGATGCCGGGACACCTGGCGTATCCGACCCTGGTGAGCGGCTGGTCAGGGCCGCGATAGATGCCAGTTGCAACGTCAGTTCGGTCCCCGGTCCGAGCGCTGCAGTAATGGCCGTGACGATCAGCGGCCTCGACACATCACGGTTCGTGTTCGAAGGGTTCCTCCCGCGCAAAGGTCGCGAGCGGGCGACTCGGCTCGCCGAACTCGCTTGCGAACCGCGGACATCAGTCCTCTACGAAGCCCCCCATCGAGCGCTTCGAACCTTGTCTGATCTCGGCGAAGCCTGTGGCCCAAACCGCGACATCGTGGTGACTCGCGAGCTAACCAAAATGCACGAAACCGTCGTCCGCGGCACCCTCGGCTCGATCGATATCGGCGAGCCACGGGGCGAGTACGTCTTTGTACTCGCCGGCGTGCCGATCGACAACACACCAGCAACTGACCAAGACGTGCAACGTCTCCTTGATGAAGCGATCGCCGACGGCATGTCGAAGCGCGACGCCGCTACCGCTGTGGCACAACAGACCGGCCGGTCACGCCGCGACGTCTACCAACTCACGATCTGAACAACGCTGACCGCCGCGCCAGTTCAGCCGCGCCAGTTCAGCCGCGCGGCATCAGCGAAAGCTGCCGTGACTGCGCGACGAGCTTGCCGGTGCTGTCCCACATCTCGCCCTCCTCATCAACCAGCCCGTCGTGAATAAAGCGGCTCCGGAACGCACAGCGGATCGGGCCGGGTGCCGGCGTCCCACGAATGTGAACGGTCAACTCGATGGTCGGCACCCACGCAACAGGCATCCCCGAGTTGAAGATCGGCGGCGGGAACGCATCCGCTGCCAGCAGCAACGCAATCGCGTCGATCGGTTCGTCGGCGGCCAGGGCGAACCATCCGCGGACCGTCGGGTCGCCCGTGACTGTCCCGTTCCGAAAGCCGGCGTCGACCGGATCGATGCGCAATGCAAGGCGGTCCATCAATGCCGGGCCGTCTGGCGCTGTTGCGCTTGGCCTCATTGAGCACTCGTCATACGGCGTCACATCGGCCGGCGCTTCACGCTCATAGGTCGTGGCGTCGTCTGGCTGCTGATCGCCGAACGTGCCAAGCAACTCGAGCGTTGGCTTGCCGCCAATCCGAAGTGATGCCCGAGCGGTGGCGAGTCGACGACCGGAGCGCACGAGGTCGACGTCGATCGTGCACGGCCCAGCAGGCGCTGGGCGCAGGTAGTGCGCAGTGAGTGTCAATGGCGGTCGACCGGCTGCTGCAGCCATCGCACGGCCAGCAATCGCCATCAGGTAGCCGCCATTGGCATTGCCACCAATGTCCCAGCCATCGTTGATCGAGGCGCTGAACGCTGTGCGCGTCCCATCGCCTTGCACCTCCGCCACCTGCTCAACACTCGTCGCTGCTGCAAACACACCCGTACCGGTCACCGGGCGGACGGTATCGTGTACGCGTGACTCGGTTCTATGTGACGACCCCCATTTATTACGTCAACGCCGAGCCGCACCTCGGCCACGCCTACACGACCATCATCGGCGACGCCTTGACGCGCTGGCATCGACTCCTCGGCGACGACGTCAAATACCTGACCGGCACCGACGAACACGGCTTAAAAATCCAGCAGGCCGCTGACGCGGCCAATGTCACCCCGCAGGAGTTCACCGACTCGATTGCGCCAAAATTTGCTGCAGCCTGGGAGAAGTTGAACATCGCGAACGACGACTTCATTCGCACCACCGAGCCTCGGCACAAAGCAGCTGTCGCCGAACTGTTGCAGCGTTGTTACGACGCTGGCGACATCGAACTCGACAAATTCTCCGGCAAGTACTGCGTTGCGTGTGAGGAGTACTACCAAGACGACGAACTCGACAAAGACGCCGACGGCGAAGCCAACCAGTGCCCGATCCACCATCGTCCAGTCGAGTTCTTCGAAGAGGAGAACTACTTCTTTCGTTTGTCGCGTTTCGAAGATCGCCTGCTTGATTGGTATGCCAAACATCCGACGGCGATGACACCCGAGCAGCGCGGCAACGAAGCCATCGGCCTCATCAAGTCGGGTCTCCGTGACTTCTCGATCAGCCGCACCTCGCTCGAATGGGGCATCCCGCTGCCCTGGGACGACAAGCACGTCACCTACGTATGGTTCGATGCACTCACCAACTACTTGGCCGCGGTCGGCTTCGGCGACGGCACCGACGCGTACAAAGAAAACTGGCCGGCCGACTTCCACCTGATCGGCAAAGACATTGTCCGTCAGCACTGCGTGTACTGGCCCGCAATGCTCATGTCAGCAGGCCTTGAGCCGCCCCAGGGTTGGGCCATCGGCGGCTGGCTGCTCAGCGGCGGCGAGAAGATGAGTAAAACCGCCGGCAACGTCGTCAACCCTCTTGACCTCATCGACGACATTGGCCTTGACGGTTTCCGCTACTACGTGCTCGCCGACACCGCCTACGGCAACGACGGCGACTTCACCTGGGAGGGGCTGGTCGGTCGATACAACTCCGACCTGGCCAACAACCTCGGCAACCTCGCAGCACGCGTGGCCACCGTCGTTGCCAAGAAGTGCGACGGCCTCGGCACGGCTCCCGATCCCGACAGCCCGCTCGCTGCCATTGCCGCGCAGGCCTACGCCGACACGGCTGCAGGCTGGGCGACGGTCCAACCGAGCCGGGCGCTTGACGCCACGTGGTCGCTGATCCGTGCGACAAACGGCCACCTCGAAACGAACGAGCCGTGGAAGTCCGAGCCAGGGGCGGACGTCGACCAGGTGATGGGCGACGCTCTCGAAGCGCTCCGCATTGTCGCCATACTGGTCCACCCAGCGATGCCCGACACCGCCCAGGCTCTGTGGGAACGCATCGGCATGACGGGCAACGTCGTCGACCAGCGCCTCCCCGACGCCGCCGCATGGGGCCAGTACGCAGCAGGCTCCGTCGTCACTAAGGGCGACGCACTCTTCCCCCGTATCAAGCTCTAAGCCATGCGGAAACCACAGTGCAACGCAACCAACAGGCCGCCGAGCGAGCGAGGCTGGCGTGAGGGCGACCAAAACTGCGGTCAGGAGACATGGTGACAAGCCCGAACCAACCCGAATCGCACACGAGCAACGCAACCAACAGGCCGCCGAGCGAGCGAGGCTGGCGTGAGGGCGACCAAAACTGCGGTCAGGAGACATGGTGACAAGCCCGAACCAACCCGAATGGATCGATAGTCACTGCCACATTCACGACGAGCGGATTCCTGAAGGGCCTGATGGCGCTGTTGCAACAGCGATGGAAATGGGTGTCCACACGCTCGTCACGGTCGGCTGTGACCGGACAACCTCCGAGGCGGCCATCGACGTCGCGAGTCGCCACGACAACGTGTTCGCAACGGTCGGCTTGCACCCGCACGACGCTGTTCAGGGCGTCCACACGATCATCGACCTACTCAGCACGCCTGGCATCGTTGCGATCGGTGAAGCCGGGCTCGACTACTACTACGAGCATTCCGAGCGCGACATTCAGAAGGCAGCGTTTGCCGAACAGGTGCAGCTCGCACACGAGTACAAACTGCCGCTCGTCATCCACTCCCGCGACGCATGGGACGACACCTTCGACATCCTCGACGCCGAGGGCGTGCCGGAACACACGATCTTTCACTGCTTCACCGGCGGCACAGTCGAGGCTCGACGCGCGCTTGAACGCGGCACGGTGCTCTCCTTCTCCGGCATCGTCACATTCAAGAGTGCTCCCGAGGTACAGGAAGCGGCGCAGCTGTGCCCGCTCGATTCGCTGCTGGTAGAAACCGACAGCCCGTATCTCGCACCACTCCCGCATCGCGGCAAAATAAATCGCCCGGCATGGGTGCCACACGTGGGCCAGTTCATCGCCAATCTCCGCGAGCTTCCAGTCACCGAAGTCGCTGCTCAGACCGCCAAAAACACTCGGCGCGTCCTGCCCGGTATCGCCTGAACGCGTCGGTGGGATACGCTCCGTATCCGACGCAACGCGGTCGCATTCCACTGCGACTGACTCGCTTACAGCCTCTGACCAAAGACTGACCAGTGCCCCTCGACGACACCGACCGACGACGTTTCTACCTCGCCGCATTGTTCAGCCTGATCGCGCTGCCTGCGCTCTGGTTCGCCAACCGCGACAATCCAGCTCCGAGGCCAAACATCGCCACCGCCGGCGTTGATCTCCCAAGCCCGGCAGCCAGCGCTGAGCCCACGGCGGGAACACCGATCACTGTGAAGACAACAATTGGCCAGAGCAACCTGCCGACCCTCGACACGATCCGCGACACGGACCCGATCTTCCTCGATGGGCCTGCTCCTCAACGGGGTGGCGTTGCGGAAATCGCTGTACCAACGGCTGACGAATCCGATTCGATCTTCGCACAGGCCACATTTCTGAGCACCGTTCCGGACACCCGGACGTGTCTCGCGAAAGTCATCCCACCAGGCCAGACCGTCACCGTGATCAACCTCGACAATCTGCGTTCGACTATCTGCCGTATCTCACTCGCGCCCACCAGCCAGCGGGCCGACATCGTCCTACACACGAACAACTTCGTTGGGTTGGCCGACTTGACCGACGCACCGATCTCGGTGCAGGTCCGGTGGCCGCGATGACGCATTCGCGCCCGCGTATCCACGACCTGCTGGAGGCAAATTCGCTCGCACCGCGACGCGACCTCGGCCAAAACTTCGTGGCCGATCCGAATACAGTTCGCCGGATCGCCTACCTCGCCCGGGTCGGGCCGGCCGACCATGTCGTCGAAGTCGGAGCCGGGCTCGGCTCACTGACGCTCGCTCTCGCCGACACCGGCGCCGATGTGACGGCTATCGAGGTCGACGCCGGCATGGTGCCCGTCCTGCGCGACGAGGTCGCCGATCGCGAGAATGTGCGCGTTGTCGAGGCCGATGCAATGCGTCTTGATTGGGACGAGATGCTCGACCCATCGATCAAATGGGTCCTCGTTGCCAACCTTCCATACAACGTCGGGACGCCGCTCGTCTGCGACATTCTCGACTTTGTTCCGCAGGTCGACCGGATTCTTGTGATGGTTCAACGCGAGGTCGCCGAACGCTTCGCTGCGGCGCCGAGCACCTCGGCCTACGGCGCAATCAGCGTGAAAGCCGCCTACTGGGGCACGGCTCGAATCGTCGGCATCGTCCCATCCACCGTGTTCGTTCCCCGCCCGAACGTCGAATCGGCACTCGTTGAGATCACTCGTCACACGCCACCGACAACGGACGCCGTCGAACTGTTCACCCTCGTCAAAACCGCCTTCGGCCAGCGCCGCAAGATGCTCCGCAAGTCGCTGTCGGGCATCGTTGCAGCCGAGCAGTTCGAAGCTGCGGCCGTTGCAGGTACGTCACGCCCCGAGGAACTCGATGTCGACGCCTGGTGCCGCCTCACCGAGATTGTCCATGGCCGCTGAGCCCATCACCCTTCGCGCCCACGCCAAGCTCACCCTGTCGCTGAAGATGACCGGTATCCGCCCCGACGGATTTCATCTGATCGACGCCGAAATGATCAGTCTCGATCTGCACGACGTCCTCGTCTTTGACCCCAATGGAGTCGGCCTCGCTGTGACCGGAAAGTTTTCCGACGGAGTACCCGCAGACGGATCGAACCTGGTGGCGCGCGCCCTCGGCCTCGCTGGCGGCTCGGCACATGTCACCATCGACAAGCAGATTCCGCATGGCGGCGGCCTCGGCGGCGGCTCGACGGACGCAGCGACAGCACTCGCATGGGCGGGTTGGGCAACCGACGATGCCAGTCTCGCACGGGCCGCTGAACTCGGCGCCGACATTGCGTTCTGCCTTGTTGGCGGGCGCTCACGCGTGACGGGAATCGGCGAGATTTTGGATCCACTCCCACACGCCGATCGTTCGGTCACGCTGATTGTCCCTCCGCTGCGTGTGAGCACACCAGCGGTTTACCGCGCCTGGGACGATCTCGGTGGCCCCACAGTCGACGGACCAAATGACCTCGAACCAGCAGCAATCGCTGTTGAACCACGGCTCGAACATTGGAGGGATCGCATCGGTGACCGATGTGGACGCGCCCCGACCCTCGCAGGCAGCGGTGCAACCTGGTTTGTCGAGGGCGAACACCACAACGCCCTCACCGACTTGGTCGACGAGGGCGCATACGTGGCGTTGGCACGTGCAGTGCCGTCAGATTTTGCGGCAAACCGCACGAACTGAAACAGTTCGGCGACGCCGGACGAATTGGACTATTTGCGACGCTGGTGGCGCGTACGACGAAGCATCTTTTTGTGCTTCTTCTTGCGCATCCGCTTGCGACGCTTCTTGATCAACGAACCCATAAGGCGGGCCACACTATCGGCGACGTGCCCACGCGCCACGCCCCATGTCCGTCACATGTCCAATTCGCCTCGGCCGACACTCAACACTGTTCGTCTACAGACCTCACCACTTCGGGTCCTCCAACAATGAAGGAGTTGGCGCGGTCGTCGCGCCCGGTAGGTTGAAGGGCGATTCGATCCGGGGTCGTCTAACGGCAAGACAGCGGTTTTTGGTGCCGAGAATGGTGGTTCGATTCCTCCCCCCGGAACCATGAACGTTTCTGCCATCGTTCTCGCGGCCGGCGAGGGCTCTCGCATGCGATCCAGCCGACCGAAGCCACTGCATCTCATTTGCGGTCGAGCGATGGTCGTGCACGTGATTCACGCTCTCGAAAAGCTCCAGCCCGACCGCACCGCCGTCGTGATTGGCCACATGGGCGAACAGGTCCGAGCCAAAGTTCAGGATCGGGCGCCGAGCTGGGCCAACGTTGCATTCGTCGAGCAGATCGAACAGAACGGCACTGGCGACGCAGCGGCCATAGGTATGACCGCATTCGATGGCGACGACTACGACGACGACGCCACGATCGTCATTTTGCCCGGCGACACGCCGCTGCTTCGCGCCGACACTCTCGACGAACTGGTCGCCACACATGTTGCGAACCAGAACGCCGCCACGATGTTGACCAGTGTTCTCGACGATCCGACCGGCTACGGCCGCGTCGTTCGTAAAAAAGATGGCCAGGTCCTTCGAATCGTCGAACAACGCGATGCTTCGCCGGACGAACTCGACATAAAAGAGTGGAACACCGGGATCCTGTGTTTCCGGCGGGATCTCCTCGGCCCTGCGCTGCGCAACCTCACCACCGACAACGCACAGGGCGAGTACTACCTCACCGATGTCATTGCGGCGCTTGCCTCGATGGGACACCGCATTGGTGCGGTGCAGGCGCCGTCCGAAGAAACTCAAGGCGTCAATGATCGTTGGCAGCTGGCACTTGCGGAACGCGAATTGCGCAACCGCACCAACCGGCACTGGCTGCTGAACGGCGTCACGATGCTCGATCCCCGTCAAACCTTCGTCGACGTGAACGTCACGATCGGTCGCGATGTCACGCTCTACCCCGGCACGATGTTGCAGGGATCGACCGCAATTGGCGACAGTTGCGAGATCGGTCCTGACACTCGACTCACCGATTGCACGGTTGCTGACGGCGTACGCGTCGAGCACAGCGTCGGCGAGCAGGCAACCATCGGGTCCGATGCGACGGTTGGCCCATATGCCCACCTACCTGCGGGGTCCATGGTTCTTTCGAATGCGACGACCGGCGCGTTCTACACTGCTTCGGTCAACTGACTTCCAAGCACCGCCGCTCCGCCAACACACACCACACAGGGACTTCCCCATGGAAAAGGTCACCACTAAACGCCTCGCGATCTACACGGGGCGCACTCATCCTGCACTTGCTCAGGAGGTGGCCTCCCATCTCGGCATCGAGGTCGGTCACGACAACCTCGTCGAGTTTGCAAACGGCGAAGTCCGGTGCAGCTTCGGCGAATCGGTCCGCGGTACCGACGTGTTCATCATGCAGACCCACTATGGCGTCGATGGTCGATCGGTCAACGACTCAATCATGGAACACCTGATCATGATCGATGCAGCGTCGCGTGCATCGGCCAAGCGGATCACTGCGGTCGTGCCGTTCTACGGCTACGCCCGCCAAGACCGCAAGGCAGCCGGCCGTGAGCCCATCACCGCTCGCCTCGTCGCCGACATGTTCAAGGCAGCCGGTGCGAAACGGATGATCTCGATTGATCTCCACTCCGGACAGATTCAGGGCTTCTTCGATGGCCCGGTCGATCACCTCACCGCCATGCCGGTCCTCGAGGCCTACGTCCGCGAGAACGCATCGAAGCCGGTCATTGTCTCGCCTGACGCCGGGCGCATCAAGGTCGCTGAACGGATGGCGCAGCACCTCGGCGACATCGGCGCTGACCTCGCGTTTATCTACAAGCGCCGCCCGAAAGGGACAACCAACGTCGCTGAGGCCGCTGAAGTCATGGGCGACGTCGAGGGACGTACCTGCGTACTGACCGACGACATGATCGACACCGGCGGCACGATCGTCTCCGCTGCCGAACTCTTGATGAAGCGCGGCGCCAAGAACGTCTGGGCAATGGCCACGCACGGCGTGCTCTCCGGCCCGGCGGTCGAACGCTTGAAGAACAGCCCGCTCGAGAAGATCGTGCTCACCAACACGCTGCCACTCCCCCTTGAGAAGCAACTGCCGAACATCGTGGTGCTCTCCGTCGCTCCGCTGATCGCCGAAGCCCTCGGCGCCGTCTTCGACGACACCAGCGTCAGCGACATCTTCGACGGCGAAAATCTCAGCTGACTCCCGGCTTGACCGAAACTCAAGTTGTTGCTCCGCGCCCATGCGTTGCAACAGTCCCAATTTCCGCTTCGGGCAGACCGCCACCTACCCACCGAACGGGTGTGTTCGACGAACAATTCTCTCGCCCTGAGCCACGCCAACACAGTGCCGTATCGGGCCAACAACTCCATAGCGCAGGCTGCTCGCCAGACAAGTTGACGCCCTCCGTTTCGACTGGATGGGCTGTCCCCGTCCTGCCGGGCGCATACCTCATGGCGCCGTCGCCGTCGCGACGCCGGCCCGAATGCTCTTCGGCCAGGTCACTGCGGCCGTGGTTGATATCTATCTCGATCGCCTGAAATCGAGACCAACGCAGTGCATCCACACCGAAAGCGGTCTCAGATTCTGGCCCTGCCCTGCCCTGCCCTGCCCTGCCTCAAATTGAGACCACCGCACAGCACCCGCGAGGCGAAACAGTCTTCGTTGTAGAAAATGCTGCATGGAGGCTGGGTTGAAGTGGGTGTGACAGGAACGGGTGTGACAGGAATGGGAGGGGATGCAGCGCGCGGCCGATAGCGTTGAAGCCTGCTGTATTGACGAAGGTTCCGCCGTGGTTGCGGGGCCAAACACTTGATTTCTAGGATCGAATCCATGTCTGAGACCGTTCTCATTGCCGAAGCTGGCCGCACAACTGGAAGCAGCGAATCACGCCGCCTCCGCACGGCTGATCGTATTCCTGGCGTCGTTTATGGCCACGGCATGGACCCGCTGAGCGTCTCTGTCGCTCGTCGCGACCTGCGCGTTGCCCTGTCCGGCGAGTCCGGCATGAACACCATCCTTGACCTCTCGGTCAATGGCGAGGTGTACCCGTCCCTGGTCAAAGCCATCCAGCGCCACCCGGTCAAGCGCAACGTCCAGCACATCGACTTCATTCAGGTCGACCTGAACGAAGAAGTCACCGTGAACGTGCCGGTCCGGCTCGTGGGCGAGGCCAAGGCCGTTGAGGCCGACGGCGGCCTTGTCGACGTCACGATGAACGTCATCGAAGTCACGACAACGCCGCGCAACATCCCCTCCGCAGTCGTTATCGACGTCTCCGAGATGGATATGGAGACAACGATTCGCGTCTCCGACGTCGTCCTGCCTGCCGGCGTCACCGCAACAGCCGACCCCGAGTACCCGGTCGTCACCGTCCTCACGATGCGGACCCCGGTGCTCGACGCCGAGGCCGAAGCAATCGAAGCCGCTGCAGCCGAAGCCGCTGAAGGCGACGCACCTGCCGGCGACACCGCCGAGTGATCATCCGGGCCCACCCGGCCCGCATGACACCCCACATCGCCTACTCGACCATCTGACGGTATGAGTTTGTTCGGCCGCACTGGCAAAGGTGCTCCGTTCGACTGGCTCGTCGTCGGCTTGGGCAACCCCGGCCCCAAATACATTGGCACGCGCCACAACGTCGGCGAAGATGTCGTGAAGCTGCTCGCTGAACGCCACAGGGAACAACTCAAGGGCGGGCGCGATAACGCACTCACCGCAGAAACGCGCTTCGGAGCGCCTGGCAACGACGAACGAGTCGTGCTGAGCTTTCCAATCACGTACATGAACGAGTCGGGCCAGGCGGTCGGCGCCCAAGTGCGGCGCTACCGCATCGCCTCGGTGGACCGAATCATTGTCATTCACGACGAACTCGATCTCGATCCAGGCGTTCTGCGGGTGAAACAAGGCGGGGGGCTCGCGGGCCACAACGGCCTTCGCTCAATCACCGCGCACACCAAGTCGCAGGACTATCTGCGGGTCCGGATCGGCGTCGGCAAGCCCCCGTCGGGAGCTGGCAAGAACTACGTGCTTTCGAAGGTTCCCAAGTCTGAGCGGGAACGACTCGACGTTGCCGTTGTCGACGCGGCCGACGCCGTCGAATTGATCATCTCCGACGGGGTCGAAGCCGCCATGCGCCGATACAACATCAAGCAATGACGACCGCCCCCCTCGAATCACTGCCCGGCCTACTGCGGAGCGAACCCGGCCTCACCCGCGCACTCGGCGAGCCCGATGCGCGCCTCGCCGTCGTCGAAGTCGCTCGACCCATCGCTATTGCGGCGCTCGCCAACCTGTCGAACCGCCGACCCCTCGTCGTTGCTTGCCCGACCGGCACAATGGCCGCCCAACTTGCCGACGACCTCATGCAGTTTGTCCCCGAGGACGACGTTGCGCTGTTCCCCGGCTGGGAGACGCTCCCGTTCGAACGCGTCAGCCCGAGCGTCGAGACCATGGGACAACGCCTCAAGGTCCTCTGGCGCCTCGGCAACGAAGATCGCGCGCCCAAGATCATCGTCGCTGGCGTGCGCGCGCTGTTGCAGAAGCTCGGCCCGGGATCGACCACGGTCGAACCAATCATCATTCGGCCCGGGATCGACGTCGACCCCGATCGCCTTGCTGCTCAACTCGTCGAATTCGGTTACCGCCGAGAAGAACTGGTCGAGCATCGCGGAGAGTTCGCCCGACGCGGAGCAATTTTCGACGTCTACCCCGCGACGGCCGACGCCCCAATTCGCATCGACCTGTGGGGCGACGAGGTCGAGCGGCTCACGCGTTTCGGCGTGAACGATCAGCGTTCGACCGACGATCTGGACAGCGTCACGATCTTCCCGGCTCGCGAGCTGATGCCGACCAACGACGTCCGCGCTCGTGCTGCCCAACTGGTGGCGAAGGAGCCCTGGGGCCGCGAGCAGTGGGAGCGTCTCGCCGAAGGCGCGCACTTCGACGGCATGGAGAGTTGGCTCCCCTGGCTCGTCGATGACGACCGTTTGATCACCGACGTGTTACCGGCGAACGCCAAGGTGCTGCTCGTCGAGCCGCGCCGGATGCGCGACCGCGCACTCGACTTGATCGCAGAAGAGGACGACCTGGCACGAACCCTTGCCAGCACCTGGGCTCGAGATCCCGACAAGTCGTTCCCGCGGCTGCACGCCGACCCCGATGCACTCCTTGCTGCCGACCCGGCCAGCGGCACGAACTCTTTCTGGTCGATCGATTCGACGCCCGAGTCGCCCAGCACCCCCGTTGTCGAAGCCTCAGGCTGGGGGCCGGTTGCCGGCGACGGCTCTGGGCTCACCGACCGGCTGACACAGCTCATTAGCAACGGGTTCCGAGTGGTGGTCGCTGCCGACGGCACCGGGTCAGCTGACCGCCTGCACTCGCTCCTCCTTGACCAGGGGCTCGATTTCCCGATCCGCAAGCTCACCGCCGCAATGGCACAGAGCGGCGACATGCTCAATCTGAGCCCGGGCGGCCACATCGTGGTCGCACCGATTCATCGAGGCGCCACCCTGCCCAACGCGAAGGTCAGCATCGTTGCCGAAAGCGACTTGACCGGCCGACGCCGCGCCCACCGCAAGGCACGCCGCCAGCCAAAGCGCGAAGGCACCACCACCTTCCAAGATCTCAAAGCCGGCAACTACGTGGTGCACCACCAGCACGGCGTCGGACAATATGAGGGCATGGTCAAACGGGCCATCGGCGGCGTCGAGCGCGACTACCTGCTCATCTCGTACAAGGGCGGCGACAAGCTCTACGTACCGTCTGACCAGATCGACGCGCTCCGCCAGTACGTCGGCGGCGAAGCGCCTGCTATGCACAAGCTCGGCGGGTCCGACTTCGCCAAAGCGAAGAGCCGCGTCAAGTCGGAGGTTCGTCAAATCGCGCAAGAGTTGGTCCTGTTGTACCAGCAGCGAATTACCGCAGTGGGCCATGCTTTTGCTCAAGACACGCCGTGGCAGCACGAGATGGAAGAGGCGTTTCCGTTCGTCGAGACGCCTGATCAGCGCACCGCAATCGCCGAGATCAAGGCCGACATGGAGCGCACGCATCCAATGGACCGTCTGGTGTGTGGCGACGTTGGTTTTGGCAAGACAGAGGTCGCAATCCGCGCTGCATTCAAGGCAATCCAAGACGGCAAACAAGTCGCTGTGCTCGCACCGACCACCTTGCTTGCAACGCAGCACGGCAATACGTTCGCCGACCGCTTCGCCGGCTACCCGATTCGGGTCGAAGTGCTGTCGAGATTCTTGACCGCAGCGCAGGCCAAAAAGGTCATCGCTCAGGTGAAATCTGGTGAGGTCGACTGCATCATCGGCACCCACCGACTGCTTGCGGCGGACATCAATTTCAAAGACCTCGGCCTCCTCGTCGTCGACGAAGAGCAACGCTTCGGCGTGCAGCACAAAGAGAAGATGAAAAGGATGAAGACAAACGTCGACGTCCTCACGCTCTCGGCAACGCCAATTCCGCGCACCCTTGAAATGTCTCTCGTCGGTATCCGGGACCTGTCGCTGCTGCAGACCCCGCCGGCGGAACGCCAGCCCATCCTGACCTTCGTTGGCGAATACGAAGAACGGGTCGCCGTCGAGGCGATCCGCCGTGAACTCCTTCGCGAAGGCCAAGTCTTCTGGGTCCACAACCGAGTGCGTTCAATCGACACGGCGGCAGCCAGGCTGCGCCAGCTCGTTCCGGACGCGCGCATCGCCGTGGCTCATGGCCAGATGGACGAGAGCACCCTCGAAACCGTTGTCCAAGACTTCTGGGACGGCCACTATGACGTCCTCGTGTGCACCACCATCATCGAGTCGGGCATCGACATGCCGTCCGTCAACACGCTCGTCGTCGAGCGGTCCGACCTGCTCGGCCTCGGCCAAATGCATCAGCTGCGCGGACGCGTCGGCCGATCTGGCCAGCGGGCATACGCCTACCTCTTCTATCCGCCCGACAAAGTCCTGACCGAAGAGGCGTACGAGCGGCTGCGGACGATCGGTGAATCAACCGAGCTCGGATCGGGCTTCAAAATCGCTATGCGCGACCTCGAAATTCGAGGCGCGGGCAGCCTGCTCGGCGAGTCTCAGTCTGGCCATATCGCAGCCGTCGGCTACGATTTGTACTGCCAAATGGTCACCGAAGCGGTCAGTGAAATGAAGGGCGAGCCAGCAAAGAAGGCTCCAGCCGAAATCAAGCTCGACGTGCCGACCGACTCGTTCCTTCCAACCGACTACGTGGCCAAGGAAGAGCTCCGGCTCGAGGCCTACCGACGTCTCGCCGGCGTGCAGACCGATGCCCAGGTCGACGACATCCGCGCTGAATGGGAAGATCGTTACGGTCCGCTGCCCGAGCCAGCCGAAGCCCTGCTGCAGGTTGGCTATCTGCGAGCACAGTGCCACCGCCTCGGCCTACGCGACATCCAGATCTCTACGAACGATGCCAAGCTCGCACCAATCGAACTCAAGCTGAGCGAAACAATGCGGCTCCGTCGACTCTCCAAGGGCGCCAAGTACAAAGAGGATCTCGGCCAATTGGTCGTGCCACTGCCCAGGCGGAACCCTGACGGCACCAAAGCCGAACCATCGGCCTACCTTGTCAAGTTCCTCCGCGAGCTGGTCGAAGAGGCCATCCCCCAAAACTGACTGACCGGTCACACCGTGCCTGACACAGTGTGACCGCTATCGTCATCCCGGTGAAGCACCGACTGTTGACGATCCTGCTCCCACTGGCTGCCGCCTCGCTCACCGCAGGCTGCACCACGTTCACCGACAATAACGTTGCCGCTCGCATCAACGACGTCGAGTACTCCCACGAAGATCTCAGCGGAATCATCAACGCCATTGGCATCCCCGAAGAATCGGCGAACGACCTCGACACCATCCGATCCGTCACGAGCACTTTGGTCATCGCCGGCGCACTCAACGACTACTTCGGCGAGCAGAGCATCGAAATCACCGATGCCGATCGCGATGCCGCCACGCAGGGCCTTGCTGGCAGCTTGCCGACATTCCTCGAAGCCCCTGACGGAGTCCAAGATCTACTGGTCGACGCACAGGCCCACCTGACAATCGCCAGCGCCCTACCGAATGGCGCTCAGGCACAACTCGATGCAATCAACGCCGCCGACGTCTACATCGATCCTCGGATTGGAACCTTCGACAGCGCAACCAACGCCGTCGTTGCGCTGGGCTGAGCCTGGCGATTCGAAATTTACACATGCCCGGTCGCATCGTCGTCGTTGGTCTCGGGCCTGGAGGCGTCAATCACGTCACCACCGAGACGCTCGCAACCATCGGGCGGATCAAACACCGTCACCTCCGCACATCGATCCATCCGTCGGCCCACCTTGTACCCGACGCCGTCACACACGACGATCTGTATGAGAGCGCCGACACGTTCGACGACGTCTACATCGAAATCGCTCACCGGCTGACAGCTGCAGCTACCGAGCATGGCGAAGTCCTCTACGCCGTTCCAGGTTCGCCACTCGTCCTCGAGCGCACTGTCCGCTACCTACGCCAACGAGCCGCCGACGGAATGATCGAACTCGACGTTCTTCCTGCGATGTCGTTCCTCGACGTGGCGTGGGCGCGACTCGGTATCGACCCAGTTGAAAAGGGCGTGCGCCTTGTCGACGGCCACGATTTCGCCACTGCTGCTGCCGGCGAACGTGGGCCAATGCTTGTCGCTCACACACACGCCAATTGGGTACTCAACGAGATCAAACTGGCCGTCGAAGACGCTCAGGGCGACGAACCCGTCACGATGCTGCATGCGCTCGGCACCGATGCTGAACTCATTGTGGAAACGACCTGGGCCCAACTCGATCAGACGATCGAAGCGGACCACCTCACATCGATCTACATACCGCAGTTGGCCGCTCCGGTCGGCCAGGGCTACGTCCGATTCCACGAGCTCACCCGTATGTTGCGCGAGCAGTGTCCGTGGGACATCGAACAAACACACGAGACGCTCATTCCGTTCCTGCTTGAAGAAACCTATGAGGTCGTCGACGCACTGCAGGCGCTCGACCCGGACGAGCCGTCAAGTGACGACGACCTGATCGAAGAACTCGGCGACCTGCTTTTTCAGATCGAGTTTCATGCCACGATCGCCGAGCAGGAAGGCCGCTTCACGATCGCTGACGTGACGCAGGGGATTCACGACAAGCTCGTCCGACGCCACCCGCACGTGTTCGGTGACATCATTGCCGACGACACCGGGACGGTGCTTGAGAACTGGGACGAGATCAAGAAAGCCGAGAAGGGCCGAACGTCGATCTTCGAAGGCATTCCACGCTCGCTACCATCGCTCGCGTACGCACAGAAGGTCGGTCGAAAGGCCTCCAAGGTCGGGTTTGACTGGCCTGACGTCGCTGGAGCGTTCCCGAAAATCGCCGAAGAGACCGCCGAGCTCGCCGAAGCAATGACTGAGACCGACGCCGCAGCCACAGAACTCGAACTGGGTGATCTGCTGTTCGCCGTTGTCAACGTGGCACGGCACCTCAAAATCGACGCCGAACTGGCACTTCGTGCCGCAAGCGACAAGTTCCGGGCGCGGTTCGAAGGCGTCGAAGCCTTAGCCGCTTCGAGATCTATCGACCTCAAGACCGCCGACCTCATCGCGCTGGATGCGCTTTGGGACGAAGTCAAGCGCAACGCGAGCTGAAATCAGTTCCCAAGAAGTCGAGTGTCAGGTGGCCCTTCCGGCCCAGATTCTGGCTGACGGACAAGATCTTCGAGCGTGTGGTCCCACTCGGCCTTCCAGCGTCGTCATCGCAGATCGATGACTTCGTCAAAGACGGTGATCGCCTGCCACATTGCCAACGCGAACATCAGCATCGGCAGCCGGTAAACCACCCCGGCACGAACTTGTTGGCGTTACACATCGCGACAAAGCTCCAGATCATGATCGAGCCAGCAATGACAATGTGGAGTCCAATCACCCCAAGGTGCGAACCGATGTCGTCCGCCTCGCCCGCGCATTCGACCCACATGGTCAGCACCAGGGCGCCGAGCAGCATCATCAGGATTGTGGTTCTCAGCCACCACGTGGAGATGAGCGACGGGGGCGGGTCCGATCGCAGTGGCGGAGGTACGACGTCAGCGAATCAGTCGCCGTCGGTGAATTCGGTGTCGGAACTCATTGCGGCGGCGGCACCTCGACGCTCCGGTACTTGTCAACCTGTGCATTGTGATCCGCTGCGAGGTTCTCGGCGGCGTTATTCAACGAGCGAGTTACCTCTGCTGCAGACAAGGTTGCGACCAACTGCAGCAGGGCGCCAATGGCGAGATAGCCAACAAGTTGAACAACCTGCGCTGGCTCGGACGTCTCGGACGTCTCGGACGTCTCGGACAGCGTCGACAGTCCTGCCAATCCTTGGATGTGGACGAACAGGAGCACTCCGACGGCATAGGTCAGCAGGATCGGGTTTCGCCTGACGTTGACGGCCCGAGCCGAACGTTGGAGCATGGCAAAAGGTAGGTAGAGCAAGATTGCCTGCGCAGCGAAGCCGGCAAGCGACTGGCCGCAGACATCGACCCGTGGGAAGTGTCGATACAAATCGAGGACCGCTACAACGGGTTGTGGGCCGAATTGACCGAGCCAGCAGACTTCGTTCTCGGCGACACCTTCCGGATAGAGCAACGACTGCAACGGCTGCACGAACTCGGGTTCGACGTCGAGGAGATGGACATCGACGGCGACCCAGGTACCGGGCACATGCGATACACCCCTCGGGTCGTCGAACATGGTTATCACCGGCTTCGACTCAAGAACCTCACCGGCCTCGAGACCACCGAGAATCAGGCCCGGCGTCTCCTCAGCGACATCCGCGCGTTCGGTGCCGAACTCCAGCGGCAGCGGGCCGCTACTTCGGCTGTCACCGGTGCCACGTTCCGACAGCTCCCCGAGAACGTCATTGCGGTGCGATGGCTCGACCAGCAATTCGAACCATTAATGGCGCAGGTCCCCGAGTCAATGTTCAACAAGCTGGAGGCCGCAGAGATCTACCACCAACTCCTTGAGCATCGTTGATACCTCTCAGAGGCTGGCGCCACCGACGTCGCACTCGACCAGGCGCTCGCGTCGTACCTCGACAACGTGCTGATCGACGCTCCAGACGAAATCGTTGCCGTCAACAACGACGACGGGTGACCGGGGGCCTGCCATCACGTATTGGCAACCATCGCAGAGTCCAAACAACTCCGAACACCAGCAGCGGCAACGAGCAACGGCGTCTATGGTGAGCGGAGTATGAGCGAAATTTTGAACATCGTCGGCCGTGAGATCCTCGATTCACGTGGCAACCCCACGGTCGAAGTTGAAGTCGAGTTGGACTCGGGCTCGGTAGGTCGCGCTGCGGTTCCCTCCGGGGCGTCGACCGGCGAGCACGAGGCAGTCGAGCTCCGTGACGGCGGCGACCGTTATATGGGCAAGGGAGTCCAGCAGGCGGTCGGCCACGTCAACCGCGAAATTGCCGACGCACTCGTCGGTATGGACGCAATCGATCAGCGCCTACTCGACCGCGTCATGCTTGACCTCGACGGCACCGACAACAAGGCCAACTTCGGGGCCAACGCAATCCTCGGTACGAGCCTCGCCGTTGCGAAGGCTGCGGCAATCGAACTCGATGTTCCCCTCTACAAGTACATCGGTGGCCCGAACGCTCATGTCCTTCCGGTCCCGATGATGAACGTGATCAACGGCGGCAGCCACGCCGACAACTCGATCGACTTCCAGGAATTCATGGTGATGCCGGTTGGCGCGCCATCATTCTCCGAAGCGCTCCGTTGGGGCACCGAGACGTACCACGTCCTCAAGAAGGTTCTGGCTGACCGCGGTCTCTCGACGGCTGTTGGTGACGAGGGCGGGTTTGCTCCCAACCTTTCGTCCAACGAAGAAGCGATCACCACACTGATGGAAGCCATCGAGAAAGCCGGCTTCACACCAGGCGTCGACATCGCAATCGCGCTCGACCCGGCCGTGTCAGAGATCTTCAAAGACGGTGCGTACCACCTCACCCACGAGGGCAAAGTCCTCTCCCCCGACGAGATGGCCGGCTACTGGACCGAAATGGTCAACAAGTACCCGATCGTGTCGCTCGAAGACGCCATGGACGAGAACGACTGGGACGGCTGGGCAAAGCTCACCGCGTCCGTCGGCCACAAAACCCAGCTCGTCGGAGACGATCTTTTCGTCACGAACTCCGTTCGGCTGCAGCGCGGCATCGACACCGACGTTGCGAACTCGATCCTCATCAAGGTCAACCAAATCGGCTCACTCACCGAGACACTCGACACCGTGCAGCTCGCGACCCGCCACGGCTACACCTCGGTGATGAGCCATCGCTCCGGCGAGACCGAAGATGCCACCATTGCTGACCTTGCCGTCGCCACCAATTGTGGCCAGATCAAGACCGGTGCACCATGCCGCTCCGACCGTGTCGCGAAGTACAACCAGCTCCTCCGTATCGAAGCCGACCTGGGCGAAGCCGCTGCATACCGCGGCATGAGCGCGCTGGCTCCTCTCCGCAAGTGACCGGTCACACTGTGCCTGACACAGTGTGACCGCCTACATTCCAAGCATGGCACGCGTCGAAGATATTGGTCAGCAAGACAATTGGCGTTGCTGGCTCTGCGACGACTCGGTCGATCCGGCCATGTCGGTCAACGACGATCGCGGGCCGAGCGTCGATGCACGGATGACGGATCGGAAGGCGAAGAAGAAGGGCAAGGGAAAGTCGAAGGGCTCGACCGACCTCCACGAACGCCTTGCCCATCGCGGTTGCAACACCGGCAAGGGCAACATCGAGGCAGTCGTTATATGGAACGAGCAGCTCTTCACGATCGACCCGGTTGCAATCATCCCAACGGTCGATCGACTCGCAGCGAAGGGCGGGCGAGAAATTTTCTGCCGCTGTCCGACTGCTGCCGACGCCGACACGACGGCGGCGTGGCTGATCGACCGCATCAGCCGCCTCGAACCCAGTCTCACCCTGAGCAGCGATATTCAAGAGGGCGGCGGACAGTACCTCGTTGCGCTGCGCGCTTGATCCCAACTGGGCGTGCCACGGCACGACGCTCATTGCTCTGTGCGTGACGGGCATCGCCGAGTTCCGCAAGCAATTTGGCCCGATGATGTGGAATGGCATCCGCCACGTCCGCAACACCTACGGCGGCTCGGTCCCCGTCGGATGCCAGCCAGCGAACTCGAGTCGGTGAAGGCCATCGAGGCAATAATCCTCGCTGAAGGACCCGAAACGGTGGCCATGACCAGCGCCGAGCCTGGCTCGATGGCCTGACGGCTGCCCGCAACTGCATCAAGGAAGTGCGCGGGATGGACGACTTCTATGCAATCGAATTGACGGCCAACCGTGCGAACGGTCGCGAACTCGACGATGGTTAGGTCGTTGCCTTGCAGGGCAGTTTGTTCGGCAAGTTCCTCGGCAACGCCCGAGTGATGATCCGTCCGGACGAGTCAGTGAGGCACTCGCCATGACTGATCCTTACCTCACAGGTAATGCCAGCTAACAAAGATCAGGCGACGGAGACTCCTCGCCACAAGGGGTCGGGAACGCTCGCCTAGAGTGTTCCCCGCAACTCACCGCCTCCGGGTGGTGGACACACAGAAACCAGGCCAACGACGTGGCCCGGTTTCTCAATATCAAACTCAAAGGGGAAATATCCATGAAACGAGCGTTTGTAGTTGCGGCTGCCGCCGGACTCGCCTTTGCTGCCTGTGGCGGTAGTGACGATCCAGCAGCAGAGCCCGCCGACCAACCAGCAGCGACAGAACCAGCAGCAGAACCAGCAGCAGAACCAGCAGCGGCACCAGCAGCAGAACCTGCGGTCCAAGAAGAGGCTGCAGCACCGTCTGGTCTGTCGGTCGACACGATCAACGTGGCGTATTTCGAGCAGTGGCCAACGCCGAACCTTGTCGGATTCAACGATGGCTCGTTCGACGCGGCTGTCGGCGCTGAAATTAACTGGGTGCCCTTCGGCGGCGGTGGCGAAATGTCTGAGGCCATGGCCGCAGGCGACATCGACATCTCCTACTCACAGGGCCTGACCCCGTTCGCCAACACAGTGAACAACGGCGCCGACATCAAACTCGTCGGCATCGCTGTGGCATACGCCGAAGCTGACAACTGTGTTG
>Ga0115003_10001087_pt1 | contig 24150 bp, 12 predicted proteins | sample ArcticOcean_MG_C_7_FD_88736 | JGI IMG/M metagenome (GOLD analysis project Ga0115003, IMG submission 88736) | Marine microbial communities from western Arctic Ocean - ArcticOcean_MG_CB11_88 | ecosystem: Environmental > Aquatic > Marine > Oceanic | place: Arctic Ocean: Canada Basin | collected... | reverse complement strand
TTGTTTTTTTTTTTTTTTTTTTTTTTTTTTTTGGTTGGTTTTATTCGTTGATGTCTTTTTCTCGTATTTTTGCCTTTACCAACACCAATCATTTTCTTTAGCTCGTCATTTGCGTTTGTAGGCGGAAAATATCGGTTATCATATGCTTTAACTGTTACATGTGGTCCAAAATTATTACGAGCAGCCATTTTTTGTTTATCTTTACTAGTCATATGATGTTCTAAATATTTAAGTACATCGTCACCACTTGGTTTAGAAGATGGTAGTGGAACATGTGGTATAGGTGGTGGAACACGTGATTGTTGTCTTCTTTTGTTTGCAGTTTTTAACCTTAATTGTGATAAATTTCGTGAACCCGATAAAGAAGGCATATATATATTATAATATATACAATTATTTTATAATATTAATATTAATAATAATAATAATAATAATAATTCTCTCTAAATTAATATTTTTAATTATCCTAAAACATAATACGCACCATTAATTAAACTATTGTTTTTTATAGAACGACTCATTTTTGCAGTAGAAAATTCTTCGTATAATGCTGCTTTTGCAATTGAAGACCAACTATTTAATACTTCTTTTGTTTTTGCATCTAGTTTTTGAACACTTTTACCATTTGTTGTGCTACTAATTCGTTCATTATTATTTAAATCATTTTTTAGAGAGATACCATAATAACCTTCAAAAGTCGCATCAATATTATGAAGCCGGATTGGTCCTCCAACAATATAGTTGCAATTTTTCAAATAATTTTTAATATCTTTGTCTTCATTATTATTAATTAGTAAATTATTATTTTTTTTATAATTAATAAATTCTTCTACAATTTTATTAGTTGCTCCGCGATAGTTTGGAGAGAAAGCACAATTTTCAAATAAAAAATTTTCTACTTCATTAGAACTATAAAGTTTTTTATATTCTATTGTTTTCAATGCTATTCCTTTAAATCCATGACAAACTTGATTGGCGGTTTGACTTTTAAGACGACACGCTAAAAAACGTGTTCTCATATATTTATTGAAATTTTCAAATAATAATTTTGTAGGTTTAGTTCTATTATAAATACGGAATTGTGCTACAATAGTTGTTGAATCTACTTCTAAATCATTATGTAAAATACAAGATTCATTAATAAATTTATCAAATTTGGATTTTAGGTTGGAATCAATATTAATAATATTTTCTAAAATATTATTATTTTGATTAATTTCACATTTTTCTGTAATAGTTTTGAGAGAAAGTTCAAATTTTTCATTTTTCTCTCTATATTCATTGTTTTCTATTTTTAATTGCTCATTTTCATTAGCTAATCTCTCAACTTCTGTTTTATAATTATTGTTTTCTTCTATTACTTTATTAAAATTTTCAATATTATATGTTTTTTCAGATATAATATCTTTAATGATTTTTGAGAGACGACTAATAGTAAAATAAGTTGCATCATATGCTAAAATTTCATGTTTATTATTTCCATTTACTTCAATACAGCGTATATGTGATTTTATTTTAGGATGTGATTTAATAGCATTTTCTATTTCTTGTCTATTATGAACCTTAAACGCGTCACGAAGGATAAAATTGTCGTATGTTTTATGATGGTCTTGAACTCTTAATGGAAGATTGTTACTATGCCCGAATTTAATTAGTTTCTCTCCTTTTTCATTAGTATTATCAATTGTTCCAAAATAAATACATTCATTATTTACTGGAAATTGAGAGACAAGAGTTTTTTCAATAGTTTTAAATTTGTCTTGATTTGCATTTTTTAGTAAATTGTCTTTTTGAGAGATTAGATTTTCTTTTTCATTTAATTCATTATCTTTAATTAATAATTTATTTTTCATTTCAGTTGCTTCTTCTTCTAATACTTCTTGAATAAGTTCCTCTAACTTAATGTAATATTCATGAATTTCATCTGCTTTTTTTGTTTGTGCTTTTAAACAAAGCGATTTAAAGGTTTTAACATTTAAATAATATTTTTGAATATTTTGCCCGCCTTTTTTTGCAACTGCAGCTGCGGTTGCAAAATTATCATTACTAATTTCAATAATTTTTTGCTTACCCACGTGGGTAAGCGATTTTTTATAATCTTTTTCCAGTTCAAAATTATTTTCTAATAAATATTTTGCTTTTGATTTATATTTAAATCCTAACCATTTCCAAATATTATCCAAATCCACAATATAATCATCTGTTTTATGATAATTTAAATAACTATAAAAACTTGCTATAAATAATTGTTGCTGTGATTCATTAAAACTTTTTTTTACTTTATTTAATAAATTATTATTATGTGTTTCAGTTAGTTTTGTAATAGGATTATTTGTAATTAAATCTACAATATTGAATGAAGTCATTTTATAATATTATTTATTGTTATTTCTTTAAGTTATTATCGTTTAAATAATTAAAAAGCGATTTTTTAAAAGCGATAACACTTTTATATTTTAGAAGCAGAATTATAAAAGCAAATAATACTTTCATATTTTTGCTCCTGAAGCATGAGGAGCAAAATTTTGCTTAACCGCGTGGGTAAGCGAATTTTTATAAAAGTAAATTTTTGCTTAACTTCTAGGTTAAGCGAATTTACTAAATATTTGTTTTCATAATTAAATTAAATTTTATGAAAACAAATTAAAATATTTATCTTCTTTTTCTTCTAGATTTTTTTTTGCGATATTTTTTAGATTTTTTATGATGTTTTTTAGATTTTTTACCACCTTTTTTACTAACACCATTACTATTAACACCATCACTATTAACACCATTACTATTAACACCATTTCTATTAATAATATCACGTGTAAGATTTAAATACGTTGTCCAAGGCGGCAATATATCACCATTTTCTCGTTTATATTCTACTATAATACGTGCAATGGCTAATATTTTATTATTTACACGGTTCTCATTTCTGGTCAATATACCATCATCATTGGTTATCACTCCCAAATTATATGCTATTTCTGTATATAAATCATGAATGTCCCTATCTAACTCATGCAAGGATAATGCAGTAGTTTCTGTTTCTGTTTCTGTTTCTGTTTCTGTTTCTATCATTTTACCATGTGCTATATCATATAATTCCTTTAAACTTATATCCTGATCTTCAAACTTTTGAAGATCTTTACCCAGCATAGCACGTAAGTCGTCCATTTTTTTTGGTTGTTGTCTTCTTGCTACTCTTCTTGCTTCTCTTGCTTGATGTGAATTTTTGTTCATTTGTGTTGAAGGCATTAAATTATATATTACCTAAATATTAAAAAAATTTCTAAAATCGCGTGTGGGGCGATCTCCTCACTTACCATTTACTCTTCCGCACATTAATTTTAGGTCCTTTTTTCTTATCGCGTGTATTTGGATCATAAACTTCTTCTTCATCATCAGATTCAAGATTTTTGCTAATTTCCCAAAATTCTTTTGAACCTAATTTAAATTGTTTATGTTGATCTGCTTTATACCAAAATATTTGATCACTCAATTTATTGGATTTTGCATTATTATTAATTACTAAACATTCATAATTTTCTGTACATTGATCCATAACTTGACAAAAGGACTCAAAAGTTGGAAACATACCCGCATAATTTTCATATATTCTTTTTCTATTAGATATGTATGGTTCGCGTAGGATAAAAACATAATCTATATTTGTACGGAGATTTGGTGGAATACCAAGGGGATATTGCATTGTGATGACTAACATTATCTTCCAATGACGTCCGTTCATAAATAATAATCTCATCATTTTATCTTTAGTCCAACTAGCATCAAAAAGGCAATCATCTAAAATAACAAATGCACGCGGGTCAATAGTAGATTTTCTAAAGGTTTCCATTTCTTTTTTAATTTGTTTTAACACAGTACGCTGACGCTTTAAAATATTTTCAATAATTGCAGTATTATATTCTTCGTGAATGAAGAGTTTGGGGACATGTTCGGCATAAAATCCATTACCTGCTTCAGTTCCACTAATAACAGTTCCAATAGGTATATCTTGGTGATAATAAAGAAGGTCTCTAACAAGGTAAGATTTACCTGTATCACGCCGACCAATTAAGACAATAACAGGACCTTTATTTTCATCTGGTTTGAAACTAATATTTTTCATTTCAAATTTTTTAAGTTCTAAAGTCATTATTTACTAAATATTATTAAATTATATTTAAATTTTATATATTTACTTTAATAGAATAAACTAAATATTAATATTTTATAGAAAAACGTTTAAAACAAGAAAATTATTTATTATTAATAAAGTAATAAATAATTATGGATATAAATTATAGGAAAAATAAAAATACTGAATTATTTGATAAAATAAAATCAGAAGAGTTTTTAAATTTAGAAAATCCTCAAAATTATATTCCATTATATGAGAGATTCTTTAATTTTAATGAAACTAATTATAATTCAATCAATTTGAATAATGTATATAAATTAGAAACATTGACTGAAAAAATAGGATATTCAAAATTTAATGGTATTATTGTTGATAGTTCTAATAATAATATTAATAAGAAGATTTTTTTTAAATATAGTCCATTAGTTGATCCTACAAAATATATGATAGGTAAATACAACGACAAGGATTCTAGTTTTAATATATTAAATTTACCAAATTTTTTGAATAAAGCAGACAAAACTATAAATAATAAAGTTTTTGATCCTAATAATTCCGCATATAGTGATGGTTTTTTTTCATATTTATCTAGTTTATTGTTAAATTATTATGGATTTTTAAATGGAATAGATTATTATGGGTCTTTTTTAGCAATTAAGAATGATTTTTTAGTAGAAATAGATGAAGATTTAGAATATTTAGATGATTCCGATTACTTTCATCAAAATTTGAATAAAAGGTTTAAAATAATAGAAACAGAACATACAAAAAACATTTTTGCAAATACAAAAAAATGCAAACAAAAAATTAATATTAATAATGAAAATATAGATTTAATTACTGAAGAATTATTTATAAGTATTGAACTTGAACAAGAAGATAAAGATAAAGACAAAGATAAAGATAAAGTTGAAAACATGGATACAGAAAATAATGAAATACTATTAGAAGAATTAGATGAAAAATTATTTAAATTAGATGATTTAGTTGAATTAAAAGAAAATAAAGAAAATAAAGAAAAAAAAGAAAAAGACGAAAATAAAGAAAAAGACGAAACAAAAGAAAATAAAGAAAAAGATGAAACTAAAAACACCGATGAAACTAAAAACACCGATGAAACTAAAAACACCGATGAAAAATATAAAAAACATAAAAGAACAAATGACCAAGATTCAGTTAATTCTTCCTGTTCATCTAGATATTCAAATACAGAATCAAGTAACGAAGAAAATTCGGATAATGAAGATAGTAGTGAAGAAACTTCAAGTAGTAGCGAATCATCTTGTGAAGAAGAAATATTTGCTACTATTGACAAATTCCCAGTTCAAACAATTGCATTAGAATGCTGTGAAGATACATTGGATGCTTATATTATTAATAATAAAATAAAAGACCCAGAATATGAATCAATCGTTTTGCAAATTTTGTTTATGCTAATTACATATCAAAAAGTATTTGATTTCACACATAATGACCTTCATACAAATAATATTGTATATAATAAGACAGAAAAGAAATTTTTATATTATAAATTTAATAATGCCCATTATAAAGTACCAACTTTTGGAAAAATATATAAAATTATTGATTTCGGCAGAGCAATATACCGATTTAAAGGACAATTAATATGTAGCGATAGTTATGCACCAGAAGGTGATGCAGCAACACAATATAATTGCGAGCCATATTTTAATGAAAATAAAGCAAGATTAGAGCCAAATTATAGTTTTGATTTATGTCGTTTGGGCTGTAGTTTATTTGATTATTTTATACAAGATATTGATGATATAAAAAAATTACGTTCGCCAATTAAGAAGTTAATGATAGAATGGGTTTTTGATGATAAAAATAAAAATATTTTATATAAAAATGACGGTGATGAGAGATATCCTGATTTTAAATTATATAAAATGATTGCACGAACCGTTCATAATCATACTCCACAAAAAGTATTGAAAAAGGAAGTATTTGAAAAATACACTATTGCGCGAAAAAAAATAAATAATCAATCAGCAATTTTTAACATAGATGAATTACCTATAATGACTTAATAAAAATAAATATTATATTAATTTAAATATATTATTGTTAATTTTAATAATATATTTATGAAAAAATTTATAAATTCAAAACACTTATTTAATAATCTCGTATTCCTCCCCGTCAAAAATCCGGTTTATTAATAAAAGCACCAGGAGTTGATTTTATATTTCCTATTAATTCATTTAAATTAAATTGGTCTAATAATAAAATAGTAATTGTTGCTGATATAAATACAATTATTGTATCAATAACCATATGCTTTAATGGTTTGTTTTCTTTTAAAATAAATCTCATTTCAATAAATTTTATTAAAAAATATATAATACTAATTATTCCTGATGTCAATACTTGATTATTCATTATTATTATAATTAATAATGAATAATTATTTACTAAATAAACGAATATAAAAATGAAAATAAATATTAACCATAATTACTTCCAACATATTCAATAACATTTATGGGTATAAAAATATTGCCTGCCAATCTGCCACCTGGTTGACGAATTTCAATAAGAGTATCATCTTTATCTAGATGTTCTTTATCTTGATATGTTCTGAATTCTCCATTTATACCAATACCCACTAATTCCATTGTTTCTTCTGTTTTTGGTACTTCCGTATCATTATGTATAAATATTAAATTGCCATCATCATTTTTTATACCTTTAACCATTACTTGGTTACTACCTTCTGTTTGTTTCAAAAAAAATTCAGTGTTACCTTCATCATTGCGCTTTTTATGATATGAATATAATCGGACATCTGCCACTCGTGTTGTTTTATATATATAATGTTGTGGTACATTTGCCACTCGTGCTCTTACTTGTGCTCTTGGAAAACCTCCTACTCCTCCTTTCATTTTTCTAAATTTCTTTGTTGTTTTTTTCATTTTATTTTTCCTAATATATTTTCTAGATTTTTTTCTAAAATGTTTTCTAGATTTTTTTGTATACTTTCTTTTCATTTATAAATATACATATATATATATAAAAATTAAAATATTTAAAGTTTGAGTTCTTCAATATCAAGTTCTATATTGTCGTCTAATTTTTCAGTTTCTAAATCTAGCACATCTAAATCAAATTTATCTGGGTCTTCATCTAATGATTTGATTCCAAGATCTAAATCACTTAATTTATCTTTTTTATTGCTAATTGGTTCTCCAATAACTAATTTTTCACTTCCAACGGATTCAGGAAGACTTTCATCTTCTGTAAAATATTCACTATCTGTTCCGCTATCTTCATTTAAATCACTAACATCTTTCAAAACAGCAGATTCTTTATTTAAAGATTTATTTGCTTCACTAATGGCTTTTTTAACATTAGCTTTTGATTCTTTGCGTAGTTTTTCTTCAACTTCGGCTTTAATGGTTGCTAATTCTTTTTCTTTTTTTTCTTTTTCCATTTTTTTAATCGCTTCTTCATCTAATATTTGTTCTTTTGTTTCTTCAACTTCAACATCGGTTTCTTGTGTTTCATCTAAATAAATTTTTAAAATATTTTCAATAGGAATATTTTCTCTAATACTGTTTAAAATACATTCTTTTACAATTATTTCTAATTCTCTGTTATTTTTCTGTGTTTGTAATGGTAAAATATCTTTTTCAAATAAGTATACATTTATATATACTTTTCGCGCAATAGCAATATATGCTTTATGAATAAACGTGTTTAAATTGGGAATATCTATATTAACTTTTTTTTGCTTTAATCCAACACGAGTAACAGTAAGTGATTTAAGTTGAGTAATATGAACACAAGTTATTAAGTCTTCTAAATAATTACAGGCACTTGTTGCAATAATTCTATCTTTTTCAATTTCAACAATTTCAGAACTCCATTTTGGAATATTATTTAATAAATTTTGAAATGTCATTAAATATTTAGATTCTTCTTCATTGTCTATGCATAAATTATATGCTTCATCAAAAATAGATTTAATACCTTCAATCATACAAGGAGATAATATATTAGTTAAACGAGCAGACCATTCATTTTTTGACTCAATTATTGTATTAATATTATAATCGTCCATATTTTATTAAATAACTATATTTTCTAAATAAAGTTATAACGAAAAAATATATTTATTATATCTTCTAAATAAAGTTATAACGAAAAATAATTTTATATAATTTTATAAAAATTTATAAAAAATTAATATTTTCTAAATTATCTATTTTTTTATTAAATAAAAAGTTTAAACAAAACATAATTATTAATTTTTCATTTCTAAAATATTTTTTATATACTTCAATAATTATTAAAAATTGGTATTTATTTTGAACATCTTCTAAATGTTTATCAATATAATTAATAAGCATATTACCTGTAATTCCATGATTATATAAATTATTAGTTAATTTGATATTATTTATTAATGATTTTTTTTCAGTAAAATCGTTTTTGATATCATTTTTTTCATTGATGCCATTGTTTTCATTATTTTCATTATTTTCATTTTTTTCATTATTTTCATTCAAATATTTATTTAAAGTATAATATTTTTTTTGATAAAAAGTATTATTCATGAGATTTAATTTATTATAAAAATAAATATCACTAAACCTTGAAATAATAGGTTTTAATAATTTTGATTTATCTTCTACAACTATAAAAAAACGAGTGCTATGATTATATATTTCAATGGATCTGCGAAGCGCAGATTGTGCATCAACAGTCAATTTATCGGCGTTTAATAAAATAATTGATTTAAACAATGACGTATTTTCATTATTTAAAATAATAGAATTAGCAAAATATTTTAGATTTTCTCTAATAAATTTTATATTACCTTTACCGTGCGAGCAGTTAATTGTTAATACATATTTATTAAAATTTTCTTGTGTTAAATAAATTTTTCTTAAGAAATTTTCTAATAAAGTTTTTTTCCCAGTAAGATTAGTTCCATGAAAAATAATATTGCTAATATTATTAGTTTCATATAATTCTATTAAATTATTTAATATATCTTCGTTATGATGTTCAATAATATTCATTGATAAATATTAATAATAACTAATAATTAGTATTTATTAGTATTTATTAATATTTATTAATATTTATTATTATTTTATTATAATTAAATAATTAAATAAGTATCTAATGTAAATATTTATTAATAATATATAATATGGCAAGTACAACATTGGCAAATCAAAATTCTACAATAAGTATTAAACAAAAATTAAGTATTTCAATTGAAGTAGAATTAGAAACAACAATAGAAGGTGGTGCTGGTTTAAGTGCAACACAGTTAGAGGCACTCGTTAATAGTAGTAGTGCTAATTTAGATATAAGTTCAATCATTTTACAAGTATTAGGTGGTTTTAATAATGCAAGCTTAGGTAGCACAGAAGTTAGTGGTGGATTAATAGCGGATGATATAACAGTAAATGAATTATTATTTTCTTCAGATGGACAAATATTAGATATAAGTGATATAAGACTTGATATAAGCAATTTAAAAACGAGTGTAAGTTATTTTAGTAGTATTATTACAGAAATTTCTACTAATTTATTTATTTTAGATAGTAGTACTGTAAAAATAGATATTTTTAATGATTTAAGTTCTAGTCATTATAGTTTATATAACAGACTAAATGATTTAAGTATTAACTTTTATAATTTAAAAAATAAAGTAAATGATATATCATTTATTTTTGATAATTTTGAATTAAGTAATAATAGAATTTTAGTAAAAATATCAATGGATATTTCAAATTTATTAATAACAAGTAATGATTTTAGTTATTCATATTTAGAAACACTTGATAATAGTGATAATTTTGTATTATCTTTAAAACAATTAAATGAATTATTAGGAACTTATAATTTTGCAACAACACAAGACTTAAGTTCAATAAATATTGATATAAGTTCATCATTTGAATATGTAAATGAAATAAATCAAACATTTTATGAAATTATGACACAACAACCATATAACTTTAGAAAATCAACCACCAATCCAACTCAAAGAAGTACATCAGAAATAATAATAAATTGGACATTTGACCATTTAATAGCAGACCATTCTAATAATTCTGTATATAAAGCACAATTATCTTATCCAGAAAGCAATAATATTAAATTGGCACAATTACCATATATTGATAAAATTCAAATTGATATAAGTGGAAAATTTGAAAATGGAAGACAAAGTGAATGGTTAGATTTATCAACAATAAATATACCTTCGGATATTTGTTATAATACAAATAATTATAAAACATCAACAATAGCAAAACCAGGTAATCCAAATTATATTATAAAGGATGTAAATAATTTATTAAATAATAATAATTATTTTGATATAAGAGTTTATGGTATTAATAATGCAATAAATTATCCTTCTATAGAAGAACGTGCATTAATTTATGAATTTTTGAGATTTGAGGGAGCAAGACCACCTTCCGCGCCTATTATATCTTTTAATTATGCAAATGGTTTAAGTGAAATAACAATAACATTTTATGTAACCAATACAGAAAAAGATATATCAAATTCAAGTGCAAAAATAAAAGAGATAGATATTTCATATTCATTAAATGAATCATTGCGTTCTTCTCATTTAACATTTGATCCAAACGATTATGATGTGCAAATTACAAGTGAAGATTATACTAATAATTTAATAGAACAAAATGAGCAATTTAGTGATAACATAACAGATTTATTTTCTGGTTCAAATTATAATTTACAAGCTCGTGTTAAAAATAATTTAACTAATGATTTATCGTTTTCAGAATATAGTACTATTAGTTTAAGTAATTATACACTTTTACCTAGTTCAGGACAAAATACAAATATAGATTTTTCAATAGATAATAATATAAAAAGTTATATTACTAATAGAGTTTTTGATACTAATCAAATAATTTATATTAATTTATCAGATTCAAATAATAGTTTACAATTTCAAAATACTACTTTACAAAATTTTGAAATAACAAATCCAGACGCATCAACTAATGGTATAAATATGAAAGGTTATGGAAAATTTTTAGATGCTATGCCATCAAATACTCCTTTAGCAACAATAAATGTTTATATAGATGATGTAAGTAAACAAACTATAATATATGATAATTCATTTACAAGAACTAATGTAATAAATAATTATAGTCATTCTTATTTTGTTGATAACACTCTTAACATTGATGATGCTATACAAACTCAAAATAAAAAAAAAGGTTTTAGATTAAAAGGTAGTTTAAATTTAATTCATATAACAGATAGTAGTATAAAAGATAAAATAGGACAACCAAGTAGTAGTCCTTATAAATTAACTTTTGAATATGTGAGACACAGTGATGTTAATGGAATAAATACTACTACAAATCATGATATTTATATAGATGATTTTTCAGGTATTCCAGTAATAAATAATATAGACAATTCAAATGTTGTTACACAAATAGTTTATAATATGGGAATACCAAGTGTTCAAACTTTTAATTTAAAATTTGAAAGAAATTATAATGCTATTAATTCACAATATTTATATATTCTTCCAACTAAAAAAATATCAAAAATAAATCAAATATTAAATACTTCTGCAAGTCAAGAAAAAACAATATCATTAAATAATAGAGCAGGTATAATGAGTAATGGAAGTTATTATTATAATTATAATGATTTTGATATTAAAACAAATAATTATTATAACAATTTAAATTATACTACTTCATCGCTAACAAATAATTATATTTTAACTTGGAATGAAAAAGTATATAATTTATATAGTACTTATAAAACAGATGGAAATAATTTTGATATTTCACATATAACAAATCATTTTTGTGATTATAATAGTTTTGATTTAAGCAATCAAAAAATAAATAATTCAAAATTAGATTTGACTTTAATAAATGTCTATGAAATAGATAATATAAATGAATTAGGTAAGAATATAATGAATTTAACATTAAGTCAATATATTAATCATACTATTTTAGTAAAAGACTCTACTTTATTATATATAGATGCTAGATTTAGATCAAATGAAGGAAATATATATCCAGATGTAAATAGTTATAATTATAATGGAATAAATTTAAATAATATTTATAGTACTGGAAATATTAGTTATGATTTAAGTGGCATTAGTACTGGTGTAAATAATAATGGTTATAAATTTATAGTATTAAAAATAGATAAAAATCCAAATAATAATACTGCTTATGGTTCATATATATTTAATAATATTGTTTATAATATTATAGATGAAGGTAGTGGTACAAAATATTTAAATATTCGTGATTTGCTTTTTGAATTATTTGAGCCATATATTATAGATGCTTTGTTTGATGAAAATGATTTAAATGCAATAGGTTTTATAAAAGCTACAAATATAACAGCTTCAAGTTCAAGATTTGGTAATTTAAATAAAAATTTTAATCCTACAGGTGGTGCTTGGATTGAAAATGGTGCTATAAATAATTCAATTACTAGTCCATCATACAATAATACACTCGAAGGAAATTATATTATAAGCGGCAGTAATAATGTAAGTTATAGTTTTGGTTGTAAAGTATTACACGGAAGTAATAAAGGAATTCAAATAACATACGATAGTATAGATGATGATTTAACATTATTTATTGGATTAAAAAATAATTAATTATTTAAAAAATTCATTAAAAATATTAAAATTTAATAATTATTCATTATTATAACTTATTATTATAATAATGAGCGATACAAATTTTTTTGATGTTATTGAAAAAGTAGATATTTTAATAAAACAATCATTTGGTTTTCCATCAACTTCAGAAAATAAACAATGGTATGAAGAAACAGCAGTTAAATATAATAATTATTTAAATGGTGAAGAATTATTATTAGATGTTATTCCACAAGATCCAGACTTTGATATTTCAGGAATTGTAAGAAGTGCTTCTGAAATTGGATTAAATAATAATGATTTTCTTGATTATAGTGATAATAGTAATAATAAATTATTGTGTAGTATAGTAGATGATAGCACAGGAACAGTAAGAAGATTTAAAAAAATAATTTTAGAAGAATGTCCACAATTAGGAAGTGATAGTGGAGCTTCTTGGTTTAAATTAGATAGTTCAAATAATAATACTTTAATTGATGCATTCCAATTTAATTATAAACAATATATAGATAATAATGGTATTTTAATTCAACCATATTTATATAGTATTTTTACACAATTATCTTTAGCTACTTCTTCGCCGAACTTACCATTTGGACAACGTGGTGGAAATTGGTTTTTAGATTTAAAATCGGGAATATTATTTTTTAGTGATTTTATAAATTTTTCAAATGGTGTTCAAAGTGATACCAATTTTCAAATAAATAATACGAACAATAAACCAGTTATAAGTTTTTATAAATATGTAGGACGAAAAGGAATAAGTAGTTTTATACCAACATCAGTAAATACTAATAATTATAATTTATTACAAATTGCTTCTACAAATATAGCAACTGGATTAAGTGATGAAATAATAGAAACTACAAATTATAGTATAATAAATGATTTGTCATTAAATTTAACATCAGTTAAAACTAATAGTAAATATAAGATTTTATTAAATTTCAACTATTTATCATCAAATTATTATGATACTTTATTGAATATTGCTTTAGTTTATAAAGTAAATACTGGGTCCGAAATTATAATAGGAGAATATTTATTAGGCAATGAAAATACAAATTTTAAATATGATTTCTTTAGTAATAATTTTTATCAAGATATAAGCAGTGTTATTGGTGATAACATTAATTTTTATATAAAAGCAAAAATAAGTAGTTCAACAAATAATAATACTACAAATTATAGCACTTTAGATGACATTTATAAGCCAAAAATAATATTAAGTAGTTTGGGTAATGTTTTAAATATTGAGGAAGTAAATATTTAATAAACTATTGTATATTATTATATATAATATAAGAATATGACTAATTATTTAGAATTCTTAAATCCTAATAGAATATGGAGTTTAGGAACACACGGTCAGTTACAATATGTAAATATTAGTGGCGATTTGAGTGTAAATAATATAACAACTAGCGATATTTCAATAAATAATTTATTAAAAGCAACAAGTGCGTTAATTGATACTGCATTATTCAAGAATATAACAATAAGCGATACTATTTTATCATCTAATTTAGAAGTAAGCAATAATTTATTAGTAAAGGGAGATGCTTCATTTAATGCTGATATTCAAATAATTGGAAATATAATATCGTCGAGCAATAGTAAAGGATTAGATGGTCAGTTTTTAAGAGCTACTATAAGTGGATGGGATTGGCAATATTTAGATGCTTCGTATGTGAGTGATACAAGTTTTAACATATTACAAGAATTAGTAAATACTATAGATGCTTCGTATGTAAGTGATACTAGTTTTAACTTATTACAAGAATTAGTAAATACTATAGATGCTTCTTATGTATCTGATACTAGTTTTAACATATTACAAGAATTAGTAAATACTATAGATGCTTCTTATGTAAGTGATACTAGTTTTAACTTATTACAAGAATTAGTAAATACTATAGATGCTTCATATGTAAGTGATACTAGTTTTGTTGCATTACAAGAATTAGTAAATACTATAGATGCTTCTTATGTAAGTGATACTAGTTTTGTTGCATTACAAGAATTAGTAAATACTATAGATGCTTCTTATGTAAGTGATACTAGTTTTAATATTGCTATTAATAGAATAGATGTTTCTTTAAATAAATTGAATTCAATAGATATTAGCTTACAAAACCAAGATATTTCATTAACACAATTAATAGAAGATGTACGTGATATATGTGGTTCAATATTTTTGGAAAAAATAAGAAATATTTCAGGAGATGTAGTAAATATAGAGTCAAATTTGACAAATATAAGTGGTGATTTATTCAATTTAATAAATACTGTAAATAATTTAGATATATCGTATTTAACAGATGTTTCATTTATAGAATTAGTAAATATTGTTAATAATTTGGACTCAAGCTATGTAACTGATATTTGTTTTAACGATTATAAGACAATAGTAGATACTTCTTTCAGTTTATTAAAACAATCATTGAATGATTTATCAAATGTTATTGATAATAGTTTTACTAGTTTAAATAATAATTTAATTGATCTCTCAAATGTTTTAAATAATTTTGTAAATATTGTTGATAATTCTTTTAATATTTTTGAAATTTCATTAAATAATAATTCTATAAATATTAGTAATATTTCAAATAATTTACTAAGTTTAGATAACAAATTTGATAATTGTTTTAATGTTTTGAATAATGATATTAGTAATCTCTCAAATGTTTTAAATAATTTTTCCATTAATATTGATAATTCATTTAATATCACAAATCAAAACATTAGCGATGTTTCAACTTCTTTAAATATAACAAATCAAAACATTAGCGATGTTTCAACTTCTTTAAATATCACAAATCAAAACATTAGCGATGTTTCAACTTCTTTAAATATAACAAATCAAAACATTAGCGATGTTTCAACTTCTTTAAATATCACAAATCAAAATATTAGTGATGTTTCAAGTTCTTTAAATATAACAAATCAAAACATTATTGATGTTTCAAGTTCTTTAAATATAACAAATCAAAACATTATTGATGTTTCAACTTCTTTAAATATCACAAATCAAAATATTAGTGATGTTTCAAGTTCTTTAAATATCACAAATCAAAACATAAATAATTTAATAAATAATATAGATAATTCATTTAGTTTTGTTTATCAAGATATTAGTAATATTAATAATCTTTTAAACAATTTGGATGCATCATTTGTAACAGATGATTCATTCAATACTTTAAAATCAATCGTTGATAATTTAAATACTGAAACCGAAATTGATTATGTAAATGATGTGAGTCAAACATTTTATGAAATAATGACACAACAACCATATACTTTTGATTCATCTGGAATACCGGATGATGTAAATAGTGCATTAATAAATGTATCTTGGAATTATGATAAAATAATGGCGAAAAATAATAATAATAATTATGTAAATTTAGTACATTTTGATGAAAATAAACAATCACTATTACCGTTTATAAATACTATACAAATAGATATTTCTGGACTAGCATTTACAATGAATAGTGGATGGAGAGATTTAAGTACATTAACAATAACTAGTAACGAAAGCTATAATGTAAATAAATATAAAGAATTTACATTAAGAAAATTTTTAGAAACACCAGATCCCAATAACATAACAGGTGCAATATTATCAACATTAGATCTATTTGATATAAGAATTTATGGAATAAATAATGGAATAAATGATCCAATTATAGAAAATAGAGCATTATATTTTAGAGGAATTAGTTTTGAACCCGCATCTGCTCCAACAACACCAATATTTGTTAATGAAAATATTTTATCAACAACTTCTTTTACTTCAACTTTTAATGTAGCTCAAATTGAAAAAAATTATGCTGGTAGTATTGGAATATTAAAAAATTATATAGTTGATTATAGTGCAAATGATAGTTTGGCAAGTATAATTTATCCAATAAATACTATTGATTTAAGTGACTCAAATGATTTTGTAAATAATTATGCCAATGCTAGTAATTTTAATTTTGATTTAACTAATTTATTACCTGGAACAAAATATAATTATAAAGTAAAAGTAAATAATAATTTAAATACTTCGGTTTATTCTGATTATAGTATTGATCGCATTAGTAATTATATTTTTATACCTAACTCTAATAACATTAATACTTCAATAGATACTTATATTAAAAGAAATATTGTAAATATAAGTAGTCCAAATTTTAATAATGGAAATATTATTTATATTAATTTAGGAGACAATAATGATATAATAGATTATAATAATATTTCAATACAAACTATAGAAATAAGTAATCCATATTATGCTAATCAAGAAAATGATAATTATGGTTTTGGTAAGTATATAGATAATATTAATTTTTTAGTTTCTATTAATGTTAGTATTGATAATGTATTAAAACAAAGTATTACTTTTGATGGTTCATTTAGTAATGCTGAAGGCAATGAAAGTAAACACGCTGGTAATACTTATAACTTTATAAGTTTACCAAATAATTCATTACAAGATATATATGAAAATGATTTAACAAATCAAGGATTTAGATTAAAAGGTTCTTTTAAATTAGAAACAATAGCAAATAATGATGTACTAACTGCAGTTGGTAATGCTTCAACAAATCCATATAATATAAAATTTGATTATTTGAGAGATGCAAGTATAAATGGAGTAAATAGTAGTAATAGTTATGAAGTTTATGTAGATAATTTAACTAATAGTCCATCAATTGGATTTGATTATGATGCTATAGAAGCATTAAGTGTATTATATAATATGGGAATACCAAGTATTGAAAGTTTTAAATTAATATTTGAAAGAACTTATTATACGATTAATTCACAATATTTATATATTGCAGCAACTGATAATAATAAAATATCATCTATAAATGTTATAACTAATACATCTGCAAGTGCAATACAAAATATAACTTTAAACAATAGTAATATAGTTGCATCAGGAAATTATAGTTTTTTATATAATAATATTCAAACTTTAACAAGCAATTATTATGATAATATAAATTATACTTCAAGAATACATATAGATAATAGTAATTTAAATTGGACCGAAACAGTATATAATCTATATAATATTGTTATTACAAATGTAGAATTAAATACTAATCATTATTGTGATTATAATAGTTTTAATAAATCTAATTCTAAAATATTGGGTTCAAAATTAGATTTAACTTATATAAATGTATACGAAATAGACAATATAAGTAGTTTAGGAAGTTCTATAAATGGATTAAATATTGTCCAATATACTAATCATAATAATGTTATTAAAGACCATACTTTAATGTTTGTTGATGGATTATTTCAAGGAAATAGTAGTGTAAATTATCCAATTATTTCTTCTTATAGTTATAATCCATTAACTATAACTAATAATTATAGTGCTGGAAATATTAGTTATGATTTAAGTGGAAATAATACTGGAGCAAATAATAATGGTTATAAATTTATAGTATTTAAAATAACCAAAAATCCAAATAATGCAGCAACTAATGGTTCATATATTTTTAATAATGTTGTATATAATGTATTGACAAATAATGATGGTTATAAATATTTAAGTATTAAAAGTTTATTAACAAACTTTTTTTCAGTAAATACTTTAAATAATTTATTTGATAAAAATAATAATGATGCAATTGGTTTTATAAGAGCTACATTAGTAAGTGGAAATTATCAAAGAATAGGTAATATAAAACAAAGTTTTAATCCAGTAGGTGGAATATGGAATCAAAATGGCGGAACAGATACCGATTATAATAATACTTTAACAAAAGCATATGGCGCAAAAGTAGAATATTCAAGTAATAATGATTTTGGAATATATATAGATTATAGTGCATTAAATGATGATTTAACATTATTTATTGGTTTAAATAATTAGAAATAATTAGAAATAATTAGAAATAATTAATATAAAAATTTAATATAATTTTAGATGTAATTTTATATATAAAATTATATTATAAATAATATTCATTAATGGCAAGTCAATCAATTACAAATAAATTAGTAGCAAATATTAAACAAGCAAATGATATAAGTACAAATTTTTTTACAGGTACAAATGTTGTATGTATTGACACAAGTAATCGCAGAATAGGAATAGATACAAAAACTCCTACCTGGTCGATAGATATTTCTGGTGTTGAATCACATAATGGAATAAAATGTCATAATTTAGATATTTCAGGAATAGCAGATATATCATATGCACTAATTAATTTTTTAAAAACACCAACTATTAGTGCAGAGGATATTGATATTTCATTCATTTATGTAAATGAATTAAGTGGAAATTTAATAGATATTAGTGAAGTAGTTTTTAATAGTATAAGTGGTGATTTTATATATTCAAATAATACTATTAGTGGTAATTTTATACATTGTTTTTCAGGAGTATTTTTAAATGATTTATCTATTAATGGCACATTAAAAGCGGCAGATTTTAATTTTACTAATGTTAATTTTGAATCAGTAAGAATAGATACTTCTTTTACAACACAATTTGGAAGTGAATCAAAATTTAATGGAAAAGTAGAGTTTTTAAATACTAATAATCCAGTTCAATATCGTACAATAAGCGGTAATCATATAAATACTTTTTCAATAAGTTGTGATAATTTACAAGTAACACAACAAGCAGATTTTAGTTCAATAACTGTTTTAGGCGAAGCATCATTTAATACTATTAATGTTAGCGGTGATGCTGTGTTTTCTAGTATTAGTTCAGAATCTATATATATTAATGGAGTATCACTTGACCAATTTGTAACTAATAAAACAACAAGTAATTTTAATTTTGGTACAGACATATGTTTAAATAAAATTTATGCTAAACAATTATATATTGAAAGCAATATTAATAATACTTTTGATCCACCTCCACCTCCCGATAATTTTAATTATATAGATAAACTTATAATAAATAATTCATTAGATTTATCATATAATACAAGCGGAACTTCATTAATATTACCCTATAAGGTATTAGATAATAGAAATGAGAGAAAAATAGGTCATATATATTATAGTAAAGATTCTACTGGAGTTATAGATGGAATACAAATTATAAAGAATGGACCCACTCAGACGATGCCAAGATCCAGTCTACCTTTATCATCGAATACTGTAACATTAAAACAATCATCAACAACATCTTATATGTTAACATTAAGTGGGAACGTTTTTGAGAGTTTTGGTAATTTTCAATGTGTGCCTATGACAACTCATAAAAATATTCAAACTACAACTGATAGTGTAACTAATGTTCAAACTCCACAGTTTGCAGATATTTCTAATATTAGTAGAACAAATAATGCGACAATAATAGAAATAAATGCAAATATAATAGTATCATTGAATAATGATAACAATGGTAAAGATGTTGATGCATTAAATTATGATTTTTATATATTTGGTTTAAATGATAAAACTGATATTGATATTACAAGTAAAAAACTTGTTTCAAATAAAAATACTATATTGGTTTTTGATAATAGTTATAATTATAGTTCTACAAGTTTACATTATATAGGTGAAAAAAAAGAAATGGATACTCCATTCGAATATATAAATTATATAGTATTTGGAATTTCATATGAAAATGTTCCGGGCAAAGATTTATCTTTAAACTTGGTAAATTTTAATGCTTCTATTAAAACTATAAATTAAATATAATATAATATAAATTATTTTCTTATTTAAAAAATACAAAAATAATTTTTTTTATTTTCTTTGTCTTCTTAATTATTTATTATGAATTTTGCCATTCTCATTGCTGTACTATTAGAAGAACCTAATTTATAATTGTGTTGTATTGGTTTATAATATACTGCTGGATAACAACAATGAGTATTTTTTTCTGGTTCTGGTTCACTTACTATTGCATCTTCTTCTAAAACCCTAATATTTCTATTAATAGTTCCTATATTATTATAAATTCCAGTTGCAGTATAAATAATAACATCAGGATATGTTTTTGGTTCTAAAGTAACTATTTGATTAACAGCTAATCCATCAGATAAAGTATAAGTAATATTATTTAAATCAATAAACTCATTCGTTTCAGTATCTTTAGCTCGTATATTTTCCATAATTAAATTATCTGTTAACATTTCACCTTTTTTAATTAATAAATCAAATTTATCTTCTCCATTTACATTTATATATTGTTTTACTGTAGAAGCGTAATAATAAAATTCAATAGGATTAAGACATAGATCTACTACATTTACTCTACGTTTTACAATATTCATATTATTAACATTATCAAAAATTGTATAATAAACATAAATATTATTATTATTATTTATAGTAGCATTTGCTACTTGTGAAATATCTATATAAATATTAACATAACTACTATCATCTACATTATTGTTAAGATAATTCATAGAAGTTTCTTTAACTTGTGTATAAGCAAATGATATATCATCATCAAATGAAATATTAGAATTACTATTAATATCAATATAACTAATATCATTAATTAAAAGTTGTGCTATACTAGAAATATCATTAGCTAATGAAGTTTGACTAATATCTATTACTTCAGTTTTAAACAATATTGTAGGAGGAGTTAAATCAGGTATAAACATATCCAATACAATGGTATCTAAATATTTATTTGGATATAAATAACTATTATAATATACATCAAATTCTATTACAATATTATTTGATTGGAAACTATTAATAACTAATTCTTGTCCATTTAAAATATAATTTATAGTATCAAAATTAAAAGATTTTGTTAAATAGTCATATGCTTCATCTATTGACTGATTATAAATCGATCTATTAAAATTTAATACATAGGAATCTTCTTTTAAAAATCCAATACCACTTGGATCATTTACACCATTTAATGTGTTAATACTGTTATCATGATAATAATCTTGTTTAACATATGAAAAATTTTTACTAATATCAATGTTGTAACTTTCCCCAGAAATATAAAAATAATAATTGTTATAACTAATTTCTATATTAGAAATATCTATTCTTTTATTATTACTTATTTCATCTGAAAAATATTTTAATAAACTTAAATCATATTTATCATAACTAATATTATATAAAGTATCACTAAAATCATTAATATCGCCAATTTTAATTACAGAATTTGAAAGATCTATAAAAAATTGTGCATTAAGACCTGAATTATTAAAACTAATTTCAGGGTTAATATTTAAACTAAAATCATAAACTTTCCAATAATTTCCTGTTATATATTTAATATCTTGATAAGTATTACTAATATCGTGTAAATATAAACCATTTAATTTTTGCATATTATCTATTAATGCACTATAGAATCCAGATATATCATTAAATTTATATAAATCAATAAAATCATTATTAGACATATCTTCGTCTCTAATTATTCCACGTAAATTCAATTCATAATTTATTTGATTATATTCTTGTTTATATTTATTAAAATCAATCATTAAATCTAATAAAGTGTCAAATTCATTCAAAAGTATTGATGCAGTATTTAATGATTGGTCTAATATATAATATCTATTAAAACTATTATCAGGTACTCCAGTCAAACCTCTAAAAAAATAGTCATTATAAGCATTATCTAGTTGAATATCTACACTTTTTATATCATTGTCTATTTGATTAATTTGATCAATTGAATTTTTTAGAGTATTATTAATATTATATATATTATTATCAATTTCTATTATTTCAATATTAAAGTCATAATAATTGAATATTTCTGCAAATATGTTATATTTTTTAACAATTATTTTTGAATTATATAAAACAGTTGCAAATAATTGATTTAAAGATACATTTGGCAATTCCAAACTATATGTAGTATCTATAAAATCGCCACTTATTAATCTTGTTAAATCTTGATAACTAGTAAAACCTATTAATTTATAATCATCGGGATTAAAATTAAGCGCAGTTTGTTTATTTTCAAATTTTATTTCATAAAAATAATCTATTTTAAAGTTTATAATATATATAAGAGATTGTAAATAATTCAAAATTTTTATTTTAGTTTTGTCATAAAGTATATTTTGATTATTAACACTATCATATATATTGAAATTACTATCATAACTAATATCTTTTATTACGTAATATAATTTACTATAATGAATATTTTGATAAGTTAAACCTGTTTCAGTTTCTAAATTTGTTCTATCTTTATAAAAATTTCTATCAATATGATCTGTTAAATTTATTTTAAAACTATGACTATGTGTTTCTTGTAACGCAGAATCATATGCATATGGATATGACTGATAAATATCAGTAATATTTGATAAATCTGGATTGTTACCATTTAATGTTATTGGTCTAATATCTAAATTATTTAATTTAGTATCAATATTATCTAATTCATCATATATTTTATAACTAATTCGTGTTTTAAATTTAAATTCGGTAGTAACACCATTATTTTGATTCATATATTTATTTTTATTTAAAACATTAGTTTTACTATAAATATTATCACTATTATCAAAAGGCGTTAAAGTATTATATAAATCATTACTTGAAACTTCTATTAAGTAATTTTTTTCATTTTTTAATTTTTGTATATTGCTGGCTCTGCTTTTATAATTATTAATGTTATTTAATTCATAAATATTATTATCAGTATTATCTCTATAAGGATGAAATATAATATTATATTCGTCATCAATAAACATATTATGATAAATATTTTGTTGTGTTAATCCACAAAATAAATTATTAGAAGTATCATTATCTTTAAATCCTAGATATATTTTATTTTTTAATATAGAAGAAGTATCATATATAGTTTCTAAAAAACCACTTGTATAACTAGAATCTAATAAATAATCGTTTAATTCAATATGTCCATTACTAAAAATTATAGATTGATTATCTGTTGCTTGTATTGCAGGATATTTACCACTAATATCACTCAAAATATTTATAAAATATTCTTGAAATAATATTTTACTTGGGTCAATAATATTTTGATAATTTGATAAATTATATTTAACTTTTTCACTATTATAATGAACAAGTCTTTGGTCGGGATTTGTTAAACTTAATGGGTCAATATAAACTTGTAAATTTAAATTTATTTTATTTTGGAATAATGGTTCCAATACTATTCTATTATTATTAAAAAATAAATTGTCATAAAAATTAATTTCTTGCTCACTATTTTTAATACTAATTGGATTGAAAAATGCTACTTCTCCTATTCTATATTTAAAACTTGTAGAAATAAGATCTTCTTGTAATAAATTATATTTTTTAAAATAATAATAATAATTAAATAATTCATTGTTATTAAAAAATATTTTATTTATATCATAATCATAACTAT
>Ga0115003_10001086_pt1 | contig 24152 bp, 18 predicted proteins | sample ArcticOcean_MG_C_7_FD_88736 | JGI IMG/M metagenome (GOLD analysis project Ga0115003, IMG submission 88736) | Marine microbial communities from western Arctic Ocean - ArcticOcean_MG_CB11_88 | ecosystem: Environmental > Aquatic > Marine > Oceanic | place: Arctic Ocean: Canada Basin | collected... | reverse complement strand
GTCTTTAAACTTAAACCAAAAACTTATACTAAAAGGTTTATTAGTTGTGCCATCGACGAACGACAAATCATCATGATCAGACACTTGCCCCATAGAAACTGAGCCGTCAAACGAAACAGTTGTATTGTTGTTATTAAAAGGAGTTTCATAGCTTAAGGCTGGGACATTTACCTCTGCAGGATAAATTATATGATGATCGTTTTCAGATGAATCCGATGTCTTGTAAAACGAGTCGAAAAAGCTGTCGTCAAAGAACCTCCAGTATGCTACGAGACTATCATTATTTATATTGGGATTGTCTGCGCCAAAGATTGTCTGCCAAGGCTTTGTTAGGTCATGATCTACTATTTGATCGCTGTGGATCGTAGTATTATCAAGAAATATACTTTTAACTTTTTCGCTCATTTAACTTTCCAAAACTTTATAGAAATACATCTATAATTATAACACTTTTTATTTTCTAAGTAACCCGCCGAATGCCAAAGAGTCTGTGCCTTCGGGATTGTTGTCATATGTGAAACCAGAATGGGCTGATTTTATCAAGTAATTCGATCTAGAACTGTCAGGAAGAGCCATTAGTATGCCTGTTAAAGCCTCAGTCTCTGTTATTAGTGAGTTCGTTGTTAGATCAATTGTATCATCGAACAATACTTCTGTCTGTGGGACGTCTGAAGAGAACCCGGGGACGTTGAAGGTTATTTTTTCTAACGTTCTGAGATATGGGCGAGGATAATGAGATTCACCAGGAGAACCAGCGCTTATCCAGATAGCGTAGTTATATAAATTTTCCCATAAAGTATAAGTGCCGCTTATGAATGCTACATAATCTGTTAAAGAAATGTAATCACTATTTGTTACAGGCGCAAAGGCTTGTTCACTTGCATCAAAATAACCGTCGTCGTTGATCATTACGTTTTCTAGTTTTTGTTGATCTTCTGTTCTTTTTATATCATTTGACACGAAGATTGTTCCAAACTCTGGGTTTGAATTTGCACCAGATATCTCGCCAGACACTCTATGTGCTTGCCAAGGTGAGTCAGCTGAGTTGTTGAGTATTGTCTCTCTGATTGCGAGTGGCTCGAGAATACCATTATTTCTGATTGGTTCAAGTATATTATTATCGTACACTACGGGATATTGAACAGTCTCTGTGCTTAATATCGTGTGTGTGGTGAGATCATATGGACTGTGCCTGCCTTCGATATCGGCAAAAGGTATATTTCCTTCATAATTTATAGGTTGGCCGTACTCTCTTTGCTCAACATAATGATCTGGGCGTCCTATGTTTCTCTGATTATTTGATGATAATTTGTATAATATTGAATCATTTTTGTACTTATCTGTTGTAACGCTGACGCCCTGTCTAAACGCATCAAATGCAGAAGTATCCATTTTTGCTAGATTTTTTGTAGCAGAGTTGTAAATTGCTACAACTTCTTTCTTCTTCAAATAGTAGTCTTGCCAGATGGCGACTTCTGCTATCAATCCGTCGATGTTATTGTCGTCTCCTGATTTATTTGAACCTACGAAGACATTCCCAGGTCCAACAAGTGTACCTGTTGCAGCATAAGTTGTATGAGTAATAGAATAGTTTTTGTCAATAGTCTTATTGATATAGAGTCTATAAAATTTATTAGTAAAAGCGTCTGTGGCAGTCCAGTCGTTACCAATTGACGACAATACTACGTGTTGCCATTTATTTGCTTCAACAGCAAGTGCAGAAGTAATCACATAAGTTTTAGCGGCGGCATCATCTTCAATTGTTTTAAACTCTATCTTCATGTCAGGATTTATTTTTAATTCGTACTCTTGATCTAATAGCGTCCCTTTTGATAAAAGTATAGTCTCTTTTTCATTGTTCAAATAAAACCACATTGAAATTGAGAACTGTTTATCTGTTGAAGTTCCCGAGCCTATGTTTGACCCTGTTGTGTTTTCTATTTCAATGTATTGATAAGACGATGCATCAGGTGATGTAAGCTTTACAGACGCTACATCTACATTCATCTTTTTACCAGGTGCTGCCAAAAATGGAATATTTGTATTTGCTGTAAAAACAAGGGCGCCTAATTGATCTTTTACGGTCACAACTGACGGTGGGGTTAGTAGATCGCTTATAGCAGATGTACTTGAACGTGTGTACACTTTTAGATTATCTGATGCCCATTGTGTGTATTGTCTTCCTGTTTTTGAGAACTCGTCCGTTAGCTCATACGGTTCATCTTGTTTTCTTTTACGCTGTGTGTTTGGGAAACTGACTAATGCAGAGGTTATTTCACTTGTGTCAACAGTTGTTAAACCAAACCCCAGATAATTTTTATTTGTTATTTCAATAGTTTGAGACTCTAACTTGGTAGAATACCCTGTTTTTGATTCAGTTACTCTTGATACTACCTTTCTATTATTTGAGTTGTCGTCTTCGTAGGGTGTTAGAACTCCAGGATCGTTTCTTAATGTATATGCCATGATGTTTTCCTAAAATTTCTTTATACTACCAACAATCTGAGATAGGAATATGTTTCCTCTTGAATTGTCGCGTTCTGATGAGTTCATGTAGATGTCGTCGAATAAGTATTTGAATCTGTTTCTTTCTAACATGTGTGATTCAATGATAAAGTTTGTTCCCATATACTTTGTCTTCTTTGGGAGTAGTTGTTTTATTATTTTTGTGTATGCTTCGTCGAACCACTTAAAGATCCCTAAGTACGCATCGATGTCTAGTTTGCCAGTAAGTCTGTTGAAATAAATTTTCTGTAAGTTCTCTAGATCAATATATGAATCAGAGAACATTAGATTCGGTTGACCAAGTATATTGTTGATGACGTCAAGCGAGCTGAACATCTTGACTATGTCTTCGTTTAAGGCATCTATTGACGAGAATTCAACTGCGAATCTTGCATCATCAAAGAACTTTTCATACAATGGGATCTCATGAACTAGCCCTTGTATGGCATTTGCAGAGTTTTTGACATTGTCTTCATCTATGAAACCGCGGGCTCTAATTTTATTGCTTGACTGTAATAGATCATACTTAGGAGAAATAATATTAAAATAGAAGTTCTCTGGTTTAATTACAGTGTTTTCTAGTTCGAAGCCTGTTCCTGACAAGTGTTTTTCATTTTGTGAATAATCGAATATCTGGATCTCTCCAGAAGCGTTTGCTGCCGTTGTAGATTGATCTGTTGAAGCGTCTACTCTGAGTCTCTGGAATGAACCGGTTGCGTGAGTGTTGAAGTTAAAGTTGTCAAACGGTGATACAACACCGAGTGAAGTATAATTTCGAACGTGTTCTTTCCATTCATCGTCTGTGAATCCTTTCGACCACATTCTTAAGTGTCCGACTTTACCTTCAAATTCTGTTGTCATTTCTGTAGATGATGGGCCAAAACTGTTTAAGAACTCTGGAGTCGTTGCAAAATTCTGTTTTCCTATCGAAAGGAAGTGTCCGTATTCATTAAAGTTTCCGTCTCTCTTAGAAAAAATATCTGATCCATCGATTCCGTCGACGAATGCAGCAAGCAGAGTCGATGAACCTGAGCCTCCACCATCAGTATGTGTAGGGACAACTGTGTTAAGAGCTGATGATGTTCCTGATGTGACAGTAATAACTATATCCGTTATAAATCCGCCTCCTTCTGTTACAACTACAGAGTACCCTGTGGGGTTTGACCAATCTGATCCGTCATATGTAGATGTTGTCAAGGCTCCTCCTGTAGGAGTCCAGGTAATAGTGTCATTTATAACAGGAAGAGTGAGAGATAATACTGTGTTTGTTGATACGGCATATATAAGTGAATGATCTAGTTCTTCATAATAAGAAGATGCGGAATGATATTCTTTTATATCACCAAACATCTGACGTGTGCATTTCATATAATAAGACGACGATACGTTATCTTCTATTTCATCGAATCTATCTCTTCCGGCAGCTATATTCCACTTTGATCCATCAAAAATATTTACGCCTGTGATCACTAATTCTATCTTTGGAACAGATGGTATGGTGGTATTTGTAGGTGTAATAAAGCACTTTAATTCGTGATTAGCTGGGTCTATCGAAGAAGAATGTGCAACGACATTTAAAACAACGTTGTTGTAGGATTTTCCGTCGGCGTTAACACGTATTAGACTTTGATATGAGCTGTACTCTCTATCAACTGGAAACGAGTAGATTCCTTCGAATAAGAACGATCCCGATGTGAACAAACCATCATTTATATCGTCGGATATTCCGTGTCGTGATTCTAAGTCAGCTACTGGAATTACGTTTGTACCTCCAGCTATAGCAGTGAGCGGGACGCCCTCGATTGTTGCTGACCCATTGAACGCTTCGCCTGCGAATAGTGATGTTATTGTAACAATTCCGCCTGAGTCGGTTACAGAGAAATCAGGAGTACCTGAAGATATTTCCCATATTCCTGTTGTGGTAGTTCCTCTTGTCCACGTCTCTGTCAATGAAGTAGATGTCATCGTTATTATTATTACATGCCCATCGGCAGGTGCTAGTCCAGGTGTTGTCACTGATGTTGCTAAAATACCAGGTGTAGGATAATGTGATGATATTGTCTGCATAGTTCCCTGTGGTTCCGGGAACCCTACTTCAAGCCGTGATCCAGACAAGAATCCTGATTTTATGTAAGGAAGGTCTTCGTATATACCGTCAGAGTCATAGACGCCTGTTGATGTTGTGCTTAATGATCCAGAAAAGTCTAGCATTGTAGACGTTTCTATTTTTTCTTCTCTTGAGTATTTTATATCGTTCTTAAGATTTCCACCGTACTCTCTGAGACGTAGTAGCGAGTTTGGATCAATTCCTGCTGACAATAGAAACGATTTAATACTGTTTATAGTTCCCTTTGATTTGTAGATGTCTTTTAAGTTAACAAGTATTCTTCTCCAGATCTGTGATTGTATGTATGACAGCGCTGTCTGAGCTTTTGTCGTCTGATCACTTGTGTTTTCACCATGAGCGAACTGTTCCCATGATGCCTCTGGAAATATTGTAGGCAGATCAAATCCGTAGTATTTTGCAACAAAAGTTAAAAATGTATTGATTGCAGACTCTTCATCGCTGTACTCTACATTCAACAAGTTAGAAAAGTTATCTGTTACTATTTTTATTTCATCAAAGAATTTTCCCCAAATTAGCAAAACTGAAGTTAGCATTTGTGCTGTGCCTAGTTTTCCAGAATTTGGCTTGTCGCCTTCGTATGCGTTTAAAATTGTACCAAAGCCGCTTTCATTTGATATAGTTTCGTTCATTCCGTCTAAAAAGTAATGAGGTGGGACAAGCTTTGTGATTAAGTTTGGATTGTTGTCATCATATAAAATTGCTGATGTAAGTAGTGATGTGTTGAATGTTTGTACTAACGTGTTGTTTGGGAACAAGATCGGAAAGTATTTTTCATCTTCAAATTCAATAGGATTTACTATTGATGTAGGATTGTCTCTAAGTGAAGAATCAAAGTTATTTATTACACTATGAAAACCATTTCCTGAGCTGTCTATTACTATATTCGGAGTGTTCACAGCTGCTTCGGCATCGAAGGGTTCGTTGAATCTAAAATATAAAACAAGATCATCATCTTGGAATATCTGTTTTTTAGCTTTTGGCTCTACTGAGTCCCATGATATTGCTTTATGATATAATCTTAATTCATCTATGTACCCATCGAAATATTCACCTTGTGTGAAAGTCGTAGTTGAGGTTATCTTAGTAGTATTTCCATACCCAATAGTTAGATAGTTATTAGTAGGGTTAATATTAAGTACCTCCAATACTAAATCATTTGTTGACTCCACTCCGTTTACTAATATCTTTAAAGTAGACGTCTCACTGTCTCTGTCAAATATTGCGCATATGTGATTGAATTTTCCTTTGACAATAGGAGCTGATACATATGACACAATTTCTGCAGTCGTGACGATAAACTGAATGTTGCAAGCTGTTGTACTTAAATTTTCTTCCAACACTAATGAAAATCCAATATTGTTACTTTCTAGTTTCTGTAAAACTATCTGGTTTAAATTGGCAGCATCCTCTGCGTATATGTGAGCTTCTATTGAAAATGATTTTGAACCTGGGTTTAATCCCTTCTCACCAGTAACTATTGCCGACTCTTTTATTACTATTCCTGAATTTTTGATGTCTTTTACGTCTATCGAGTTAGGAAGCGACTTATTGAACTGCAAATATCCAGTATTTTTAGGAAAAGTATCAAGTATATATTTTTCAAAACCCGTCAATGAATTAACAAAGTCTATTACTTCCTTTTTAGTGCCATCGATTGGATATCCGTTGACAAGTTTGTCAAAAGCTGTGTTTACATTAGACACAGCAGAATTAAAAAATGTATGATTTTCAAACTTGGACCAGTCAAGATTAAGCTGTTGTGTAGATGAAATAGACTTTAGTGCTTCTTTGAAAAAGTCGCTTTCAGGAAACTCATCGAACAGAGTGTTGTCTATTAATTTGCTTACTGAGTCTGTGTAGGTTGTCATTATTATACTACCTTAAAGATATTATTTTCGCCGATAGTATATTGTAGAGAGCCTGCTGTCTCTGTTAATCGGAACTTAATTTCATATGATGTTCCCTTTGATAAGCCTGATAAGTTTAATATCATGTGCATCTCATCTGTATCATATGAGACTACAGTTGCAAGTTCATCAAAAGGAATTATTATATCTCCTGTGCCTACGTCTATTAAAGAATAACAAAGAGTGCCTGCGACGCCTAATAGAATGTCATCTGATCCTATTAGTTTTCCTTTGTTTTTAATCGGTAATTTTGTAGCTTCAACAGAGCTATAGTTTCTGTCATCAACGAATATGTGAAGCCTTACCTTATCTGTAGCACTGTATTCTTTTTGTAAGTTTAATATTGTTGCTTGATAATTTGTATAATCTACATTTGAAGTTGCTGCAGAAATATCTTCTGTATATTTTATTATTAGTCTTGGCGTCTTATTTTTATCATTTGAGTGACGTGATACAAAGCGCTTTACGAATCGCGTCTTGTTGTCCTGTTCTTCAGTCTGAATGAATGATACTCTGAATCCGTTGTTTGTGATCGGCGTCGTTGTTCTAAGCATTGCAGTAATTGCAGTAGTTACGTCTACAGAGAGATCCTCTTGGCCTGTCTCGAAATCTTGAGTAACTCCATACGTTGATATATCCAAGACATCTGTTACTGACAATATGTTGAAAACAAGATAAGGATCACCTAATGTTGGTGTTATTGTTGTATGTGTTCCCCACAAAGTCTCAACTCCACTAGAATAAGAGGCTGTTAAAAAGTTGCATACATCAAGGTCGTCGAACGATTCTACGTCACGACCTGAGCCTTCGTCGAATGCGAAAGATAACGGGGTGACTAATAATGAAAAATTAGATGGAGTTGTCTGTCCACCGAAGACATCGTACATTTTTAGTGTAGCTTCAAAGCCAGTTTCAGACTGTATTCCTGCAGCAAGCTCAGATAGGTCGAACTTCACGAGTCCTCTTGATAGTTCAACGGGAACGCTAGCACCATCGGCGTCTGCATGTAGTAATAAAGTCCCAGTGTCATCTTTGTAAGTCTTTGGGTGACCAGTGAACGATGACTCGTCATAAAGCTTGAATATATCGATTGTTGATGCATTACCCATGTTGGCATCAGTAGCCCGGGTTGCTTTGTTTAATACTTTATTTGTTATGTATGTGTCTGCTGATGCTGTTAGTATTTTGTACATTATTTCACGTATCCTGCGATGTCATCTGTTGAACTCTTTAATTCAAATATAGACCCTGGAGGCCCTACCAAGAACTTTCCAGACGTATTTTTGTCTATATCTAAGTTAAAAGAACTATACCCTGATCCTGCTTTGTTTAGAATTGTGCAATAATTAAGAGCTATTACGCCTTCTGTGGTTGTTATTAACATCTCTATATTTGTTTTATTTATTGGCATATCTAGATGCCATTTTTTTATATCAAACAGTGATTTAATTTTTTTGTTAATATTGCTAATAATCAGATTCTTGTTAACAATACCATCTGAAAGTATTTCGTATTCAACACCTATGTTTATTACAAACGCATCTAAAATATCAATAGCGTCTGTTATAAGTCTATATTGATTTAAATATACTTCAAGATTCTTCTTAAGACTATCAGATGATGATATTAGTTTGCCTTTTGAGTCTCTGCTAATGATGTATAATTGTGTTGAAAACAAATTGCTTGTTGTGTTTGAAAGTCCAGCCCTAAACACTCTTCCGAAGTTTGTAGGCAACGTATACACTCTTGTAAGAAGATCATTTTTAGATACTATTCTTGATTGAGAATTTTGATGTCCTTTATATTCAAACCTTAGTTCGTTTAATGTTGGTTTGTCTTCTCCACCACGAGCTGCACTCATGTTTATAACGTTTAGCGATGTTTTGATGTTAAAATTATGGTATGATGTTGAATTTCTGTTATACATTAACAACAGTTTTTCAACTGTCTTTATAGAAGATGCAGATACGTTATGGTTTAGTCCGCCACCCTTTCTATATACTATAGTTAAATTTGTATTATATGGTGACATACCTAGTGTTGATGTTGATAGCATGTTGTTAGGATCAATTGATTGCCTACTCATGATTGTCTTACCATACATTGGAAGAGCAAACTCACTTGGATCTGGTATATAATCAGTATCAAGTGTCATTGCGTTACCGCTACCAAATGTCAATTTTGTTTGTCCTGAAATCCTGTCTAATTCTCTAGTAAATCTGTATGGTGCTGGAATTATCTCTAGATTATCAGAAACTACATCATAATCATAGCTTTTATTTTGAACAGACCGAAAAACTACGTCTTGAGACAAATACTCTACTTCGTAGTACTCATTGCCTGACGAGTCTTTTATTCTTAATATTTCGTTTATATCTGAGTCTGATATTGTTATTTGTTTGAACTGTTGAAAACTTCCAGCAGAAATAACGCTTGTTTTTGTCTCGCCTGATACGCATATTCCTGTCATTTTTATGATATACGTGTTTGGATTAAGGTCTGAGTCTAAGTCATCTATGTTTATAGTACGCTCATGAACATATTCATCAAAAATTTGCCTAGAAAAATCTAGATCTTCCATCAATTCAAATGTAACTCCTGAATTTGATTTTATAGACGTACCAGTAAGAATTATAGGAAGTACATTTGGATCTACAACGATATTATCATTTATGTCAACTACCGAAGGTACTGTTAAATAAAAGTCTATCTCAACAATTGAAGGAGAAGTAGATCTGTTTTTTATTCCTGCTGTTTTTAACAGTTTTTCAATGTTTTTAGTTTGTACAGCTGTATCAATATCTAGTTCATTGAATTGATGATCTAAATAGAACGACATAACATCACCAACGTGTGCTGCCATATCTAGAAACAGACCACCCATAGAGGCGTCAGAGAAATCTTTGATTGAGTCTGGAAAATACGTTGTGGCGTATTCTACAAGGTCGCCGCGTAGTGCATCGAAATCTCTTCCATAGAATGATCTCTTTTTTACACTTTTTAGTTCACTTATTAATTTTTTTTGCATTTTAACTCACGGGTTGAACAATAACACTAAGTTTTTTGTTTATTATATTTACACTTCTTATTGAATATGTCAACGTTAAAAGAGCAGATGCTGCCCCTGTTACTTCGTCTATTTTGCCCATATTATACTCAAAGTCTGACAGTTCTATATACGGCATGCTCTTTGATACTGCTGTTTTTATTCTTGTCATGACTACTTCGGCAAAGTCTTCTTCTGATAGTTTTTCTGTTAATAACGGTCTTATGTTTGCACCTATATTATACGATCCGAGTCTTTCGCCGTTATTCGTTTTTATAAGATTTGCTAAATTGTCATTTATTTGTTTTCTAAAATCATTAGACATTTCAAATAACATACCTTCTCCGGGCTGTAGCGGTGTTTTTATTCCGTATGATGATTCAAAAGTTCTTGAAGTTTTAAGTTCACTAGAGTTTCTTTCAATACCTACGTTTTTAAAATTATAGCTTGCCATTTGTGCTTCCTTGTTAATAAATATAATGAATAAAAAATATTGTGTTTATTTAATTTATCATGTATTTAGTTTTGCGTAATCTATAACTAATTATATCAAAATACTAATTATTTGTTATGATTTAGATTTTCTTCCGGAATCGATCCCCATTTATTGACTGGGCACTTTTTACCACTCGAGAATATCATACCTGGAAACGAGCATTTGCAGATATCACAGAATCTCATTATAACTTTTGATGACTTGAATGTCTTTTTTTTCAAATGATCACAAGATACACATGTGTTAAATCTTTCCTCGACTATTTTTTTTGTCGCTAATGGTAGTTCTTTATTAAAGTACTTGACCATTAAAAAAGTTAGCCAGGCGTCGCCTATGCTTATTATAGACATATCATTATCCAAACATAGACAATTTCTCTTCAATACACTCAGCTAGTGTGATTGAGCCTCCTACATCGGGAAGAGACTCAATTATAATATCAGGAAACGCAGGAGGAGAACCTAACAGTGTTCCGACTATTAGATCTAGTGGGATTTTAATCATTGCGACGACTGTCGTCACCAGAGCAAGTCCTTGAGTTTCTACATCCCAGTCTAAATTTATTGTACCATCTGGCAATATGGGTGGGAATCCGGCTGCCGGTAGTGGGCCTAGAGCTGGCATGGATGGAAGATCACCTAATGCAATTGTTACATCAATTACCTGAAGTGCTTGTATTATTCCGGGTAGAGTTAAAGGAATTGCAACCTGTGCTGCAATCTTAGATAGGGTCACAGCGCCAAGTTCGTCCTCATTAAAGGCAAAATCCAAATAAGGCTGTATTGGTGCCATTGCAGCGTCGAAAACAGCTAATAGAGGTTGCATTGCAGGAAGATCACAGTCAGCCATTTTTATTACTCCGTGTGTACTATTTTGCTAAGAGCAGTGAGGGCTTCAGATTTAAAGGCTTCACATGCGAGGATGATGTCCGGCTGGCCGGTGAGTGGAGCTCCTAGATTTCCGCCTAATGCGAGAGCTGCATTCATTGCATCGGCGAAATTATTAATTGCTGTAACTAAGTCATCACCTCTTATTACATGTTGATGTTCATTTGTTAAGTCACCAGTGTGTTCCGTATCAGGTGAACCTAGAAAGACACGGCTTCCGACGAGAGCTGCTTCTCCGTTTGACATAAGATCTAGTTCAGCACCTGCCAGAGACTTTGCTCTGACCCCTCCTCTTGCTGCAAGCCTTATTTCGCTTGATTTCGCAATTATAAATGGAGACTCACTAACCTGCCCAGAATATGTAAAATTGAGTCCAAATTTTTCATCGCCATCGGCATTCGTAGAGATATAGATTCTTGATGCGTCCTCTATGTAATCTGAGTCTCCTTCATTTACACTTTGATCTTCTATTACTGCTCGATCTGTCTCTTTGTACCCACGATCATTTTCCCTTAATGTACTATATGTATTTGTTATTATTCCTGCAGTTAGTTCAATATTTCCGTCGCTTAACGAATTATTATTGCTTAATCTAATTGAAGAATTGTTTCCGCCCTGTAATAAAAACTCATTGCCTTTTGATTTTATAATTGGGACAGGCTCTCCTTTAAAACTCTTAGATGAATGACTATCGAAAAACGTCATTAGTCTCATCATGTCGACGTCGGTAGTATTTGTTATGAGCGGAAAATCAGGAGTCGTTGTTTCATCTGTTGATTCTATGCCTAATGCTATGTCAATATTAGTTCTAGTAGATACTGCGTCTTCATCACTTATTTTTCTTAACCCACTAGTGTAGTTTATATCCTCTATATTTAACAGTGAAGCTTTTCTAGTTATCCAATAATATGACCCGTTGTCATTGAATATCCATACCATTTCACCCGCATTTATCGGTTGTGAAAAATGAGGTGACATAAATGGAAGTGCATAAAAAACTTTGCTTCCTTTCATTTTTCCTAGATTATTTATTTTTGCAAATATTATTGATTTACCTGGTAGGTAATCAAATGCCTCTTTATTATGTAGGAATTTTAGTATTGTTGCTTTTCTTTCTTCAGAGACTCTTTTCGGGTCGTCTATTACATCTACAACATATGCTGAAAACGTGCTGTCGTGTGCTCTATTTACACCTCGACCAATATGTGTCGAAATGTCGCTAAGTGCATCTCTAAAATTATCAGGTGGCATGTTTTATTCCATTATTGTAGAATAAATATCTTCTGGGTCGAATTTAGAATTATCTTCTTCTGCCTTTGTTATTAATTCTGCAAGCTTTAGTATTTGATCGTTTGATTTACTCATTCTTTCTAGGTATTTTGAAGCTATTGCTCCTGTTACTGCATGTTGAGCAGATCCCGATAGATCTTTGAATAAATCGGCAAAAAGGAACGATGCACATTCTCTGTCTTTTACAGCGTTTTCATAGATTTCTTTCCACAAAAACTTTCTTTTGTCTTCAAGTGACTCGATTGAATTTAACAGATCAGAAAATTGTTTTACTTTATTATCTTTGTCTGTTATTTTAGTGAGTTCTTTGTTTATTTTTTCTTTTGTAGTCATTTATTCTCCAAAAAATATATCGAACTTGTCGTCTTTTTTGATTGATCTATAATGTTTTCGTATAGAAGACATTGAAACAGACAATTGTTTTGGATTTAAACCTGAAATGTCTCTAAGGTATACAAAGACTGCACGCTTATTTAGAAACTCTAGTTCATCTATACTTGAAAAAAGCGTAATTATTGAATCAATACACGAGATTTCGTTAGTGCCATCGACTCTACTCTTTATTTCTTCCAAGAGTGAGAAGAGATTCTGTATGGCGTTTTCTCTTATTAGACGAGCATCTTGTGATTTAGCTATAGAGTGCGTTTCAATTGCAACTTTGTCCCTATGACTCATAATCTCCGTGTCATCTATTGAAACTGATCGTTTCATATCTCTTGTATTCTTTTTTGACTGTATTATCAACCAATTTTTGGCGACGACATTGAAATACGAGAAAGCCTTTGATCCCTTTGATGGGTCAAATTTGTAAAGCGTTTCATACAAGAATGTTACACAATCATTTTTTAGATCTTCGTAAGACCCAGTTAATGATCTAAACCCGTGTATAAAAATAAGATTTTCAACTAATTTATTAAATGGTTGCTTTATTCTTGTTACATAGATTTCGTGTTTTTCTTCTTCTGTAATAACTTTTTGAAATTCGCAAATTGCATCATGGGCAGGACGCCCGAAATACATTTTAGTTCCCTTTTTTTTACCTCTACGTCTTGTTGTTCGTCTTATTATCAATTATCTGCCTGATTTTCTTCATTAGTTTGATCATCTGAGTCTTTGTAATCTTCAATGATGTATGCAGATATATTTAAAAATGTATTTCTAACATTATTAATACTTGACATTACTTGTTTTACTTCTTGACTATCGAAAAATATTGGTGTTTCAAGAACTTTTGATATTTCCATATACTCTTCGTCGATCGCATCTAAGATGTTAGTTAATTTTTCTTCTGTTTTTAGTATTAAGATGGCAAATTTAATTGTAAAATAAGCAGACAAAATACTAAATAATATAAGGAATCCTATAATATATAAGTGATAATGTGAAATAAAATTAATCATTTTGTAAAATATTTTTTTGTATTAAAACGTTATATTGTTCTGAAATGGCGTCAAATGAGTAGTTTTGTTTGATTTTTTCAGCTAATTTGTTTGATTTTGATTGAATTCCTTTTCTATTTTTATAAAAATCTTTTGCTTTCTTTTTAAAATCATTTTCATTTACCTCTGCCCACTTTAATCCTGGGACAAAAATATTGTTGTCGATTTTTGATTTATCTACTTCTTTTAATTCATAATCTAATTTGATGAATGAACCGAGATTAAGAAAGTCTAAATGTCCTGACCAGTTCGTTGCGATTACTGGTAATGCAGATGATGCAGCCTCAAGTAGTGGTAATCCAAACCCTTCACCTCTTGTCGCTGAGATTAGTGCATTTATGTTTTTATGTTTGTAAAGTGAGGCAACCTCTTCAGGAAGCATATTTCCATGCAATAGATGAACCTTTGGGTACTGTCCATGTCTGACTTCACTTATTAATCGACCTACGAGGCTTGTGGTTATTCCTTTATCGATTTTTGTTGAACGGCTTGAGTTCGTCTTAAGAACTATTCCAACATCTTTGTTGTCTTTAAATTCTTCACAAAGCCATTTCACAGTATTAAAAAGATTCTTTCTATCAGTTGTAGGCGTCATACCCGTAAACTGCCCGAACACCAAGAAATTAAACTTAGTATCAATATTCAAATCAATGTCTATTATTTCTTTATCAATTGACTCATGATATGACTCACCTACAACTACTACTTTTGTAGTTACTTCAACGCCTGTGTCATAGATTGTCTTCTTGACAAATTGTGATGGGACGACAACAAGGTCCATTTTGTTTATTTTTTCTATCCACGCTGGGTTGCACTTGTCTGTCTCGACTAGTGCTGTGACGCCTACATTGAATTTTGCCAAAGATGTATCCCATTCATTTGGTAGTTGTACCTGGAATGATATGTCGAAATTATCCCTATTTGTTATAGACGATTCGAGTATTCTCCCTATAAGACCGTCTTCTGCATCATGATTTAGTATCCATGGAGTGTTTCCCCAGTTGACAATTTGTGACGTTGTTACAAAGTCTGATCTATTAAGTAGATACTTTACTATTTGTCTGGAATGCACTCCATATCCTGACTGACTGAGAAGTGGTGCTCTAATTACTACATTTTTTCTATTCATAGCGTTGTAATATTCCATGGTTTATAGTCGTTTTTCCAGTTGTCGATAGTGTCTTTTAATGAGTCATGCCAAAGATCAACAGTTGTTTGTAGATTAAATTCTGATTTGACATATTCCATTACTTTCTTTGACATTTTATTTTTTGTTTGTGTGTCATATGAATATACCTCATGAAGAGCAGACGCTATATCATCAACTGATGCGTAGTCTTCGTAAATGTATGGTACCTGCTGGCTGCCTGCGAGTGTTTTCATTGTGACGTCTAGGGCGACTCCGTTCAGTGAACCATCTCTATGATCAATGATCTGGCGTGTTAGACCACCTGTTTTTACTGCAATTATCGGTATCCCAGTTTGCATTGCTTCTAATGTTGAAAGCCCGAATCCTTCAGAATAACTTATGTTTACACACACATCGGATACATTATACAGAATGTTTATCTTGTCAAACTCTAGTCTCTCTCTAGAGAAGAATACACTGTCTTTTATTCCTAGTTCTTCTGCCAATATGAATAAATTTGAACCCTCTTTGTCATGTGGGTCTGTGTGCATTATTAAAATAGCATCTTTGTTTTCTATTTTTTCTAAGAACTTCTGCCACGCGAACAACAAATCACCAGGACGTTTCCGTCTAGCGTTTCTATTATTCCAGATTGCAACAAAGTGATCTTCTTTTCCTGCGCCTAATATTTTTTGTTTATATTTTTTTCTTTCGCTATCTGGAAGTCTAAAGAATATGTCTTCTGGGACTGCATGTGGTATGAAGCTGACTCTTGGTTTGTCTGGCATGTTCTCTGATAGCATTTTGTATGTCAAGTATGAATGACAATTTACTGTATCAGTTGATTCATATAGTTTTTCATTGAACTTTGGAAAGGGCTCGTTGTCCCAGACATGCCAGTACGCAACTGGACAAACTTGATGTATTTCATCTTCCATCTCCCAGAGCCATATAAAGAATCGTGGGTCAGTAAAAATAAAAATAAGATCAGGCTTCTCTGTAGCAAGAGTAAGTCGTATGAGGTCTCTGTTGCCAAAGCCATCTATTGGCTTGATTACAAAGTCGTCATTAATATGAACTGTCTTGTAGTCAGAATGCTTCATTGCAGCACCGAACTGTCTGAAAGTCCATTCATTTTTCTTTATCAACCCATTAATGAGATGACGCGTTTGAGTTCCTACACCCGATGTAGACATCGCATGATCAGATAAAACTAATATTTTTTTCTTTTTTTGCACTTGTTATATTATCCTATCACTTAAACATTATATCAAAAATAAAAAAAATTTAAAATAATTTTTAAGTACAGTGTGGTGTGTCCTTATATGGACAGAATTGACATGAGTTTCTATTTTTCATTGCAAACTCTCGCATGACCGATGAGATCATGTTATTCATTAACTTCACGCCTTTTGCTAGTGTCTTTGGGCCTACTGAGACAGGGACAATATCAACAATATTTCCAATCTTTCCGCCTCGTTTAAGAAGAATAAATGCACATCGTATGTCCTTGAGTTCAATATCGTATTTCTTTGAGTAGAAATGCTTGTATAGAATCAACTGTGCTTGTAGAGTGAAGTCCTGTTTCTTATCCCGGCGCCACCCATATGCTCCAGCTGTTTTCCAGTCAAGAATCCAATAGACGTATCCTTCGCCTCTTTTCTTTGGGACTTTAATGATAGCATCAACAAATCCTTTGAACTTTACAGGCTTTCCTTCAATAGGCTCATAGAGATATTCCTCTGCCTTTACTGTTTCCCAACCTGGGAACTCTTTATCAAGGTAGTCGGGAACCTCAGCCCACATGTTTTCTGCCCAAGTGCACCATTTTTCTACACCGACATCGGATGATTTCTTGTACCAGCCCGGCTGCTTGTCTACCCATTCAGGATCATCAAAGCCGTGCTTTTTGAAGTCTTCTCTGATGTCGTTGAGCAATTTGTCCTTGTTTAGATCTTTACCTTCAAGCATATTTTCACAGCCTTCGTGGACTGCAGTACCAAAGCCAAGATAAGGTGACGGTTTAAACATGTCAATTTTATCTATCTTCGCAAGCTTGTGCCGCCAACTACATTCAGCCCATTCTTTTATTTCAGAGAACGAGACATGTGATTTTCCAGTTGGTAGTACGTATAATTCTTCACTCATAAGATGAAACTCCTTTTATAATAATATTATACCATAGAAGACGGTGATTTACATATTTTTATTGAAGGTGTAGGTGTGTTGAAATCTATTTTATTGTGGAATATCCAACCGCCCATCTTTTGTTTTAATTCTACACTGAGTAGTGTGATATCTTCATCAGAAACTTCAGACCACGGCTTGTCAAAGAACATATTGTTCTCAATTGTGTCCGCTTGAGCTATATTATACATGCTTTGCCAGTGTCTAGACCAATAATTTTTATACGTCTTTATTTTTCTTTCAAGATTGAACCATGAATAATGGAATACGCCGGGATATGTTTCAATTATGTCTTCAATCGAGTCCTGATATGCTGTTAGTGATTCAGTATCACCGTTTAAGGCTTCAACTCTTAGTGTATGCAAGTCTTTGTTGTAAAAGTTTCCAAAAGGCACATGCGTTCCATTGTCTGTTCTAATGTAGTCACAGCCATCTGATCCTTGTTTTGAAAATAGTTCTCCGTTTTCATCATGAGCCCTAAGATGGGCTGGAATACCGTGTGTAATAAAGTCTTTATTCTTACTTAGTCGTGCTTTCCAAGGGTTGACATCTACTCTTACTTTATCGTAGTCTCCCCAGTATTCAACAACAGGCAAGGCTATTAAGTCCATAGTGTTTGGAAAGTTATCTACAATATTTTTTATTTTTTGTCCGTCGTCCTCATGAACAATCTCATCGACATCTTGTTGCCAGCAGAAATCTGATGTGCATAATTTTCGGGCTTCTGCCTTCTGTTGACCATCATACAGTGCGAATCTAGTATCATTCCAGTTTCTTTGTACCACATGCACTGCTATTGATTCGTGGGCCTCTGCTAGTTCGTGGAGCCTTTCTAGTGTACCATCTTTGGAACCACCATCGACTACGACTATTTGGTCACAGAATGAAGCCAGGGATAATATTGATTCTTCAAATGGGTACTCCTGATCTATACAGTTGTATGTAGTTGTATAACCTGATATGGTCTGTTTCTTTACGTTGTTGCTTATTTCGTCCCAAAACACTGATGGTCTTGATTTTAAATAATTTATTGTGTCATCATTTGAACCAGTGAACCACTCTTCGTTTACATGTTGTACGTTTTCATTTGTTTGAATGTCACAACCTAATAACTTTGCCTCTATGATCATTCTTGGACATGTGTCATTACCTGATGGGAAGTATGATATTCCTTTTGACTCGGAGAGCTTTTGTAAGAATTCATCATGTGATAATCCTGAAAGTAGTTCGTATTCTTTGTTGTTGTCTGTACACCAGTCAGTTGAAGCATTTGCATCTTTTATCCAACTTTGAGAGTTTAAAACAATATACTTATCATTCTTGTTATTTTTTACTAGATTTTCTATTTTATCAAAAAACGAAGTAGAGAAAACTGAAGATAGAACGAAACTATTAGCATCTTTCAAAAAAGGAAAAGCTCTCTCATAAACAGATCTCTGACCTTCAGACATAAACCACAACGATTTTGCAGCATAATAAAAAGTAGAAATTAGCTTGCCATGATGTTCATTAGCACAATCACATTTAGCATCTTCGAAATGATTATGTTTCTCTACAGATCTATATTTACAGAACTTGTAGTCATATTCTATAACTGAATATTTTAAGTTGGCAATAATTGTAGGGATTAACTCAAGATTAATAGATGCAAAATTAGTAAAAATCCAAAACTTATTATAACCCTCTTGAAGTAGCTTCATAGAGATATCTTTAGAATAGATCCTTTGTACAACACATTCAGTATTCTCAAAGATAGCCTCAGTAGTTAGTTCAGCTCCACCGTTAATATCGGAAGAGAATAAGTCAGAAACTAAAATAATTTCAGTATTGTCGTGAATAGACAAAGTATCAAACGGACTGTTCATTACAGATCACCTCTTACAGATACTACTGTATATCGATATATTGTATTAATATTTTTTTATGTTTGTGAGTGCAACGAACAATCACATTTTTTAATAAACAATACAGAGATCACTGATATAATAAAAGGGATTGGTTGGGTGGGCTAAGCTAGATTTATGCTATTCTTTCAATTAGGATCCAAGTCTGATCAGCTCTGACTTTTACCTCCACGACTGTCTCTCTAGTTCCATGAAGAAATAACATATTTAAATTTAATACATCACCTACAGTAAGAATTGCAGTAGTTGTGCATACATTTGACATCTTGCTAACAGTATCAGCTGCACCACTACCACGTCCATAAGACCAAGCTTCAGAACAATCAATTGTATCTATAGAAGACGAAGATCCAGTTGTATTACGTAGAAATGTTCGCATATTTACTCTATTTAGACTCGGTTGTATTTGACTAAGATTAACAGAATATGATATTTTATAAGTACCGGCTTTATTTATAGTAATGTCTGTTGTTGGGTATCCTGAGATAGTATAAAAATTGGCATCTACAATAAATGGTGTATTCCATATTACGCTTTGAACCCATGCCGGATTCAGAGCTGTAGTGTAACCACCGGTTCCGATAGAACCAACTCCCGCAACCAGCCCAACGTAGGCAGCGGTAGTTCCTACTATGTCATAAGATTGAGGTGGAGCAGGTCCGTTTCCTAGATGTAAAATTCCACCCCTAGCTACACAGCCGTCAACTTTAACATCTCCACCAAATTGTGAAGTCCCTTTGTGAGTTGTTGAACCTAGAGACCCAGGAACTCCCTCTACGTAGAGGTTGATATCATTAGATGCTATAGCTGTTGCGGGTTTTCCTGCCAAACTTAAAGGATTAGTCTGAATCATCACAGTAGGTTTATTAACTCCTCCGACTTCTCCACGGATAATATTATAAAGCTGAGGAGTCCCACCACCATATTTACCTCTAATTTCTGTTATCTTAGAGTCTTCAGTATTTCCTATTACAAGATCACCTAGTTTAGACTGAATTATGACGCCTTCACCACCTGTTACAGTGCCAGTAGTTGAATCTGTTAATTTGATAATAGCTTCATCTAAGGCGCTTGTAGAATTAATGATAAGTTTAGGCGCAGCTGCTGTGAGCTCTACAAGTCCATCGTTGTCAATTGTAAAAAGTTCGGCAGCTTTTGCATCTATTTTTACTATTTTTATCGCGCTAAGTGGGCTTGCATGATCTATTAACAATGATTCATGCGGGTTGTCAGTGGCACCGCTTTTGGTGTCTATTCTCAAAGTTGGGACGTTGTCTGTGCTAGGAGACACAAATTCAGATGTTATATGTAATTTAGCATTATACGATGCTGGTATTGTTCCTGACCCTAACCAGACTCTATTGTCAACGGTGTCGTATTTTAGATGCGCTGCTGCAGCAAATGTTCCGAGTACAGTTCCAGCAATTTGGACTATCCCAGCTGGAGCTATTGAAGACCCACCGCCTGAAGTTCCGTTAGCAGCATGTGTAATTCTTCCTTGTTGATCAACTATAATATCAGCATTTGTATACGAGCCCAATGTTACTGTAGTATTATCGAGATCTATGAACAACTTATCACTGGCGACTGATCTAGTAGATGTACCGGTTCCACCGACGATTGCAATCACTTCACCATCCTCTACTGTAAATTGAGAACCTGTATCGCCTCCTATATTAAAAGAAGTCATTTCACCAGTTGCTGTAGAAGGTGCAAACGGTAGGTCGCTGATTGTACACTTCTTTACATTGCTATCATCAATATCATGAAACAATATTTTATCACCTGTAGCAGGCGCCGCTGTTGTTACCATTACTTCTATAAAATTATCTGCACCTGCGTAATCAAGTGCCACAGTAATAGTGTCAGTTGCCACCACTTCAGTTGACAAGCCTGCGCCGCCCAATACACTTAACGTGTCTTCGTCGGCAAGAGCCTCGCTAGAAGTCGTAGTATCAGCACCTAAGTTTATCCCAGTAAATGTTGAACCCGCTGTAAACGCAGTTCCTATGGCATCATATATCGAACCTGAAACAACTAGATCGCCACCTATTAATGTAACGCCGTCTCCAGTTCCCGGAGTACCTCCATGATCAATGATGGTAATTGCATCTTTCTTGCCTGGTGTACCATGAACATAGACAGAGACGTCTTCGCCGATTTGTCCCGATGCTATAGAGTTTGTACCCTCATCACCAGTAGAAATAGTATGTGAGTATATTTCTATTTTTTTACTATCACCAGGTATTATTTCATCTTCTTGACCTATTATCTTAGATACTTTTATTTGATTTGCTTGAAAGTCTTTTGTAGCCATTTTTTATTTCCTTATTTTTAAATATTCCACTCAGTAGAATAATATTCGTCTGTAGTGCCATTTGAATCAGTAATCGTTAGTTTAACTCTTAATTTTGAGCAATATGAATTATAAACTCCAGGTGGTGCGATTATTTCGTACATATAAGTACTCCCACTTCCAGTAGAACCATCATTCAGATGATCATCTGAATGATTGAAGACATTCCACCTGGCGCCAGTATATGCCTCTAATTGCCAAAAATAGCCCAAAGTCTCAGTATCAGTAATGATTCCCTCTGATAATATATTAGGGCTTATAGTAATTCTATCACCTCTATTAAGCATAGGAGCGTCAGGCCTATCGTTGAAACTGTCAATTTCAGGTGGTTTGAAAATATCAAACAAGTGAATTGAAGAATTTGTATCATAACCGTCATCTACTGTCAAAATAGCCCTGAATGCTCCAGGACCAGGAGCATTAATAGTTAAGGCAGCAGTAGACGCTCCTGTGAACCCTGAGGATAGACTGGACCACGTTGTAGCGAACCTTTCTAGAGCCCATGAATATGTTAATGTTTGACCAGCATCTTCAGCTGATGAGCCGCTTCCATTAAATATATAATTTAAATTCGTGTAAATTTTAGCATCTCCAGATATGCTTGCAGTAGGAAATGTGTTTGTGACCCACTCTGAAGACACTACAGTATCTGTTGTTCCCATTGTATCTGTAATTGTTAGACTTACTCTGTATTTTGAATAAATTGTAGTGTCTAAACTATCAACTAAATATTCAAAAGTAGATTTTGATGAACGTATTATACTTTTTTCATACACGTCTTCTATATAGTTGTATTTTTGAAGAATCCAATTATATGTCAATGGATTGTCAGAGTCTACGGCAGTTGATGGCAAAATAATTGTGGCTAATTCAAGTCTATCGCCTATTGAAATCGAATTAAATGTTGATGTTTTTGTTGAACCTCTTATTCTTTTTGAACCAATCGACCCAATAGTCGGAGCATCGTAAGCAGTAATCGTCATGGTTTCTAAGTCATTATCGTATCCATCGCTTACAGTTAGATTTACGTCATAAGATCCTTTGTTTCTCAGCGTCAGTTCGGCAGTATTTAGAGTTCCAAGTTGAGTTTTCGATGAATCAGACTGATCTACTACATCCCAAATATATGTTAATGTTTGACCCGAGTCGTTCGTAGCTGATGTCGAGCCATTGTAATAATTACTAATTCCTGTATAAATTTTAGCATCTCCAGATATTCTTGCAGTAGGAGGATAATTTACATTAAACGACAAAATTGCAGATATAGTCTCTATACTGTCATCTACTGTTAATTGTATCTCATATTGTCCGCTTGTTGGTGGAGCTGTAATTTTTTGTCTTTTATTGCTATAATAGTCTTCTAAAATACAATCATGATCAGCTTTCTCAGGTCTAGAGACCTGACTCCAAGAATAACTTAAAGGATTCCCAACAGGAGACGAGCTCAATCTGCCGTCTAAAATAATTTCTCTCGCGCCGCTATACGATATCATGTTTTCAACAGAAGTTAGAGTGGCAATCGGGGGTGTATTAATAATAATATTTACGAAGTCAACGACTACAGAGTTTGATTCACCCATACCATCATCTACTATTCCTTTGATAATATACGTACCAAGAATGTCTGGTGTGATCTCATGCCCATCAGAGACTCTAATAAGTGTAGTAACTGATTTATTCGGTTTGCTTTCAATAACCGTCGAATAAGTCAAAGAGTCACCATCTGGGTCACTAAACCTATTGGGCTTTATAAGTACAACATCACCTAGTTTTGTGCTAGGATACGTAACATCAGCTCCTAGATCTACTGTGGGTGCTCTATTAGCGACGGTAAATGTGGTGGTATCCGATCTTGTGTAACCATCTCCGGTTATTGTAAGTTTTAGTGTATGTGTACCCAATGAGTCAGTAGAAAATGTAGGAGAAAGAACTGAGTCATCTGAAAAAGAAGTCGTTGCACCTACGGGTATGCTGACAATTTCCCATTTGTGATTTTGTCCTCTTCCATAATTGTATTTATACCCAACAACCGTTGGTACGGGGTCAAATGTGTTATCATCACGATAGAATGTAACAGTAGACGAACCAAACTCTACACTACGTGTTTCTTCGGTGGTTTCTTCTATTTCTTCATCTTTTTTTACTCTACCTGACGCCCTGTATTTTAGCTTAGACTTTCCAGACACGCTACTGGAAAACTTTATTGTGAATCCATCTTTTGAAACCCCAGAAAGATATGAATTAGAATTTGTTCTTAAAACAGGAGATACAACTAATCCAGGAATTTCAGTAAACGATTTTGAATATTCAATAACTACAGCGTCTTTTTTTTCGCCTGGGCTTCCTATTGATAACGTCTTGCTTGAAACTTTTGAAAAGTCTTTTTCTGATTTTCTAGAGCTACTTGCCATTATGACATTACTAATATGATTTGAACGTGTGCATATCCTGTAAATTCGTCAGACGCCGATATTGTACAGCTTGTTGTTGATACATTACTAACTACCAAGTTCACGTTTGCATTATCACCACTCGAATTTTCCGCGGCGATGGCCGTTACAGTGGGATCAACAGCAAATATTCCTTCGTACACATACACTTTTTCACTTTCAGCTATGAACTCTATAACGGTTGTCTCTATAATAGTCTCGTGTTCAAGCTCGTATGTATAAACAGGCCGCCTTCTGACATATGGGTATACTTTTTTAAAAGCATTTTTGTTTTTCTTTTTTGTTCCCGTAAGACTCACAGACACTCTCCATAATATTATTAAGTATAAATATTACGAAATTATTTTACTTTCAAATCATTTTTGATATAGCTGTTGCAAGCTCTGATCTTTCACCCTTTTGTAGTGTGATATGACCTGAAAGGTGTG
>Ga0115003_10001084_pt1 | contig 24177 bp, 22 predicted proteins | sample ArcticOcean_MG_C_7_FD_88736 | JGI IMG/M metagenome (GOLD analysis project Ga0115003, IMG submission 88736) | Marine microbial communities from western Arctic Ocean - ArcticOcean_MG_CB11_88 | ecosystem: Environmental > Aquatic > Marine > Oceanic | place: Arctic Ocean: Canada Basin | collected... | reverse complement strand
TTCATTAATATTCCTAAAATATCGCTTTGATCACTTTTTATATCGTCAGCTACTGGTCCAAATATAAATTCACCTTTTGATGATCTGACGGCAATCTCAAAACATTGGACTGGTTTTACTATAGTGTGTATAAATCTACTATTTTTAGGCATTTTAAATCTTGGTTTAAAGGGGCCTATAAATATAATTTCATAGTCAACATTGACTGAATGTATTTGGTTATATAATTTCATCCACAAATAAGGTCTTCTTGAAATACAAATTACAGATATCATTATCTTTAAAGGTTTATAGATTTTAAAAAAAATTAAAAGATATTATTATTGTCTAAAGAGTCTATCGAGATAGAGTTATTAAACTATTTAAATTCATCTGAGATTTTATTTGTTGGACTTTCTATCTTTGAATGTCATTTTATTGAACTAAACAGTGTCGTCATTAAAACGAACAATTACACTTTTACGATTCCATTTTTGCTCTATGGCTAGTTTTGATACTTTTTCATCAACAACATAAAGACCTAGGTTTTCTTGGTTAATACTCAACTGAACAAACTCATATTTTTTTGTTACAAATTCTTCATCCGTAAAGATTTTTTTTATAGTCCATTCTTATAGATAATTTCATCTTGGGGATCTATTAAAGAAAATTTGGTCACGCCAAGTAAATTATTTTTTTCTTAAATCTTTAACTCTATATGATTTCTTTTTTCCTTTTAAATGCTCATTTGCCGTTGGACCCTTTAATCTTATTTTAACCAGTATATATCTACCATTAAATAGAATTCTTGCCTTGTAATATAGGTTGTTAATAAACTTAATGCTATACAGTTCTACAGGTTTTTTTAATTTCAAACTTTAATTGATTGATAGAAGAATTATTTTTGTAAATAAATTCACCTTTTTTAGTTTGTAAATTTTTATTTAACAAAATAACTTTTAGAACAAATTCCCATAAGATGAAGGTCAGATTTAGAATCTGTATAAAAAGTTGAATATTTTTTTTTAAATTTTTTAACATCTCTTAAAACTCTGTATTTTTTTTCTATTCCATAGCAATTTTTACCTATAATTTTTCCTAAACTTTTTTTGTTTAAACTGACCTTTGTGGAGATTAATTTAGTTTTAAATAGTTTTGCGATATATATACAATAAAAATCTGCACTAGCTGTAACTATATATGTTTCTGTGCCAAGTTTTTTTTCATTAATTAGCTTTTTATAAATTTTTTCTTTTTTAAAATTAGAAAAAATGTAAAGAGCAAATTCAATTGAAAACCTTTCAATTTCCTTACTACTATAACCTCTCAAAATTTTTTTAAAAAATTTAGATTTGGTTTCAGTTTTATGGTTGCTTCGTGAAATTAAATGTTGAATTATTATTATTATTAATGATGGAATTTTAAATACAAATTTACCAAAATTTCTAAATAGTAAAAAAAATACTAATAATTTAAGACTATCACATGTGATTAAAGTCTTGTCCAAATCAAAGAGGATTATATTGTTTTTTTTTGTCATAAGTAATGGCATTATTAAGTTTAATACTATTAAAAATACTATATTTAAAAATTTTTTTCAGTACATAAATCAAGCCAATTGAGCTATTAGTACTAGCCAGTTACATACATTAATGAAGCTATTTTTTCGAGATAATTAACATTTTCAGTATGAACAAAAATGTCTCCTGGAAGCAAATATTCAAATTTTTTGATCGTGGAGAATATCTGGAATATTAAATCCATACCGAACAGATTTATAAAAATAATAATATCCATTTTCACTATTATCTAGAGTTGTAATTGAAGATATTTCAGCCAAGGGTAATAAATTAATATTTTTTTCTTTTTAAAAAAAGATGCAGTGGAATCGAAAAATTTGCATCTAAATATTTTTTTTTAATTCATTTAAAAATACCAGTTTTGATCATGTGTCAAAATCTAGTGATAGCTTGTTAATAGATGAATCATTCTCAATCTTAATCAAAAAAAATCAAATAACCTTCGAACAAATATATTGAAAATAAGAAACTTAAATAAAATATAAAAAAATAATTTTTATTTAAAGTATATCTCACTTGTAATTTCTATTTTTTAAAATTTGATTCATTTTTATAACTTTTTAATAAATCTTTTTAGATCTGCTGGTCCAATTTTAAGTTTTTGATGCAATATATCTCTATCTTTTGCGTATAAGAAAATTTGTTTGTCTAAAGATGCCATATATTCAATATTTAATTTAAGTTTTTTTTTAAGAATAAAATTATTTATAATTGGTATTACTCCACCATTTGCAGAGCTTTCGTCATAAATTATAATTTTTTTATATTTTTTTAGTTCATTAATAAGTTTTATTTCATCAAAATTTCTAAATTTGAAGAAGTTTAATACTGATATATTTTTGCAATCTTCAGCAATGTTTAAAGCATTTTTACAGATAATACCTGTTGTAATAATTAGTATTTTTTTATTTTCAGATTTGAAAATTAATTCAAATCCTTTTTTAAGATCATATTTAATTTTTTTATTATAATTCAGATCACCTTTATCAATTCTAATGTATGTGGGGCCTTTCAATTTGTTTATACTTTTTGATACCTTATTAGCTAAATTATTATCGCTTAAATTATAAATTTCAAATTCTGGGATTAAATACATTAAGTAAACGTCCTGTGTTCCGTGATGAGTTGGCCCATCGTAAGAAAAGGAGAATCCAGGACCTATCCCTACAATTTTTACATTTAGATTGTGACTTGCTATATTGAACCTTAATTGTTCATAACACCTAAAAGTTAAAAAACTACAAAAACCATAAACTATCGGTAGTTTATTAAATTTTGCTAGGCCTGCTGAAATATTTATGAGATTTTGTTCTGCAACACCAGCATCAATAAATCGCCTATTATTTCTTAAACTTTTTAATGCAAAAACATCAGAATCATTCGTCAGAATGTAATTTTTATTATTTTTGAAAAATATTTTTTTTATATTGTTAAAAAAAATATCTCTTACATCACCGTCAAGTTTGTTCATAATATTTAATTAGTTCACTTATTTCAGAATTTTTGATAGATTGATGACTATATTTGATATTATTTTCGGCAATACCAAAACCTTTCCCTTTAATGGTATTGGCAATAATTATTGAGGATTTTTTACTTTTAATAGCTTGATCATAACATTTAGCTATGCTTTGATGGTTATGACCATTTATTTTTGTAACTGAAAACCTTAACTGATTTAATATATTGTTATCTAAAACTTCTTTTTTTTCAATATAGCTAGAAGCTGAAAGTCTATTTCTGTCTATAATTATTATTATATTATCAATTTTTTTTTCTGAAATAAAGAATAACGCTTCCCATACAGAGCCCTCATCTATTTCAGCATCACCTACAATAGTCCAAACTTTTTTTTTAGGATTTGCTATTGCAAAGCCTATACAAACTCCAATTGAATGTCCTAGAGAACCCGTGTTCCAGTCCACATGTTTTGCCAGATTAAATGTATCTAGTTGTCCACCTAATAAAGCTTTTTTTTTTAATAGATTAAATTTTTTTATAGAAATTATTCTTTGTTTTAATAATATAGAATAAAATACTCCTAGGGCATGACCTTTGCTTAAAATAAAAGGTGATCTATTCTTTTTCTTTAAATTGATGTATTTTCCAAAAAACAAAACAGTGAGTAAATCCAGACATGATGCGCTACCACCTAAATGGTATTTATTTTTATCAAGGACTAATTTTAGAAACTGTAATCGAATCTCACTACTTATAATTTTAAAATTCTTTTCCATAAATCTTTTGATTTGGGTCAGTTACCACCTCTACCAAATAAGGTAGATTGTTTGACATTATTTCTTTTAATTTTCTGTTTATTTCATTTTCTTTATTAATTCTCACATATTTTAGATCAAATGCAGCTGCAATCTTTTTAAAATTTAATGTACCAGCACCAGTTTTATCCTCTGTATCCAGTCTATTACCTGCAAAGAAATTATCTTGCCATTTTTTCATTGAGACATATCCTCCATTATTAATAACAAAAGTTTTAATATTAAGTTTATAATGTGAAATAGTTTTAAGTTCTTGGATATTTAATTCAATTGATCCATCTCCTGTTACAGATAAAATTTGATTTTTTTTCTCCTCAACTGCAGCACCTATAGAAAGTGGCAATGACAAACCCATAGCTGCGTTTGCCCCTGAAGATATTTCTTTACCACCATTGTTAAAATGCCATGCTTGACCACCAATATAGTAATTTGACCCAGCATCAGTAATTAGCACATGTTTGTTTGTAGCTTTATTTCCCAATAAATACATAAATCTATAAAGATCTATGGGATTTCTTTTATTAAATAAATTTGGGATAATATCTTTATTCTTTCGGATACTGCAAATTTTTCGCCAATTTTTGAAATTTGGAAATTTAACGTTTTTAATGCCCTTGTATAATGAGGGTAAAAATTCTCCCAAGTTTTCATTTATTTTTAAATCAATTTTTTTTAAATTTAAGTTTAATTCATCTTTATCATTATTTACAGAAACGCAGTAAGCATCTTTGGCAAAACTCTTAGGATTTCCAAGGCAAAAAGTGGGTGAGAATCTACTGCCTAAGGCAATAATTAAATCACAATCATCAGTAATTTTTTTTGAGTGGGGCATACCTTTAATTCCGCATAGCCCTAAATTTTGTGTGTTAGAATATGGAATTAAGTCATTAGCAAACCTTGTGGTTACAAAAGGTATATTTGTTTTTGATAATATTTTTTTAAAGATATTTAATTGATTTGATTGCTTTAGACCATTTCCAATTGCAAAGAGAGGTTTTTTAGAGGTTTTTAATTTATCAATTATAAACTTAATATTATTTTTATTAATCTTAATTTTTTCTTTAGGTATTTTAAATTTTTTTAATTTATTAGGGTTTTTTATTTCAACTGATTGTATATCTAGGGGTATCTCTATCCAAACAGGACCCTTCCGCCCACTTTTTGCTTTATAAAGTGCTTTTTGAGTAAGATATAAACAATTTAATGGATTTTCAATTTTAACTGCATATTTTGTAATTTTATCAAGCATTCTTGTAATACTAAACTCTGCTGTACCTAAGGTTCTTAAATTTAGTTTTTTGTATGTATCTGCACAGTATTTATTTTCGACCTGTCCACTTAGTATTATTATTGGAGCACTATCAACATATGCTTCAGCCAACCCCGGTAAAGCGTTTGTTGCTCCTGGGCCAGCAGTTACACATACTGCTCCAATTTTATTATTTGATTTTGCATATGCTTCTGCCATCATAGGTGCAGCAGCCTCATTTCTAGCTGCATAAAAATTTATTCCTGATTGTTCAATTGCATCATTAAGGTACATTGCACCGTAACCGGTAAGCATAAAAATATCTTTAATTGAATTTTTCTTAAGTTCTTTTGAAATTATTTCAGCTACATTCATGATTTGTCTGATTTTATCTCAAGTTTGATTTTTTTAAAAAGTTATTTAGTATTATTACTATATTATATTCCTTAAGCAAACTAGACAAATATGGAATAAACGATTTATAATTATATAAATTTTTGAAAAAATAAAAGACGGGATTATGCATTATTGTGTTGTATAGAGTGCCGCTATACTTCCACTTACCATGTGGTTTTTGTGTTTTTTTTAATAAATTTTTTGAACTAAATCTATTAAAAATTAAATTTCTTTTTTTTGCAAATTTTCTTTTAGTCAAGGGTTTAGAAACATCATCAATCCAAAGTTTATCTAAAAAGATTTTATCTTTCATCCAAAAATCCCCTAATAAAATATTACCTTTATTGATATTTTTATTTTCTAGGTAAAAGATATTTGCAAATGAAAAGTTACAGCCAGCTCTAATTAATCTCATGTATAAATCTAAGTCAGCTAATACTGCTTCAAATCTTTTATCATAAGATCCATATTTTTTGAGTAATATTTTCGGAACTAGTGGTGTTATTGGTAAAATTGGGGAAGTTTTATCCCATGGCATAAATCTATAATCTGCCTTTAAAGTTTTATGACCCGGTGTTTTATATTTACAAGATACTAATTTATATATACTGCAACCTCTTTTTTTCCATAGTTTGTGAATTTTATAAATTCCATCCTTAGTTGACAGTTTACAGTCATCTGCGAATTGCATAATAAAATTTCCTTTTGAAAGCCTGTATCCAATTTCTAGACATTGAGGTGGTTTTACAAATGTCAGTATGTGCTTACAATTATTAGGCAGTTTAAATTTTGGTTTAAAAGGCCCCAAAAATATTATTTCAATTTTGATTTTTTTTGATTGTAAATTTTGAATTACATTTTCCCAGTTATCCACATTAATTGCAGGAATAATTACAGAAACAAAAGGGTTTTTTTTTAAGTCAGCTCTTATTTTTACATGCATTATTTTTGATTATAAAAATCTCCATTTTCTATAAACAAATATGAATAAGAATTTTTATCCAGGTAAGCTTTTTTAAATGCAGGAAGTATTTGTTTTGGGGAGTTTAAAAAAACCACTTTTACTTCTGTTAATGTGTCCTTAAATATTTTGGTATAATCTTGTGTATGTTGTGGTCCACCATCTAATGGTTTTTTAGAACCAATTGAGGTTCTAATAATCACTCTTGGTTTAATCTCATTTAGAGACATTTTTCTAACTTTGTCTAGGTGGTTTACTAATTGGTTAAAGGCTAGAATTAAAAAATCGAATCTTGGATAGCAAGTGATTGGCACAAACCCATTCATTGCTAGACCCAGTGACATGCCCATTTGTGCATCTTCAAATACTGGCATTTCTAATTTTTTTTTATTTGGTACACCAACAAGTGTATTGTAAATTGCATTACCTGAGAATGCCACCGATTGTCCTAAAAATATTGTATTTGGTTTTGTTGCCAAATAGTTCATTGATTTTATTAATTCTTGTTTATATTTCATAACTTATTTTAAAATAACACCCAGCCACCGGTTCCATGATGAGGAAATTTTCTTTTATATTTATAGTAAATTACATCTTTTGGTTTTTTACTTTTTTTAATCCATACTTTGTTTGTAGGTGTATTAGTGCTTAGGCCATTGTCCTCAACAACAAATTTTAGAGGAAGCTTATGGTTTTTTGCATATTTATAACACTCATGAAACATTCCTGTTTCAAAAGTCATGTCTCCAATAAAAACCCATACTTTATTAGTGTTATTTTTATTTTTAAGTTTCATGGCTTTTGCAACACCTAATGCTATAGGAATTATTCCAGCAACAATTGCCGAGGAGAAAAATTTTTGTTTAATACTATTTATTCCCATACTTCTTCCAGCAATAATTTCTTTTTTTAACCAATCTTGAGGAATTCCTTTTAGTAGTGCATGATAGTGATTTCTCCATGTTGAAAATACCCAATCATTTTTATGGATTTTTTTAAAAATTTTTATTAATTCAGACTCATTATTTCCCGATAAGTGTATTGGCGCTTTTATCTTTCCAGACTCATAAAATTTTTTAATGTCTAGCTCGAAGTCAATTAGCTCTTTTTTTGTAATCATTTATCTATCAAGAAAATTATTTTTTTTAACTTTTTCTCTCCAATAGCTCAATAAGTCAAGCATTGTTTTTTCAAATTTTATTTTTGGTTTCCATCCAGTATGACTTTGAAATTTATTAGTATTTGGTACTTGAAGATCCGCATCTATAGGTCTCAACCTACTCTTGTCAGTTATAATCTTTATATTTTTAACTTTTGAAAGTGAAATTAAATAATTTAACATATCACCAATTTTACATGTAAAATTTCCTCCAATATTATAAGCTTGACCAGGAGTTGGTTTTTTCGTTAAAAGTATATAGTAAGCTTTTACAGCATCCCTAACATCAGCAAAGGTTCTTAGTGACTCTAAGTTTCCAACTTTAATTATGGGTGAATTTTTTTTTGCTTCAATTAATGCTATTTGTTTTGCAAATGTGGATTCTGCAAAAACATCACCTCTACGTGGTCCAGTATGAGTAAACATTCTGGTTACCATAACTTTCATATTATATGCTTCAAAAAAATATCTACCAATTAGATCTGTTCCCACTTTAGATATTGCATAAGGTGAAGCTGGGTGAAAGCTACAGTCTTCATCTATTGGCAATTTTTCTTTGGCGACCTTACCAAATATTTCAGAAGAAGAACAAACATGCACAAATGGTTTATATTTAGATTTGTTAATAGCATTTAGAAGATTATAAGTTCCAATTATATTTGTATCCAAAGTTAAATTTGCTTCAGTAAAACTTGTTTGAGGATAGCTTTGTGCTGCTAAATGAAACACATAATCTGGCTTAGATTTTTCAATACACTCAACTATTGAGCTATAGTCATTTAAGTCCCCATATATAAAGTTCACTCGAGAATTTTTTTTATTTGCCCGATTTAACAAATGCTCAACATTATCAAGAGGACTCCGCCACCTGGAAAGACCATAAATATTCCATTTTGTATTTTTTAATAAATAGTCAGTTAAGTGTGAACCAACCATTCCAGTAATTCCAGTTATTAGTGCTGATTTCATAAGATTTAAGTTTATACTGTAAAATTAAATAAATTATAAGTATATATATCGGAATTATGAAATTAAATTCAAAAATTATATCAAGTATATTTAAATCTAATAAAAATGAAATTGATAAGTTTTGTTCTCATTTACTTAAGAAAAAACTAAATTTTTTCTTCATCAAAGGATTAGAGAGAGACAAGGTTTTAATACAAATTTTAAAAAGAATTAAATTAGATCAGCAAATTATAGCTGGAAAGGGTAGAACAAATAAATGGCACCAGGGATGGGGTGAAGCTTTAAACTTGTATAAAAAATCAAATTCTTTGACACCTAAATTTTATACAGCAAGAGAAAATAAATATTTTAGACTTAATGGAGAGCTGATAAGAAGTAAAAGTCCTAACTTTGAAGTAGAGATGGTAAATATATTTAGAAACTGGTACTTTAAAAAATATTTTAAAAATATTAACAATATTTATGAATTTGGAGCTGGCACAGGTCATAATATGGTTGAGTTGTCAAAAATTTTTCCAGATAAGAATTTGTTTGCATCCGATTTTGTACCCACTTCAGTAAACTTATTAAAATTAGTTTCTAAAAGAAAGAAAATGAAAATGAAAAGTTTTCAATTTGATATGGCAAAACCAAATAAAAAATTAGAAATTGAGAAAGACTCAGCAATTTATACATCAGGTGCTTTAGAACAGTTATCAGGTAAAATTTATGATTTTATAAACTTTACCTTATCAAAAAAACCAAAAATAGTTATTCACGTTGAACCAGCGCCACAGTTTTATGATACTAATAAGCTTGTTGATTTTACAGCTGATTTTTTTCAGAGAAAAAGAGGATATACAGATAATTTACTAGATTATTTAATGATATTAGAGAAAAAAAATAAAATTAAAATCATAAAAAAAATGAAAAGCCCTTTTGGTAGTTTAATGATTGAGGGTTATAATTTTATAGCATGGAGACCAAAATAAAATGAATTTTAATTTAAAAAAAAAAAATGTCTTTATATCAGGAGGATCTCATGGAATAGGTCTTGCTTGTGTTGAGCTTTTTGCAAAGCAAGGTGCAAATATTATTACTTTTTCTAGAGACAAAAAAAAGATTAAAAATACAAAAAAAATACTTTCAAAGTATAAAACAAAAAATTTAGTAGAAGAGGGTGACATTTTGGATCCAGATTTCCCTCAAAATTTTGCAAAAAAAACACTTAAAGAATTTAAAAAAATAGATATTTTGATACATAATGTTGGAGGAGGAGGAAGGTGGGGAAAGGAAAGTATTTTTGATACCAATCCAAATGTATGGAATGAAGTTTATGAAAAAAATAATCGAGGAGTAATACTTTTTTCTAAATTTTTTTTACCTAGTATGATTAAGAATAATTGGGGAAGAGTAATAGCCATAGGTTCTATTTGTGGAATTGAAGCAAGAGAAGAAGACAGGATATGGTTTAATGCTGCCAAAACTGCTCAACACGCAATTATTAAATCTTTTTCAAACAAACATTCTTTTACTAAAAGAAATATAACTTTTAATTCAATTTCGCCTGGACCAATATTTATTAAAAATACTGGATGGGATTTTGACAGAAAAAAAAATCCTAAAAAATTTAAGAAATTTACAGATGCTTTTATTCCAGTTAAAAAAGTTGGTGTGCCTGAAGATGTAGCAAAATTTTGTTTATTTTTAGCATCCACAAACTCTCAATACATAAATGGAAGTAATCTCATCATTGATGGTGGGGTTACCAATGCAATTTAATTCGAAAACAATTAATAATTTAAAAAAAATTTCTAATGATCTAAGAATTTCTATTGTTAAGGCAATTTTTAAAGTAAAGAAAGGTCATATTGGAGGAAGTTTTTCATGTCTGGATATATTGGTTAGTATTTATCATTCAAATCTTTTTAAGTTAAGAAAGAAAAATTTTATAAAAAAAAATAACGATATATTTATTCTATCAAAGGGACATAGTGCAATAGCTTTGTATTCGGTATTAAATTCTATAAAACTGTCAAATTCTTTTGATTTAAAAAATTTTCATAAACAGGGAGGAGCATTAATGGAGCATCCCTCGCCTAATTCAAAATTACCTGGAATAGAAATTGAAACAGGATCACTTGGAAATGGAATAGGTATTGGAGCAGGTATGGCCTATGTTGAAAAAAAAAAATTCATCATTGTGTTAGTTGGTGATGGAGAGCTTTATGAGGGGTCTAATTGGGAGGCAATGATGATGGCATCTCATTATAATTTAAAAAATATTTTAGTGATAGTAGATAGAAATTATTCAATTACATTAGATAAGACTGAAAATGTAATTAAATTAGAAAATTTAAAAGATAAGATTAAAGCATTTGGTTTTGAAACTACTGTTGTAGATGGCCATAACTATAAAAAAGTAATTCAAAATTTAAAAAAATTTAAATTAAAAAAAGGTATTAAACCAAGCTGCATGATTTGTAATACTGTTAAGGGAATAGGCTCAGGAGTACTTGAAGGTGATTTGAAATTCCATCACGCGGTACCAAATGAAGCAGAATATAAAAAAATTTTATTAGATTTAAATAAAAATTATGCTCATTGATATCAGGGATTCTTTTTTTGAAGAACTCTATAAAAAAATAAAAAAAGATAAAAAGATTATACTTATTTCTGTTGATCAGGGTGCACATACAATAAAGAAAATTATAAAAGAATTTCCAGATAATTATCTAAACATAGGAATTTCAGAACAAAATGCATTCAATGTAGCAACTGGATTGGCCAAGAGAAACTTTAAACCCTATGTTTATTTAATCTCACCATTTACACTTAGAGCAATAGAGCAAATTAAAATTGGGCTATGTTCAATGAAGCAAAAAGTTTCAATTGTGGCATCAGGCCCTGGATTTACTTATGCATCTGATGGACCAACACATTATTTTAATGAGGACTATGGGGTGCTAAAAAACTTTCCAAATCTAAATTTTTTTTGTACCTCAGATTCACATTCTGCTAAAAGAGCATTTTTAAAATCTTATCAATCAAAAAATCCTTCATTTATAAGACTTGAAAAAGGCACGCATAAAACTTTGAAAAAATATTCAAATAATTCACTAAATCATATTTTCAGCGGTAATGATGCCTTGGTTATTAGTAATGGATATATATCTATACTTGCAAAAAAAGTTTTAGATAGTGTGCCCCAAAAGTATAAATTTGGACTATTAGATATAACTCAATTTATTCCTTTAGAGGAAAATATGATTAAGAAAACAATATCAAAATATAAAAAAATTATTTTTTTGGATGAAAGTCCATTTATTTCTTCAATCAATAAAGACATACATTATATATGTTTGAATAATCAAAAATTAAAAAATTTAAAATTTGTTTTCTATAATACAGATTTTAAGTTTTGGAAAGTTTCAGGTAATAGAGATTATTTATTAAAACTAAATTCTTTAGATGAATTTAATTTGAAAAAAAATATAATCAATATTATTAGGCATAAATAACACTATTTAATACTATTCATCTCACTTATAAATGAGTACAAAAAATATAAATAAAAAAGTAATACTTTCAGTAATAATGCCGGTATATGAGGGCGAAAATTTTTTAGAGGAAACTATAAATTGTATACTAGGGCAGACATTTAGAGATTTTGAGCTTGTTATTTTAGACAACCAATCAAAGGATAATTCTCAAAAAATTATAAAATCATTTCAATTAAAAGACGAAAGAATAAAATATATATATGACATCAAAAAAAGGAATGGTAATGATTGCTTTTCTGAACTTATGAAACATACTTCAGGTAAATATGTAATAACTGTAAATGATGATAATTATTTAGATAATAATTTTTTCAAAACACTTCTTGAAAAGATACAAAATACACAATCAGATATGGTTGTGTGCAATGGTCGTTATATTGATGAATTCAAAAATGAGAAAAAAAAATTTTTTGATAGAGAATCTTATTTAAAGGGGAAACCAAATATTTTTAAGATTATCAAATTTTTCTTAAAAGGAGATGTGATACCATTACTTTTGCCTTCTATAATGTTGAGCGAAACTTATAAAAAAATGCTACCTTATCTAAACTTAAGTAAATTCGAAAATGATGCTGATACATTAATGGGTATCAAAATACTTAGTAATTTAAGTATAGAAAGTGATGATGGGCTACTCTTCTTTTGTAGAGTTTATGATGCTCATAAAAGACATCATGATAATAAGCTTCCTGCAAATTTTTTTAGCAATTTAATTGAAAAAATAAAACATGATCTTAATCTTCTACGAAATTGTATTAAGGAAATCTTCCTATCAAAAACTACTTATTTAAATAAAATAATTTTAATATTAATTTTTCCATTTTTATTAATATTAAAAAGAGTTAAAAATCTTTTTATTGAATATATGGTAAAACTTAAAAACTTTTTATGAGTGATTTAACTGTTGTAATTATAAATAAAAATTCAGGTAGATATATAAGACAATCTTGCTTGTCTGTACTATCACAGGATTTTTCTAATTTTAATATATCAATTACCGATAGTGCTTCGACAGACGATTCAATTAAAAAAATAAAATCTTTAAAATCAGAAAAAATCAACATTTTTAATGTTGATGCAAATGTTAATCACCATGATGCTTGGTTATACGGAATTCAAAATGTTAAAACAAAATATATAACATTTATGACTTCTACTGATGGATATATTGACAACCAATGGTTTAGTACTGCAATTTCTGAGTTAGAAAACGATCATAAATTATCTTTTGTTTATGCAAATAGTCTTCAAAGAGGAAAAAATGATAAGCTTAATAATATTAACCAAAATTTTTTTTTAAAATTTAATTTACCTAGCCATGAGTCTTTCTTATCTTTTTACCTAGCAACAAATTATCATATAAACGAATTAAACTGTATTTGGTCAACAAAAGTTGTAAAAAATTTAATAAATATAATACCGGATAATTTAACGATTTTTAAAAGTGACCATATTGCTTTTGATTTATTTGAAACTATAGAGTTTTTGGCAATAAAAAATGGTTTTCTTGGTAAATATATTAATACAATTGCAAATTATGGTCGCGTTCATGACAATAGCTTGTCTGAAAAATACCTTAAGAATTTAGTTATTGAAAAAAAAGAAGAGTTATATCTCAATCGAAGAAAAGCTATTTTTCAAAACATTAAAAATAAAATGATTTTTCAAAATAGGGATTTTGTGCAAGTTTCAAAAGTGAATAATATCACTTTTTTTAACTTTTATTTAGCTTTTGCAATATACTTAATTTTTTTTCCTCAATATAAGAAAAAAAAGCCTTTTTATTCTTTGAACTATTTATTTACTAAGATCAAACTAATTATTTTTGATAATACTTTGGTAATTATAATAAATATCTTATTGAAAAAATTGCAAAAAAAAATTTTTTATAAATAAAATAATAATGAATATTAGTCAGGCATACAAATTTTTTTTAAAAACTCTTTCTACTAAAGAAAAGATAAAATTAATTATTTTAACAATATCCTCTCTTTTTTTAGCAATACTTGAATTTTTGAGTATAATTTTAATATACCCATTTATTTTGAGTCTTCAAAATTTATCTGGTGGAGAAACAATTGTTAACGATAAGATAGAGACTTTTAGATTATTTTTAAACTACGACCTTGATGGTTTTGTAAAAATTTTATTTTTTCTAATAATTATTTTTTTTATCCTATTTAATATTTTAAATTTAATTTTAATTTATAATTTTTCATATTTTTGGAGCAAAATCATTGGAAAATTACAATTTCAAGTTTTTAGATACTATACAGAAATGAAATATTTAGATTTATTGAATGTTAATAATGCATCAATTCTAAAAGATATTATTTTTGAAGCTAAAAGATTTATCTCCATGTTTATTTCACCAATTTCCACAATATTAAACAAGGTGTTTACAATTATCATTATGATTTTGGGTGTCACCTATATTGAGCCAAAAATATCTTTAATAATGTTTGGTTTATTATTCATTTACTATTTCTCTACATATAAATTACTAAAAAAAATTGCCAAAAAAAATTCATTAGGTTTATCTGCTCAATTTCAAAAAGTAATTAAAAGTGTGGATGAAACAATAAATAACTTTATATTTTTTAAAATTTCAAATTTACTCATAAAACAAAGTGAAAAACTTTTTCAATTTTCATCTCAAATGAATAAGCTTGAAGCTAAAAATAATATTATAGCAATTCTGCCTAAATATATATTAGAAATTGTATTTTTTATATTTGGCATGTTTTTAATATTCTATTTATTTAGTCAAAATTTATTTTTTATTTATCTTGCAAAAATTGCTTTAATTTTTATTGTTTTTGTAAAAATTGCCCCGACCTTTCAACTAGTTTACAGTCTGTTTATTTCTGTTAAGGGGCACTACTCATCTGCAGAAAGTTTACAAAAACCATTAAATCATTTTTCTAACTTAAAAAATTTTAATGAAAAAGAAATACTAAATAAAAAAAATTTAGATAAGACAAATGAAATTCATGTTAAAAATTTATCTTTTAGATATAAAAATGATAAAAATTATTTATTTGAAAATTTTTCTTATAAATTTCAAAAAGATAAAATCTATGCAATTAAAGGCGAGTCAGGTGTCGGCAAGTCTACGTTAATGAATATTTTGTCAGGTCTTATAGAGGACTACAAAGGAGATATTTATTTCAATAATGAAAACTTAAGGAATATAAATAAATTTAATTGGTATAATAAAATATCTATTGTTCCACAAAATGTTTTTATTAATGAAGATACTTTGTTAAATAATGTTATTTTAGACCAAGATAAGCAAACTATTAAAAAAGAAATTGATAAAGCCAATTATGCAATTTCGAAATCAGGCTTAAATTTTTTTGTTGAACAACTTGAAAATGGAATAAATACACTAATTAAAAATAATGCAAAATTAATTTCTGGAGGAGAAAAACAAAGGTTGGCGATTGCTAGAGCAATTTATAAAAATTCGGAAATCCTTTTTTTTGATGAACCAGTTAATAACTTAGATATTGAGAATATAAATATATTTAAAGAAACATTAAATGAAATAAAAAAAGATAGAATTATAATAATTATAGCTCATCAAAAAGAATTATATAGTTTTTGTGATGAAACAATCTATATAGGTGAAAATTAATATTATGTCAGAAAAAATATTTATAGATTTTTTTAAAGATAAAAAAGTTATTGTCACAGGTGGTACAGGACTAATCGGAAGATCTGTTGTACAAAAATTATGCAATTATAATGCAAAAGTGACAATTGTATCTTTAGATAAAATAAATGTGGATGATAGAGCAGAGCATATATTTGGCGATCTTACTGATTTTAATTTTTGCAAAAAAGTTTCTCAAGGACAGGATTATGCTTTTCATATGTCAGGTATAAAAGGGTCAGTAAAAGTTACCATAGAAAAGCCTGCAAGTTTTTTTGTTCCATTAATCATGATGAATACAAATTTTTTAGAAGCCTGTAGATTAAATTCAGTAGAAAAATTAGTTTATACAAGCTCTATTGGGGCTTATTCTAGTAGAGAAATTTTCAAAGAAGAAGACTCAAGTTTCTCAGAACCTCCTATGGATATGTTTCCTGGATGGGCAAAGCGTATGGCTGAATTACAAATTCAAGCATATAAGAAACAATATTCCTTAAAAAACTATTTTGTAGTTAGACCGTGTAATGTTTACGGTCCAGGTGATAATTTTGACCCTGAAAATGCAATGGTCATACCCACATTAATGAACAGAATTTATAATAAGGAGAATCCGGTAGTAATTTGGGGAGACGGATCATCAATAAGAGACTTTGCTTATGCAGAAGACGTTGCAGATGGAGTTATATTAACAATAATGCATGGAACTGGTAACAAAGATTTTTTAAATCTAGGAAGTGGAGAGGGATATACGATTAAACAGTTAGTAGAAAACCTTTCAACAGTTGAAAACTTTAATTATAAATTTGATACAACAAAAAATTCAGGATTTCCAAGAAGAATCATGAATATAGATAATGCAAAAAAAATTATTGGGTATGAGCCAAAAGTAACATTAAAAGAGGGCTTAAAAAAAACTTGGAATTGGTATATTAAAAATAAAAATGAAAATGATTTGAGACATAACTATTTTAAAGATGACAAATAAAACTTATAAAGATTGGATTATTGAAAAAACTAATCTTGATGCTGTGATAAAAATTATCCCGACAGTTTTTAAAGATTTTAGAGGTGAGTATATAGAAACTTACAATAAAGATTTTATGATTGAAAATAAAATTGATATTGAGTTTTTGCAAGATGATATTTCAGTTTCAAAAAAAAATGTACTAAGAGGAATTCACGGAAATAAAACTACCTGGAAATTAGTAAGTTGTTTGTATGGAAGTTTTCAACTTATAGTAGTTAACAATGATAAAGATTCAAAACAGTATAAAAAGTGGGAAAGTTTTGAGTTATCGTCAGAAAATAAATTACAAATTCTTGTTCCTCCAAAATTTGGTAACGGACATTTAGTGACTAGTGAAAAAACTATTTTTCATTATAAGCAAAATACGCAATATGATAGAAATTCTCAGTTTACTATAAAGTGGAATGATCCTGAATTTAAATTTAAATGGAAGATAAATGATCCCATCCTTTCAGATAGAGACAAGTAATAAATGGAAAAAATTTTAGTTACTGGTGGATCTGGGTTTATTGGAATTAATTTTCTAAAGTCTATTGCAGGTAAGTTCTCAGAAATAAGGTCAAATTATTTCAAAAATGAAAATTTTTTAAGAGTTGATAAGGTTAATTATACTAAAGCAAATTTAGAAAACATTTCTGAATGTAAAAAAATTTGTAATGAAATTGATATAGTTGTTATGTGTGCAGCTAATTCATCGGGAGCAGCAGTAATGGAAAAAACACCATTAGTTCATTTAACGCCCAATATAAGAATGAATTTAAATATGCTGGAAGCTGCTTATGAATGTGGAGTAAAAAAATTTATATTTATTAGCAGCAATACAGTTTATCCACATGTCGATTTTGCTGTAAAAGAAACAGACTCCCAATATTCTTTTTTTGAAAAATACCATGTAGTAGGATGGATGAAAAAATTTACCGAGGAAGTATGTGAAATATATTCAAAAAAAATCAAAGATAAAATGACAACTATTATAGTGAGACCTGGAAATCTTTATGGGCCATATGATAAATTTGATGTTGAAAAATCTAAAGTTATAGCCTCCCTTATTAAAAAAGTAGCTGAGAAACAAAACCCAATTAATGTCTGGGGTGATGGTGAAGATTTAAAAGATTTTTTATACATAGATGATTTTGTAGACGGATTAAAAAAAGTAGTTTTTGATATAAATAGCTTTGAAGTGTTAAATTTGGCATCTGGAAAAGGCATTACGATAAAAGAAATTTTGAATATGATTATTAAAATAGAAAAAGCAGAAAATTTAAAAGTAGAATTTGATAGATCTAAACCAACAATGATACCTAAAAGATTGATAGATATATCTAAAGCAAAAAAAATTATAAACTTTAATCCCAATACTAGTATGGAGGATGGTTTAATTAAGACAATTAAGTGGTTTAAGGAGACAGCTGATCTTTAAAGTATGATTATTTCAAGAACACCTTTTAGAATATCTTTTTTTGGAGGAGGAACAGATTACCCTGAATGGTTTACTAAAAATAATGGATCTGTAATAAGCACTACCATAGACAAGTTTTGCTATATTAGCTTAAGATCTTTACCTCCATTCTTCAAATATAATTATAGACTTAGATATTTTAAAAAAGAAGAAGTAAAAAAAATTTCAGATATTAAACATCCTTCAATTCGAGAATCTTTGAAATATTTAGATTTTGATAAAAATCAAAACTTAGAAATAGTTCATAGTGCTGACTTACCAGCTTTATCGGGCTTAGGATCTAGTTCCACTTTTACAGTTTCCCTTCTACATGCGCTACATACTTTCAAAAATGAAAATGTTACTAAGAAACAACTCTCAATGGAGGCAATCCATGTGGAGAGAAATTTAATTAAAGAAAAGGTGGGTTCTCAAGATCAAACAGCAGCAGCATTTGGTGGTATAAATCATATTGTCTTTGAACATAATGGGAATTTAAAAGTTAATAATATTTTTCTTTCTAAGGAACAAATTATAGAATTAGAGGTAAATTCAATATTATTATTTACTGGATTGCAAAGAAAAGCAAACTCAATTGCAAAGGATAAAGTAAAAAATATAGCAGAAGATAAGACCAATTATCATTTGAGCAGTATGATGAAATTAACTGAACAAGCTCTAAATGAAATTTTTTTTAAAAAAAAACTAGATTTTAAAAAATTTGGTGAAGCATTAAAAGAGCAGTGGGAATTAAAAAAAAAATTATCCAACAAGGTTACAAATTATCAAATTGATAAAATTTTTTCTGAGGCATACTCTAAGGGAGCATATGGCGGGAAAATTTTAGGAGCAGGTGGTGGAGGGTTTGTATTATTTTTAGTGCCCAAGAACAAGCAAAAAAGTTTTTTAAAACATTTTGCTAAATACTTGTATGTTCCATTTAAAGTTGATAATTCTGGAAGCCAAATAATTTATTATAATAAAACTTAATTTTTACAGAGAGTCCGCTATAGGGCATAAGTAAAAAAAAGAATGTATAATCAGTTTAAAAAAAAAAAGCACTTTATTTTTGGCATAAGTATAGTTTTTTTGTTGTTTTTAATATTTGATTTATTTTTAGGACTTACAAACTGGGGTATAATTTATAAAGTATTACTTTTTGACAATAGTGTAACTTCCAGATATCAAATTTTAAATTTAGTTTTCCCCTTAATATCGTTTGAGCAAAATTTAGGTTTTTCTATTTTGGCAGAGAGTCAAGCTGGCGTATTTGAACCAGTTAAACTGTTTTTTAATTTAGCTTTTGGGACTATTAACCATATAAATTTGACTTTTTTTACGAGATTAGTAATTTTGTATTCTTCAATTTATTTACTTTTAAAAGATGGCTATAAGTTAAGTAGTGAAACTTCATTAATTACATCTTTATTTGCAGTTTTTAGCCCAATACCATGGAATGATTCAGTTCATCAATTTCATTTGGGCTCTATTTACCTCCTGCCTTTATTAATTTATTTTGTAGAAAAGTTTTTAAACTCAAGAAATTATTTAAAATATTTTGTCGCAAGTAGCTTTGTAATTTTTTTACAACTTCTTGCTGGTCATTTTCACTATCAATTAATATGTCTAATACTATTAAGTATATACACATCAATAACTATTTTATCTCTTAGACCTGTTAATTATAAAGATATATTTTTCAAATTTTCCATATTTTTTATTACATTGGGATTTGGGTTTTGCTTAGCAGCGATACAAATAATTCCAACTTATGAATTAATGTTAGGCGGAGATAGGTCAAATTTCAAAACCACCTTTCAAGGCTCAATGTCAATATCGGGAATTTTAATATATTATAAAACGCTCGTAAAGATTTTTAATAATATAGATGGCTCACTTAGTACGTTAGGTTACATTGCTGTTTTAATTTATACATTAAGTCAATTTCTAACCTCCATAAAAACAAAAAAATTTACCTATAATTCTATTTACTTAAAATATGCACTAGTCTTTTTTTTAGTTTATCTTTTAAGCTTAGGCCAATATTTTCAGTTGAACAATACCATTTATAAAGCTATTCCGTTCTTAGAAAGCTTCAGGGCACCAGCGAGATTCATGCTTATAAATTCGTTCTGCACCCTGATGCTATTTGCGTTTGCTTTTGAAGAATTAAAAAATAAAAGATTTAAGATAGATAATATTAAAATTATATTTATTGTAGTATTTATTTTTTATGGGCTGGCTTTTTTACATTTCAGTCAACATTTCCACAAAAGAACAGATCTAGATATGGGGTATTGGAGGCATGTAGTTGTTGTTTTTTACCCTTTTTTAATAATTATTTTCTCTTATATAATTTTAAAGTATGAGTTTAAAAATAAAATAAAAATAATCATAATTTTATTTGCCTGCATATCCATAATTGAAAATATCTATATAATGAACAGATTCACGCAATATTCTCTATTTTTTAAGAAAGACTTAATTACGAACAGCGTTCTAAAAGGAGAAAAACTTTGCAAGAAGCATAAGACAAACTCTCTTAATATAGTTGGTGAATTCAAAGAAACAGAAGATGATAATTATTATAATTTTAAAAATTTTGATTATAAAAGCATGCTATCCTCAAAAAACTGCAAAGTTTTTTATCATCATAATAGAACTGATATAGTTAAAAGAGGTCTTGGTTATAGTCAGTCGTCTTTAGCAACATATCAAATGTCAAATTTATCAAACTATCAATACAAATTTTTAGAAAAAAATTTTGATGATCTAAAAGAGAATGAATTTAAATATTTGGCCAGTTTACTTCAGCACTTCACAAATGCTAAAGTCTTTTATATTTTGGATCAAAGTAACGATCTCAAAGATGATCTATTTGAATTTGATAGTACGTTGATAGAAAAATTTATAAAAGGTTATTCTTTTGAAAAAAAATCAAATATTTTTGATAAATTGAAAAAAAATGAAATAATATACAATTTTATGTATAAAAATAGTTTAATGCATAATTTGTTCCCAAGTAAATCTATTAAAGAATTTAAATTAATAAAAGTTAATGACTATTTTTTATTACCAATATGGCAAGATGATAATTTTTATATAAAAAAAAATGATGAATTCTTTTTATTGAATGACTATTCTTTTGGAAAAAAAATTGGTTTAGAAGATAAAGATAAAAAAATTTACTATATGCCAATTTCATTTATTATTGGAATGTTAGTCACATTTCTCTCATTAATAATTCTATTTGTAGGTTTTATTATAACAGTATATAGAAGGTAGTTATTATGCATTTAGTTACTGGATCTAGCGGATTTTTAGGATCAGCTATCGTAAAAAAACTTGTAAAACTTGGGGAAAAAGTCCGTGCAATTGATATTCTTGAAGATGATGAAGTTTCAAAAATTTCTGAGTTTGAAAAAATTGATATTTCGATCCCTAAAAATCTAGAAAAATCAAAAATTTTTGATGAAGTTAAATATGTTCATCATAATGCTGCAAAAGTGCCATTAACAAAAGCAGGTTCTGATTTTTATAGTAGTAATGTAACAGGAACCATCAATATCCTTGAGCAATGTAAGAAACATTCTGTAAACCATATTAGTCATATGAGCTCATCAGCAATATTTGGAAAACCTGCAAAAGATCATAATGTTAATTATAATAGTTATTCCCCAACAGGTTATTATGGTAAAACTAAATATCTGGCAGAATTAGAAGTTTTAAAATATCAAAAATCAAACCTTATTAAAAATTCATCAATTATAAGACCAAGACCCGTTATTGGAGAAGGTCGTCTAGGTATTTTTCAAATTTTATTTGATTGGGTAAAAGATAATAAAAAGATCCCAATAATAGGTGATGCAAATAATATCTTTCAATTTGCAAATATTGATGATTTAGTTGATGTTTCAATTGAAACAGCATTAAAGCAAAAAAAAGGTATATTTAATATTGGTAATGAAGAATATTCTACACTTAAAAATGATTTAAATACATCATTTAAAAAAATAGGATCAAGATCAACAGTATTACCTATAAATGAAAAACTTGCAATAGCTGCACTATTTACGCTAGATAAGTTAAATCTTTCACCATTATCTTCGTGGCATTACCTGTCTTATAGTTGGAATTTTTACTATGACCAAAAAGTAAATTTTGAAAGACTTGAATGGCGACCCAAAAAATCTAATGTAGATCTAATAATTCAGGCTTATAATTGGTACATACAACAAGAAAAAAATTTAACCAATAATAACTCACCGCATAGAAATAAGATAAAACAAAAAATGTTGAATGTAGTTAAAATATTTATGTAATGTATAGTTTTCAATTTAGGGTGCTAAAAGACTTTTGTACAAATCTATCTAAAATAATTCAAATAGAAAATGATATAAAATCAAAAGTAAATGAAAAAAAGATTATTTCATTTTTATTAAAAACACATAAATCAATAATAATTTTTTTCAAATTAAACTTTATAATTTTTAATATTCTTTCTTACATATTTTTTTTTAAAAAATTTTTAAGCTTAGATCATGATCAAAAAATTAGGCTTAAAAGAAGATTGTTTTTTTTTAAATTTTTAAAAACATCAATAATTTTTGAAATATTACATGCAATTATTGTTTTAAATGTATTTAATAATGAAAAAATTATTAAAAAAAAAATTTCAAGTAGGAATTGTTTGAGGCTAGATGAAAATTTTATTGAGAATATTGTCATTGGATCAGGCCCAGGAGGAAGTATTACAGCATTGGAATTGCTAAAAAATAATAAAAAATGTTTGTTAATTGAAAAAGGTGAATATTGGGAATTGGGTAATAAAAAACACCCATTTGAAGAGTTCGAAAATAAATGGCAATATTCTGGTTTAACAGCTACATTAGATGGCAAAATGATACAATACTCATCTGCAAATTGTTTAGGTGGAGGTAGTGAAATAAACAGTGGACTTTATCATTCCTTATCAACTGATTTTTTAAAAAAATATTCTGGAAATTTAACCAATGATCAAATCGACAATACTGAAATAGAAAAGATTGTTAATTTTAACATTGAAGGAAAAAAATTTTCAGATTCAGTAAAAAATTTAAAAAAATACTTTAATGATGGAAAAGAAAATCTTAATTTAAAGAGTGAAATAATACCAAGATTCCAGAATAAAGAACATATAAAAAATTCAATGACAAAAACTTACGTTAGTGAATATTTGTCTAAAGGTGGGAAGGTAATGATATCTTCTGAAGTTGTAAAAATAAAAAAGTTATCTAAACAAAAATATGAAATAAAAATTTTATGTAAAAAAAAGATAAAGTTATTATACTGTAAAAATATTTTTGTTTGTTGTGGAGCTCCATACTCTTACAATCTACTTGATAAAAATAAGTTAATTAAAAATAAAATGAAAAACTTTCATTTTCATCCTATGATTAAGTTAATAGCCAAATATCCAAAAGAAGTTAATGAGGAAATAAGTATGGATGTTATTTCTGAACAGGTTATAAATTTTTATCCCAAATATATATTTGGTAGTGCAGCCAGTGGCCTTCCCTTTTTGTTGATTCCAACTTTTCAAAACCTAAAAGCGTATAATGATGTTAAAAAAAATTTTAAAAAAATGACGATATTTCACTCAACATTTTCGTTTGGAGAAGGTAAACTCATTAAAATACCCTTTATTAAAGATTTTTTTATTAGATATAAATATAAAAACAACAATCTAAAAACAGTTGAAGAAGCGTTAGAAAATTTACTAAAGTTTGTATTCTCATCTGGTGCAAAAAAAATATATGTTCTAGACAAAAATGTTACTGAAATTTCAAAAGAAGATTATTATAGAAAAAATTATTCAATAATATCAAAAAATTTGAATTTTTCTTCAGTACATTTACTTGGTGGTATTGAAATAAATAAAAATAATATTTCAGAATTTGGTAA
>Ga0115003_10001081_pt1 | contig 24194 bp, 17 predicted proteins | sample ArcticOcean_MG_C_7_FD_88736 | JGI IMG/M metagenome (GOLD analysis project Ga0115003, IMG submission 88736) | Marine microbial communities from western Arctic Ocean - ArcticOcean_MG_CB11_88 | ecosystem: Environmental > Aquatic > Marine > Oceanic | place: Arctic Ocean: Canada Basin | collected... | reverse complement strand
CACTTAAAAACAGTATTAAAAGCAGAAAATATCAAAGCCGAAGATAGCGCCCTAGAAATAATCGCCAAAATGTCTGAAGGCTCAGTTAGAGACTCTCTATCACTTCTAGACCAAGCAATAGCAATCGCCGACAATAAAGACCTAACCAAAGAAACCCTAGAAACAATCCTAGGCCTTGGCGACAAATCACTACCAATAGAACTACTTAAAAACCTTCTTAAAGGCCAATTAGAAAAATCCCTAGAGATCTTCGAGAATTTCTACCAACTATCCAGCGACATCGAGCAATTAATCACCGAACTACTAGAGTCAAACCACAAGGCCACCATGATCAAAACCATCAAAGCCTACAAATTTGGCGGGTACAGCAATTACCAGAAAGAACTACTACAAGAAATCGCCGAAGCCCCCCTATCATCGTTATCTAGAATCTGGCAAATATTAAACAAATCCAAACGAGAAATCTCCTACAGCTCTAACCAGAAGATAGCTTTCGAAATGATCCTGGTAAGAATATGCCACCTAATCGCTCTGCCAAATTTAAAAGAAATATTACTAGACCTAAATAAAAGCAAAAATGTTGTTGCTGTAAAAGAAGGTGCTATTAAAGATAACACTCAAGATTTAGTAGTAGACGAGATCCTAAGAAACTTTGAAGGCTCCGAAATAGTAAACTAAAATTTCGGTACCTGGTTCACGAACCAGGTACCAACAAAATAAAAAAACCATGTCTGAAAAAATTAAAGCAAAAATACTTTGTGTTGAAGATGAACAAGACATTAGAGAAAACATCTCCGAGGTCCTGCGCGACGAAGGATTCGAAGTTTTCGAGGCAGAAAATGGTATTGCTGGCTACAAAGCTTTTCAAGAACATAAACCCCATTTAATAATATCCGACATAATGATGCCCGAACTTGACGGTTATGGCCTCCTTAAAAAAATAAGAGAAGATAAATATACCAGAAACAATAACGTCCCCTTCATATTCCTAACCGCTCTTGGTCAAAAAGACGACATCATCAAAGGCGTAGACCTCTCAGCAAATGACTATCTAATAAAACCAATTGACTTCGACCTGCTAATCGCCAAATCAAAAGAAAAAACCGACAACTCAATAAAACTACTCCAAAACGAAGAAAAAAACATCAAAAACATCAAATCCCAATTCACCGACATAATCCCTGCACAAGAATTATTCTCCTATCTAGACCTAATAACTCAAACTTGCGAAATACTCCAAGAAGAGCCTTACGGACTCCTAAAAGATAGAAGATATTTACAAGATTTCGACACAATCCACGCCAATGCCACCAGACTTAGAAGCGTAATCACCAACTTCGTTGATAAATCAACAATAGAAACAAAACTAAACGCCAATGAAGAAGTAATATCTATCAGCAACTTCTTCAAAAACTTCATAAAAAGACTAAACGAAAAATATCACAGCCAAATAATCTTCGACGATCCATATGACTATGAGTCAACAGCCAAAATAAAAGTAGACAAGAAAGCCTTCATCAACGCAATCAGGAAAATCCTGGGCGGCTTACTAAAAATAGACAAATCAGCCAAAATAGAAATCTCTACTATGCTTGATCGCGTTAACCAAATGGTCGTCATTTTCTACCTAAATAGCGAAAAGCCAGAAATAGACCTCAAAACCAGCTTCGACATCTCAGAAATAAAATCTATTTTGGATGAACAAAATATCTCAATTGAAATATGCAATAAAAATGACAACACAATAACAGTGTCAATTCCATCATTTAGACTCATTTAAAATGCCAAAGACTGTAAAAAAACCAGAAGTTAAGAAAAAGAAAAAAGTCACCAAGAGAAGAGTAAAAAAAAATCCTATCAACATATTAATCCAGATCATCCTCTTCTGCTTCCTAATAGTAGCATCAGCAATCACTTATTTTGCTGTCACATTAGCAATTAGCCCCAGATCAATCCCGGTTGTTACAAAAAATATCGAAGCTTTTCTTTCAAAAGCCACCAAGAAAAAAGTCATAATTCAAGATAGCCGCTTACATATAACCAGTAGCGCCAATTTAAAAGTAAGCGCCGATAACCTAGAAATAATTGAAAAGTCCAACAATTCAACAATCATAATCCTACCTGAAGTAGACATAGAAATCCCAATATTATCAATGCTGATAGGAAATTTTAACCCAAAAAAAATCACCATCTCTAACGCCAACCTACATATTGACCACCATAGTAAAATAAAAAAAGAATCAACTCCACAAGCTAACAATGAAGAAAAAATAAAACAGATACTAAGCCAAATCACCCGTTTTTTCGTTAAACTCAAAAACAACTCCCACAGAGACAGCATTTTTGAAATCAAAAACACCAACCTAACCTTCATCAGCAAGAATTCTTCAAAAAGCCTCTACATTAAAAACTCCCAAATACGTAGTGACTACCGTTTCGGTAAACTCTTAATAAACTTCGAAAACCAAATAACCATTAGTAACAGCCCTCACCCTTTTAATTTAAACGCCGAGTGCATCGTAAATAAATCCTTAGAAGCTAACTGCCACATCCAAACCAAAGACCTAAACGCCAAATCCTTCTCCTGGCTCCACCTAAACCTAGGCTTACTCAATAATATCAATGCCAACTTTAACATCGACTCCAGACTAAAATACAATCTTCAAGGCCTACAAGAGCTTACCTTTGACGCGACATCCAAAAACGGTAACTTCAAATATGACGGCTTCTTCGACAAAAGAATATTCTTCAAAACACTATCCGCCAACGGAACCTACAACCACAAATCACAAAACCTAAATTTCGAAGACATAACTATAAACCTAGAAAAACAACATCAAGACTACACCACATACAACATCAACCCAATGATAAAAATGAAGATCAACATCTTCAAAGACAAACAAATTTACAATCTCCAACTCACAGACATACTAACCCAAGAGCTAGACAAATTATGGCCATCTCACCTAGCCAAAGATGGCAGTAGAAAATGGTCAATCAATCACCTATCAAAAGGCTACATCAAAACCTCCAACGCTGACTTCACAGTCAAAAACACTAAACTAGTCGACATCACCGCCAATATGGCCCTAGAAAACATCACCATCAATTACAACGCCAAATTCCCGGTAGTCACCAAAGTAAACGCCAAAGCCATTTTCGGCATTGACTCAATGGACATCAAAATCAACAAAGGCCAAGTCCTTAAAAGCAAAATTACCAGCGGCCAAATAGCAATCAAAAGCTTCGTGGACAAAAACTCAAAGATAACAATAAAAGGCAAACTACAAGGCCACGGCTCCGACCTCCTCAAACACGCCGCCTACAAATCTAATTTTTCCAAACATGTCTCAAAATATTTTAACGGCCAATCCACAAGCAGCATTGACGTATCAATCCCACTAAATAATGAAACAACCACAAAATCCCTTTATTTAAAAGCCACCTCAAAAATCAAAAACAACCACAACTCCTATCTTGATGGAGACGCCATAATAAACATCAGCACCAAATCAACCAGCCCAATATTTAACGTCACTATTGACACTCAAAGAAGCGATGTAAATTGCGACGTATTAGGCATCCACAAAAACAACAATGACAAACTCCTATTCACACTAGCCATAGACACGAAGAACTTGGACAACATCAAATTAAACAACATCAAAATCTCTCAAGAAAACTCAAACAAAACCATCACTGGCAACATGGCCTTCAATACCGGCCCATTTAAAATCACAAAAATAGACATAAACAACTCCAACTTTAACCAAAATAACTTCGATCTAAACTTCGACCTACAAGAAAAGAAACTATCAATAAAAGGGCAAAAACTAACCCTCGCAGACGCAATACAAAATAAAGCCTTTACAAGCAACACAGATAGCGGAGTTGAACTTGACTACTCCAAACTACAAATAGTCCTAAAAGAACTCGACCTGGCTCAAAATAACGCCCTATCTGACGCCTACATATTCTACGACTGCGAAGGCGGACTCTGCAAAGACGGAATAGTCAGCCTCAGAAAAAACAACAAACAATTCCTAAAACTAGACATCAAGGAAACCGAAAAGGATTATACAAAATTCAACGGCAAAATATTCAACGTCGGCGAACTAGCCGAGGCCCTAGGCATCTCGGACCTAGTAAAAGGCGGCAAAGCCAAAATCACTGCCAAAAACACAATAATAAACAATAAATTCGCCCTAACCGGCACAATAGAAGTCTATAGCGACGTAACAATATTTGAAAATGAATCCATAAAACTCCTAGAAAAAGACAGCCTCTATTTAACAATAAAAAACAAAATCTTCTCCAACCAAAAAACCAAATTCAACAAAGTAAAAATCAAATTCGAACTAATTGACAAAATCTTCAAAATAAAATCCCTAATCGCCAATAACTACAAAATAGGAATCACCGCCAAAGGCACAATCGACCTAGAAAACAAAGTCTACAACCTAGAAGGCTTCATCCTCCCAGGCTACATAGTAAACAACCTATTCGGCCTTGGCGACATCCCAATAATAGGCGAAATCGCCAACCTCCTAACCAACGGCCAAGGCGGCGGCCTCTTCGGAATAAAATACGAATACTCAAAAAAGAAAAACGAAAAAGACTTCCACTTCCAAACCAACAAAATGTCCGCCCTAGTCCCCACCACAATCCAAGGAATGTTCTAAACCCCCGTAAGCTTACGCAAGCCAAACGACCCGTCATTGCGTGAAGCGAAGCGACGTGGCAATCCAGAAGCTTAACAATAAAGTAAAAACGCACAAAAAAAAGGGCTGAGCCAAAAAGCCCAACCCTTAATTAATTCAAAACTTAACTCTACATTGAATTTCCTTTGGCACTTTCCTCTACCGATACCACAGTAGTAGTTGTAGAAATGACTCCTTCTCCTCGTGAAGGCGTTGAACCACTTGCTAAATGCTCTCCAGCAATCTCTCTCGCTGCCCTTGCCGCAACTGCCGGTATACTAACACTTCCAGTACCGTTGGCACTGTTAATATCAACATCTCCTCCACCCACTGCAGCACGTTCTGGTTCAGGAGTAGTTGCAGCGGGAGAAGAACTAACACTACTTCCACCCACTCCATCTCCTGCAGCACTCGCAGAATTGGCAGCAGGAGCAGTTCCTCCTGCAGGACCAGATTCACTATCTGGAATAGCAGCAGCCGCTGCAGCTGGAGCTCCCTCAGTATTACCATTAACAGATGATTCCGGAGTATTAGGAGCAGTATCAGTATCATTATCACTACCTCCACCACCCTTACCACTTAAATCCATGTCCTTAAAGCTAAAGTTACCCTTTTCCAACGCTTTTTTAAGATCACTTTTTTCCATACTTTTCATTGTCTTTGAAACAGCACCAGTAAATACTTCTGCAACAGCTGCACCCACACTAGCTACAACACCACCAGCCAATGCAACAGGAACCTCAGCAATTTTAGAACCATGATTACCAACCGCAGCCCCAATTTCCTCAGCAGCATGTGCAGTTTTTCTTCCTATACCAAATGCATCATCAACACTCTTGGCAGCATTTGCACCTGCTTTCAATTCAGTTCTCTTTTCCTGAGCTGCTTGATAGTCTGTAAATTTACTGTTACCTTCAACAGCATCTCTAGCAACAACAGCCTTTTTACCTTCAACATCATCTGTAGCTTCAACAGCCTCTGTGCCTACAACAGCCTTTTTACCAACAACAGCCTCATAACTATCAGACATTTCTCCAAGTTTTTTAGCTATTACTAATTTACTGCTATCCACCTCTCCAGTCTCCACAGAAATAGCATCAAACCTTTCTCTAACAAGAGAATGCATCATCTTTGGACACTTATCTAGGCATGAACTTGCGGCAGAAGTAGAATCAGATTGTACACCATTCTTATTCATAAGAGTTTTAAACTCACTACTACCCAAACCACTTTCACCTCTAAACTCACCCAATGCTTCAATAAATTTTCCGTTATCCTCCTTCAATTTATCAAAAAAACCATTTACCGTCTCCAAAACATCATTAGGAGTAATATCACCCTTTTCCCTTTTATGTTTATCCGCATTTCCTGGCTTTATCGAGTCAGCTTCTTCTGCTAAAGAACCCATAAACTTTGACCCCTTAGCCGAATCATAAAGAGAATGTGCAAGCCCAGGAATAGAAGAACTCCTACCAGACTTTTCTTGAGTTACCATTAAATCAACCAAATCATTTCCATCTTTATCAACTTTCTTTTTTTCAGGTAATTTATTATATTCCTCCAAACAATGCTTCTCCATAACTTTGGCTTGCGCATATTCAAACTGCACACCAATTTTCTCATCTTTTTTTCCTATATCCGTATCACGATCACTAACCTTAGTATTTCTTTTATCCACCAACTCCTTTAAATTAGAGTTATTATCTAGAAAATCCCCAATAGCACTCCCTTCACTTGTATCCACAGCATTAAAATTACCGTGATCCTTTTTTTTCAAAGCTTCCCTTAATTCTTTTACTGCATTTTGATCCTTTTCTTCAAGATTCTCTGATCCACCAAAAACTGACTTAACACCCTTTCTAACAAAAGCCGTTAAATTACCACCCTTAGCATTATCTAAAAAACTACTATGTTCATTCAAATATTTTTCTATCGCGACATTATCACTAGAAATCATTTTATTAGCATGATTAGTATTCCCATCTCTCTGCCCTTCAAGCTTTCTAATCTCCCCTCTTTCTTGAGTCCAAGGACTACCCAAAGAAATATCTCCCTTACCATGATCCTGAGTCCATTCCTTCCCAATAGCTTTCCCTCTCCTACTAAATAACGGTGATGGTGATATTTCTTCTAATTGTTCTATTTTTGTAGCAGCTGTTATTTTTGCTGTTTTAAGTTCTGCAGGAGTTTTTACTGGCTCAGCTGGATCAGATGTAATTTGTTCACCTGTTCCACCTTGCCCTGGAATTACTGGTGTTCCTGTTGTAGATCCTTGTAAAACAGCATTATGAGCAGCTATTCCCCCTGTAGTTAACCCTGGTCCTGTTTCTTCTGTAGTTTGCGAAGCTGTAGCAGATCTTCCTTGATCAGCAACTGATCTTATGGTACTAACTAAACCATTAACAATTTCTGTTTTCTTCTCAGGAGCTAATGCATTATACGCTTCATATTGTGCTTTAGGCAAAACTACCTTAAATTTACCATTTTCTCTCTTAAATTTAATATCTGTCTCTTGAGTTATATTTAAATCATGCACCTTAGTTAACTCCACTAAACCAGCCTTATACTTACCTGCATCACTGTCAGAAATAGCAGAAGACGATGCAGCGGCTGCAGGTCCAGAAGCAGTTTCTGATACTGTATTTGATAATGTAGACTCTTGTGTCGATTGCTGCTGTGAAGGCTCTATTGTAACAACACCTCTTTGGTGATCTAGTTTATTTTCAAAATCATCATATGATCCAGTCACCCCATCTTTATCATCAAATAATTTTTTAAAAAATGTTGCTAGAATCCCCTTACCTGTTTCATCTCCAAAACTCGCATTATTTTCAGAACTTTTTAGTTTATTATTTAACTGCTCAAATTTTGTGTCATTCTTATTGTTGCTACCATCTTTAATCTTATCTAGAGCAGCACCAAACTTTCCTTGATCTTGTCCTTGCAAAGCATCATCTAAAGCCAATAAATCTTGTGTTTCTATAGCCATAACTAAAAAAATTAATTAATATTCCTAAGGACAAATTTTCTTCATCCTTCTATAAGCCTTTGCCAATCCTTTTAGTGAATATTCATCAACACCAAAAGTTCCTAGTGCGGAATCACTTCTGGTTTTTAAAATACCAGAATTAATCATTTTCTGAATAATTATAGCGTCCTCCGTCCTAGTCCTGGCCCAAGCCATAGTATCTTTGGCGACTAGATTATAGCTTTCCCTATCAATTAGCAAGAAAAGCTCGCTATTGAGCTTATACTCATAGCCTGAATAGACACTGACTTCCTCATTTCTGTCTTCTTGGTATCTGGCAATCATGATGTAGGGGTCTTTGCGGGATGGGTGGTCGGAGTGAGACTTGATAGGGTGTGACAGGATATAGCATTTTTTATAATCAAGCTCGGTTTCTTGAATTTCATACACGCTCCAACTATAAAACGAGCTGTCAATTATTTGTGCCAGACAAGGATTTAAAAGCAGTAGGAAACATATTATACTATATAAAATACCTCTTTTAATCATCTAATCCTTTTTACACAATATTTTAAAACTGACTCTAAATCTGAAATGTCTTTTTCAAAAACCTTCAAATTATCAAGTGCCCTTTGGTAATATTTATCTGCCATTTCTTTAGATGCTTCTAACACATCATATTTTTTGATGATTGCCATAACTTTGGCAAAATCATCATAATTTTTTTCTTCTACGCTATCAAAATTATCCATAAAAATACGCGACATTAAATGCCTTTCATCTCCGTCACATTTTTCATAAGCAATGATGATTGGCAAAGTCACTTTTCCTTCAAAAAAGTCATCACCAATTTCTTTACCTAAATCTTTAGCCGAAGCTGAGTAGTCTAAAATATCATCAACAATTTGGAATATTATCCCTAAATTCTTGCCAAATTCCCTCAAAGCTTCAATTTCTACATCACTCTTCTTCGCCAACATACCTGCTGACTCACAAGCCGCAGAAAATAACACTGCGGTTTTACCAAATATAATATCTAAATAAGTTTCTTTGGACAGAGTAATATCACTAGAATTTTCAAGCTGCATAACTTCACCATCCGCCATGATAGACGAAGCCTTAGCCAACAAATCCAAAACCCTAATATCGCCAGATCTCACCATCAGCTGAAACGATATTGAAAATAAATAATCTCCAACCAAAATCGGAGCCTTATTATCCCAAATCTCATTAGCAGTGTCTTTGCCTCGCCTAGAGCTAGACTTGTCCACCACATCATCATGCAACAAAGTAGCAGAGTGAATCAGCTCAATAGCCGCAGCCAAATTATAATTGCCCGACAAGTCAGACACACCACACAACTTAGCACAAAGCATATGCAAGATAGGCCTAACCCTCTTGCCACCGGATAAAACTAAATGATTTGTAATTTCAGAAATTAGAGGAGACTTACCTTGAGAGAACTGTAATATCGTAGCATCAACATGTTTTAGATCATCTGAAAATTCAGAAAAAATCTGACTAAATTCTTTCATTTAACTATTTTTCATTACACGATTACATTTGGGGTCAGACCCCGATTGTAATCTAAGATTACACTCGGGGTCTGACCCCAAATGTAATATTATTAATTTTTGTGCAAAGCAGATATTTTAACTTTGCATTCTTCAATTTTCGAAGAGATGTTATTTAAAGAATCTCTAACCGAAGCAATAATTTTGTCTGACTGACCACCTTTAATATACTCAATATAGCAAGTAGCTAGTTTATCCGCATATTCTTCTAAATTAGATGTTACTTCTTCAGCGATTATAAATTCTGGTCCAGATAGACCATGAGAGCCGTCTTCAACTGCTTTTATAAGTTGATCTGCAAATGAGTAATATTCAACGATTTCGTTATATAACTGTTCTTGTTTGGAAGTCGCCATAAAGTTTGTCTAGATTAATAATCACGCATAGCCCACGGGCCAAAGGCTATGGTAGCTCTTGATAAATGTCAATTAACAATATCTAACAGATTTTCCTTAGAAAGTTCGTAGTCGCTCAAGGCCCATTTTACCTTTAACAAAGCCAAACTTTTACTAATTTTAGCACCTTTAAAACCCAGATCCAAAATATCTTGGCTACTTACCGGGAAGTTAGGAACTGTGGTGCCTTCAACGAATTTTAAGAAGCTCTTAAACTCTTCTTTTTTAATCAGAGCAAAAATATGAGAGAAAGCCAAGAAGTCCACAACCATTGATTTTTCATAATTCACCAAAGCAACTTTAACATCGTCAAACTTCTCAATCTTGTTATTTAACAAAAACATAAAATACTTCTTCTCTGTACGAGTAGCACAAATTTCTTTATAAAACACATCAATATCAAGACCCTCGCCCAGAAACAAACAAGCAATTCTCAAATTTAAGCTAGCCGAAAAAACAAATTCTTTTGATAAATCAAACAAATTTTTCAAACTATCAACATCTTGCTTTTGCGTAAATAAAAACTGATCAACTCCTCTTTGCCTAACAACCCCAAGCACCTCAACCAAATAATCCAAATCACCAGCACCTAGAATCTTAAAATATTCCTGCCTAACCCTCTCCCGAGATAATTTCCTAAGTCCCTCTCTATTTTCTTCAATAGCATCAATCCCAACCTCATCAAGCGACTTGGCATAACCAAGACTAAATCTGAAAAACCTTAAAACCCGAAGATAATCTTCTTTTATTCTCTCACCCGCATCCCCAATAAACCTAATTTTGCGCGCCTTCAAATCATCCATCCCCGAGAAATAATCATAAATCTCCCCATCTTTATCCAAATAAAGCGCATTAACACTAAAATCTCTCCTCTTAGCATCCATCTCAAAATCCCCATTAAACTCAACCCTCGCATGCCTACCATCCCCCTCAACATCATCCCTAAGAGTAGTAATCTCAAAATTCTTACCATTAACCACAGCAGTAATAGTCCCAAACTCCTTCCCCGTAGGAATAGACTTCACTCCATACTGCGCTAAAATCTCCTGAATCTTGTCCGGCTCATAAACACAAGCAAAGTCATAATCATGCAACTCCCTCTCCAACAACATATCCCGAACACACCCACCAACAAGACGAATCTTGTCACCAAATATATCAAAAATCTTCTGTACCTCTAACGTAAAAACCAATCCCTCTCCCATTTTTAATTCATTATTACATTCGGGGTCAGACCCCAAATGTAATAATCTCTAAAGTTCTTAATATTAATACAACTTTTTTTTAAGTTTTTCTAGCTCAATTCTTAGTAAATTATCTTTTTCTAATTGATTTATAACCTTTCTAATTCTTCCATAGTAACAATTACGTGACATGTTAAAGAATTCAGCCTTTTGTGACTTTGTATATTTTTGATTACAATCAATCAAGAGTAATAGCAATTCATTTTGCCTTTTGAACTCTATACTTTTACCATAAAGAATATCATTTCTTGTACTCTTAAAATACTTTAACAAATATCCCATTATCTCTTCCAAAGCTGGAAAGTCGCTGCAAAACTCATATCCTTGTAGATCCTTTTTAAAATCCTCATCTTGAACATATTTAACATAACTGGATTTTTTATAATTAAACATAGCCAAAATTAGATTAATATTTATCCATCGAGGGGTTCTATATTTATCGCTAGCATAATATTTATAACTCGACCAGCTATAATGGATATCATCATCAGTTATACCCGATACTGAAGGGTTAACATGTATATACCTACTAACATTGAGTAAATAAGAATCTTTATGAATTATTTTTGATTTAAATCTACCTCTAAATAACGGACCATCACGCCTAGTCTCTTTATTGATTTTAGCTGTGTATAAAGATGACAGCCTCTGCATAGACTCACTTAAGTTTCTCTTAGCAGTCTTCAGCAACAAGTGATAGTGATTATCCATCAAACAAAATCCATAAACTTCAATTTCATTTTCCGTAACAATCTCTGATAACAATTCTAAGAATAATCTCTTATGATACCGGTTGAAAAAAATATCATTCTTATTTACTCCACGATTCATAACATGATACAACGCACCTTCATACTGCAACCTACGGGTTCTTGGCATTTTCTTGTTTTTGGCTATAGTTATTAACTAAATTAGTACTATATAGTATTATATAACATTAATTATTAGTCAATATCTGCTAAAGAAATCTAATATTTTTCCTAGATATTACATTTGGGGTCAGACCCCTATTGTAATCTTAGATTACAATGGGAGTCAGACCCCAAATGTAATATCGACCAGATTAATTATATGACGTGGATGAAGATTTCTTGTTTGTTTGCTTCAGCGATTACTTTTTCTTTTTCTATGATGATAGTGGATTTTGATTGGATGGTGATTCCTTTTATTCCGGACTCCTTACAGGCAAATACTGTGTCGATTCCGATTGTCGGGAGGTCGGCTTCTTTGGATTGTTTTTTCTTTTTTAGTTTAACCAAGATGGCTTTGTCTTTATAATCTACTTCTAGATCCTTCACTCTGTTAATCATTGATGAAGTTCCCTCAGCGGCTTCAACTGCCAAGATTTGTCTTTGGGCGACTATTACGGCTTGGCCTACGTCAAATTTTGAAAAGGCCATTATTGCTTTTTTACCAATTTCAATGTCTTTCAGTTGTTCAGGGCTTGGGCTTAGTTTAGTTAAGGAGCCTTTTTTGCTAATTACACAATCCAAAACATCATCGATTGCAATAATATTAAAGCCCTGCTTCTTAAAATATTTTACGACGGTTTTTAAAACTGCGTCATCGCCTAAGATCTTATTAGCCAGAATTTTACCAACCAAAACTGCACTTTTTTTATCCATCTTCAGTCTTGCAAAGTTTGGTTTTGTAACTCCACCAATAAATACGATATTGCGAACAGAATTTTTATTTAAAAGGTCAAGGAATTTTCCAACTTGTCCATAGCCTATTATAGTCGGCTTGTAAGAGCTGTAATCTATGTCATATTTTTGCCCATCTAATAGAAACAAAATAAATTCCTGATTCTTTTTAATGCAACTATCTATCAAAATTTGTGGCATTTTGCCATTTCCAGCTAATATTGCTAATTTTCCTTTATCCTGCATGATTTAAACTTGCTCCACCGTCAATTGATATTATTTGGCCATTCACAAAATCATTTTTAACTAAAAACTCAATTGCCTGAATGATGTTTTTGACCTCTCCCTTTCTTTGTAGTGGAATCTTTTGGATTATTCTGTCTTTTTGCTCTTGCAATTCTTTTGAGCCATCAATGGCGTCTAGAATATATCCTGGTGAAATGCCGTTAACGCGTACATCAGGCGCAAGCTGCAAAGACAACATTCTAGTTGCTTCGGCTAGAGATTTTTTACTCAAAAGATAATAAAAATAGCTAGTGTCAAAGCGTGCAATATTTTTATCAATTAGGTTGATTATTTGGCCATCAGGTAATTTTTTATTTTTGGCGTTCAAAGCGAATTCTTTGGCCAAAATTAGCGGGGAATATAGATGAATATTCATATTCTTACTTAACTCATCTACATCATTTTCTAAAAATAATGATTTCTCGAAAATCGAAGCATTATTAACTAATAAGTTACAATTTTTATTATCCGATAGAAAGTCTTTAGAAAAATCCTTCACGGCTTCTAAATCAAACAAATCAACCTTGTAAGAGTTACAAGTTGCACCAGAATCCCTTGAAATCTCACCACAAAGGCTTGCTGCTTCGTCTTTTGAATTATTGTAAGTTATTGCGATATCATATCCCAAAGCCGCTAATCTTCTCGCAATCCCGGCCCCTATCCTTTTGGCTCCACCAGTAATTAATGCTAGATTACGATTCGTCATCCATTGCTTGTTTATATTTTACGACATGGTCTTTTAGTTCACGAAGAACATCTTTAACACCTTCTCCCGTAACGGCTGAAATTACAAATATTTTCACTGATTTTTTATATTTTTTCTTAATATGACTTTTCAGCTTAGTAATTTTTTTCTTCATTTCAGCTTCTTCAACGGCGTCAGTCTTATTCAAAGCTATGATTTCGTCTTTCTTAACGATCTCATCACCATAATCATTAAGTTCAGTTTTAATTGTGTCATAATCAACGTTAATTTGTTCTGAAGTCGAATCAATTAAGTGTAGTAAAACTCCACATCTTTCAATATGTTTTAAGAATCTATCGCCTAAACCTTTTCCTTTCGAAGCGTCTTTAATTAAACCTGGAAGATCAGCTACGACAAACTCAGTTTCATCAACATAACAAACCCCTAATTGTGGTTTTAGCGTGGTGAATGGATAATCGGCAATTTTTGGTCTAGCTCTTGTAGAAGAAGATAAGAATGTAGATTTCCCGGCATTTGGCAAACCAACTAAACCAACATCTGAAAGTAGTTTCAAATGTAAATGAACAGATATTTCTTCTCCCGGATCTGCAGGTCTAGTATATCTTGGTGCTTGGTTAACAGAACTCTTAAAGTTGTAGTTACCCATGCCACCTCTGCCACCTCTGACTAGCAATTCTTCTTGACCATGATCCTTAAGATCGCAGATCACTTCTTCTGTTTCAACATTAATCACCTGAGTGCCAACTGGAATTCTCAAAATTAAATCTTCACCACCAGAACCATTTTTATTGGAACCCATACCTTTCTTACCACTTTCGCCTTTGAAATGCTGCTTGAAACGAAAATCTATCAATGTGTTTAAATCTCTAGTGGCTCTTAAAATTATATCACCACCTTTTCCACCATCACCACCGTCTGGTCCGCCTCTTGGCACGTTTTTCTCTCTTCTAAAACTCGCAGCACCGTTTCCGCCATTACCAGCTTTTAAATGTATCGTCGATTCATCAATAAAATGCATTGCCTACTAAATTAGTAATTATTACTTGGAGATCCTTGTGCAAGAATAAATTTACCTTGTTCTTCAACACTACCGCCAGACTCCTTTAACAATAAAAGTAAATTTCTATTTAAAATATTATTCTCAAAAATTCCTATCTCGGCTTTAGCTGATGCAAGATAAGCGATTTCCAAAGCTGAAGAACCTAGAGACTGCGTAAATTTTGCTTCTAGCTTTAAATTTTTTGGATCATTAACAAAAGCGATCTTATCTACTTTTCTTTTTGAGCATCTAATTCTTCTATTGTTCAAATAAGCACCAAAGCCTTTCTCGCAATAATAAAGTTCCTTATTAAAGATATTGTTAATCGCTACCGAAATAGATTCTTCTATGCCATCATCGCCTTTATGAACCAAAATAATTGCCACAGCAAAATTAGGGTTAGCTCTTGATAGGTTATCAAGGCCGTTAATTGCTGAAATCTGGTAACTATATTCAGGATTTGGGTTATTTGCTAGTTTTTGGCCATCATCAAAAATGATATTATAGTCTGATCTTAACTTGGAAAACTCTTGAGCTAGAATCTGTTTAACCTTTTGATAACAATGTACCGCAAATTTATCAGCTGCTGCTGCGTTTGATTGTAAATTCTCAAGCTCCATAAAATCTCTGCTCAAATGCATAGAAGCTTTTTCTATCGCTTGTAATATAATATTTAAATTAGCGCTATATCTCATTTTATCTCATTTTCGTCATTACGAGGAAAAATTTCTGAAAGTTTCAAATCCAGCTCCTCATCTAAAGAACGCAACTCTACAGCCTTTAATCTAAAAGCCAAATCATTTATTGACTCAGCCTTACAAACAACGCTATGCGCCAAAAATTTATCATTATCTCTATTCTTATAATCTTTACGAAAATGTGCACCTCTACTTTCTTTTCTGTTGAGTGCACAAAAATTCATAGCTATCGAGTTAAGCAATAAAGCTTTTACCTCAAAATATTCAGATATTTCATCATTAAATACTAATGAGAAATTGTTAATCTTATATTCTTCAAAATCTTTCAACAATGCGTATAAATTCTTCAAACCAGCCTCTAATAGATCTTCATAGCGGAAAACCCCAAGATATTTTTCATTATCTTCTTTAATCTTTTGCTTAATTTCACTCAGTTTACGCTTATTTTTAGTGTCTTTATCGAAAATATTAGTGAATTTGGCTATTTTTTTATCTATTTCTTCTTGTTTTAGCTCTTTTTTGCTATTTTTTAGCGAATTAGCAGCATTTTCGCCGCAAATCTTACCAAAAACCACCAAATCAAGCAAAGAATTACAACCTAACCTATTGGCTCCGTGTACCGAAAAACAAGCAGCCTCACCAATAACGAATAAACCCTCCACAACTTTATTCTTGTAATTTAGCGCCTGGCATTTCTCATTAGCCGGGATTCCACCCATAGTATAATGTGCTGACGGGCTAACCGGAACCAACTCTTTCCTAACATCAATATTTAAAAACTTCTTAACAGTCTCAACAACTCCTGGCAATTTTTGCTTTAGCGTTTCCTCATCCATGTGACGCAAATCCAGATAAACATGATTTTTATCCTTGCCACATCCCCTTTTCTTATAAATTTCTGTCGCAATGGCTTGTGAAATAAGATCTCTTGAAGCTAGCTCCATCATCTTTGGAGAATAGTTCTTCATAAATCTTTCATTATTTGCATTTAACAAATAAGCCCCGTCTCCCCTAGCTGCTTCACTGATTAAAAAACCTAAATTAGCAATTCCTGTTGGATGAAACTGTACAAATTCCATATCTTGTAATGGCAAATTATTGTCAAAATAGTAAGCCAATAAATCACCACTACATATTCTTGAAGATGTGGTATTCTGATAAATCTGACTATAGCCACCAGTTGCTATCACAATTTGTTCCGCTTGAAAAACAACTAACTCACCAGAGTTAAAATCCACCGCCAAAAAGCCTCCACAGCTATTTTCATCAACAAAAAGATCAACAACAAAATACTCATTTAAAAACATCACACCCTGCGCAACGGCACTTTCATAAAGACTATGTAGTATTGTTTGCCCAGTTTTATCTTTAGAATAACACGCCCTATGAGCTAACCCACCTTCACCAAAATTTGTCGATTGCCCGCCATAAGCTCTTTGTGCAATGTGGCCTGATTCATCGCGCGAGAAAACAACACCCATTTTTTCAAGGTCTAAAACCGCTCTTTTAGCATTTTTACACAGGATTTCTACCATGTTAACATCTGCCAAAAAGTCTGAACCTTTTATTGTGTCATAAGCATGCCATTTCCAACTATCCTTGCTAACATTTCCTAAACTAGCATTGATTCCACCTTTGGCCGCAACCGTATGGCTGTTACTTGGAAAAACCTTGCTAATTACAGCAATATTTTTTGCACCTTTGCTTTTGGCAGCCAAAGCAGCACTGATCCCAGCACCACCAGCACCGATTATTATAATGTCGAAATGTTTACTTGATGTTTTATAATTCATAGAGATAAAGTAAGTTACTTCTGTAATATTAAAAGAATAATATAAGAAGAATCAAATGATCAAAGTTTTATTTTGCGCACTCAATGAAGAAGAAAGCCTAAAGAAGTTCCTGGTTGATCTTACTCACGAAATGCAATTAATCAAAGATAAAAATGGCTACGACTTTGAAATAATATCCTGTTTAGATGGTTCAAAAGATAATTCATTTGAATTAATTGAAGCAACTTCTCAATTTTGCAACATCCGCACCCTGCCTCTAAAAAGTAAAAAAGGTTTAGGCAACGCTTATAAAAGACTATTTGAAGATGTAGTTAGAAATAGTAATGACGAAGACATAATTGTCACCTTAGATGCAGATAATACTCATAATCCCAACCAGATTCATGAGATGATCGAATATCTAAAAGAGCATGATTTAGACGTTCTAATAGCATCAAGATTTTGCAATAATAGCGTAATGAATGACTTTCCGCTATATCGCAAATTCATTAGCAAAACAACTGCATTTCTTCTGAAAAAACTTTTTAGAACTGAAAAAGTAAATCACGAATTTTTAGAAGATTTCACCAGCGGATACAGATTATACAAAGCCGGAAAAATCATAGATCTTAATAGAAAATTAGGAAACAAATTCATAAGCGAGCCTGAATTCACCTACACATGCGAGTTCCTAATAAAACTAGCAAGAATAGAAGCTAAAATCGACGAAATTCCAATTTCTTATGATTACGGGAAGAAAATTGGGAAAAGCAAATTGAGTATTATAAGGAACTTTTGGAGATTGATAGTCCTTCTATTTAAACTAATAAAAAGATAAAAAAATATTTTGGGTTTAACCTAAAGCTATTATTAAAATTTGGTTTAGGTCTTTAGGTTGTGTTGTATAAAGTTTAAGGAAAAAATTTTGATGCACTAATTTGTGTATGAATCTTTTTCGTTGCTGCTTACACAATGTGAGATAAGGACATAAATTAAGTTTTAATAAAAGATTTGGGTTAAAGCACTTGCCAAAAAGTTTTTAGCACTTAAATTTCTACACCATATAATTATTTATTAACGGAATTTTAAATACATGTCAAATAAGAGAAGAGTTGTCGTTACCGGCATAGGTGCGGTTACGCCACTAGCTGGAAATGCTGAAGATAGCTGGAAGAAGCTAATAGCCGGTGAATCAGGAATAGATAAAATATCATTATTTGACGCGCAGAATTGCGCCTGCCAAATAGCTGGAGAAGTCTCAACCGCTGATTTTAATCTAGATGATTTTATCGAGCCTAAAGAACAAAGAAAAATGGACAGATTTATCCATTTCGCCGTTGCAGCAGCAGATATGGCTATTAAAGATTCAGGATGGGTTCCAAAAACCGATGAAGAAAAATACAGATCTGGCGTTATGTCTGGTTCTGGAATTGGTGGCCTACCAGAAATTGAAAAAACTTCAATTATCAAACATGAAAGAGGAGTTAGAAGAATCTCTCCTTTCTTTATCCCTGCAAGTTTAATTAACTTAGCTTCGGGTCAAATCTCAATTAAACATGGCTATATGGGTCCAAACCATGCATGCGTTACTGCATGTGCATCTGGAACGCATGCAATTGGTGACTCTGCTAGATTAATCGAATATGGTGATGTTGACGTTATGGTTTGCGGTGGTGCAGAATCTGCCATTTGCGAAAATGGAGTTGGTGGTTTCGCTGCACTCAGAGCCCTTTCAACAAAGTTCAACGACAACCCTAAAGCTGCATCAAGACCTTGGGACAAAGACCGTGATGGTTTTGTTATGGGTGAAGGAGCAGGATTTTTAGTATTAGAAGAATATGAACATGCTAAAAAAAGAGGAGCAAAAATCTATGCTGAAGTTGGTGGATATGGCCTATCTGGTGATGCTTACCACATGACAGCTCCAGAAACTACTGGCAGAGGCTCAACTTACGCAATGAAGCAAGCTCTTAGACATTCTGGCATTAATCCTGAAGACATTGACTATATTAATGCTCACGGAACTTCAACTCCTATGGGAGACGAAATTGAAGTTAATGCCATCAAACAAGTTTTTGGTGATCACGCTTATAAATTGTCAATGTCATCTACAAAATCTTCTACCGGTCACCTTCTAGGTGCTGCTGGTGCGATTGAAGCAATATTTAGTATTCTAGCAATAAGAGATAATATCGCTCCACCGACTCTAAATTTGGACAATCCATCAGAGTCTTGCGACATTGATCTAGTAGCCAACAAAGCTAAAGAAATGAATATTAACCATGTTTTATCGAATTCTTTTGGATTTGGCGGAACTAATGCCTGCTTGGTTTTAAAACGAATCTGATATGAAAAATAAGTTCTCAACACTTTGCATTATGTTTTCGGTCGTAGTTATGACCTACGTTATGCTGTTGTTGGGAGTTATTACCTATTTCAATTCTCCAAATAAATTTCACACATCTGATAAAAGATTCATTATTGAAAGTGGCATGACGCTGCGTGAAGTAGTTAATAAACTAAGCTCCGAAGAAATTGTCAGAAGGCCTACCGCTTTTCTTTATATGTCACAAATAATTAAAGGTGTTGATCCAAAAGTTAGATATGGCGAATATTTCTTCGAAAAAGATTTATCTTACTACAAGATCCTCCATAAAATGACTCGCGGTAATGTCTTCTTTAGAAAAGTAACAATTGCTGAAGGATTAAGTACCGATTCTGCTTTAAAAATAATTAGTCATTCCCCAGGATTAATTGGCAAACTACCTAAAAACATAAAAGAAGGAACATTGCTTCCTGAAACATATTTTTATTCTTACAACGACACTAAAGCCTCCATGGTAAAAAGGATGCAAGACTCCATGACCAAGAATTTAAATGAGCTTTGGGAAAATAGGAGCGACTCAATTCCAGTTAAAACTAAAGAAGAAGCAATAAAACTTGCCTCAATAGTAGAAAGAGAAACTGGAGTTTCTTCAGAGAGACCTCAAGTAGCTTCAGTATTTATAAATAGGCTAAATAAAAGAATGAAACTACAATCCGATCCAACTATCATATATTCTTTCACCAAAGGTAATAAGGATCTAGAAAGACCAATTAAAGTTTCTGATAGAAAAAATAAATCTCCTTTTAACACATACCATATTTATGGCCTACCTCCTGTTCCAATTTGTAATCCAGGAATTGACTCTATAAAAGCTGTGCTAAACCCTATTAAAACTAATTATTTATATTTCGTTGCTGATGGCTATGGTGATCACGTATTTACTACCAACTTCAAAGATCATAATAGATATGTAGGTAAGTATCGTGAAGTGATGAAACATAAAAAGCTCCAAGAACAAAATGGAGAAATCGTTAACAGCACTACAAAACTTTTGCCCAAAGAAAATAACAAAAGTTCAAATGGTCAAAAATTAGACATAGAACATGACGAAGCCCTGATAGAAATAGATGAAACAGATCAAAGAATTAATTAAAAAACAGCAAAGCGCTTCTAATCCTAAAAACTCCTGCTGGGTATTTGCGTCAGCAGGTTCTGGAAAAACAACAATCCTGACGAATAGAGTTTTAAGACTTCTCCTAGATGACATTGACCCAGGGAAAATTCTGTGCCTAACATTTACCAATGCCGCAGCCACTGAAATGCAAACCAGGATAAATAAAGAATTATCTATTTGGTCTTCGCTAAATGACACTGAGCTAAAAGAAAAACTACATAATCTAAGTGGTGACGTCATTGGCAAACAAATGTTAGAAAAAGCCAAATCATTATTACTGCGCTTATTAGATAGTGAAAATAAAATCAAAGTTCAAACCATCCACTCTTTTTGCCAAGGTTTGATGAAGATATTTCCATTTGAGGCAAATATCAGCCCTACTTTTGAAATACTCGAAGATAAACAAGAAAAGATTCTGCTAAAAGAAGCCATCAATCAAACTTTCTCAAAAGCCCAAGACAATAATAAGATCTATGAATTGATCACCTATATTAGCTCAAAAGTTAATGAGGAAAATCTCTTAGAAATATTATTCAAGGTCATTAATAAAAAAGATCGTGTAAAAGAATTATCAAATCTTATTGGCGGTGAGCATTTACAAAAAGAGTTTTTCTCTATTTTTGATCTCAATGTAGATGTTAGCCAAGAAGATATATTTGAAAAACTACTAGAGACGATCAAAGGCGATCAAGTAAGGCAGTTATTTAATAAACTATCCAAATCATCATCCAAGAAAAATAGTGCCCTCTTTGACAGCTATAATAACTTTATTGAGCAAGGCAATATCTCAAAAATATTAAATCTGAGATCAATTTTCTTTACCAAAGATAATCAAATTAGAAAACTATACTCAAACGAGGCCAAAGATGAACAACTCGTTAATAATTTTAGCTTCAACGCTCAGATAGTCTTAAAATATATCGATAAGATCAACTCGACGATCATTGCCAAAGACTCTAGCTCATTATTGGAGTTAGTTTTCATGATATTGCAAGAATATAGCATACTCAAAAAGAGCAACTTCAAAGTAGATTATAACGACCTCATAACTCTGACAAATGAACTGTTAAAAAATCCAGAATTTTGTGATTGGATCAAAATGAAAATGGATAGTAGCTTTGATCATATTTTGGTTGATGAATCTCAAGACACAAACCACCAACAATGGGACATTATTAAAGCGCTGAGCGAAGATTTCTTCTCTGGAGAGAGTAAGTCAGATAATAGCCGTTCTATCTTTATTGTCGGGGACGAAAAACAATCTATTTATAGTTTTCAAGGAGCTGATTCAACTATCAGTTTGGATATTTATAAATATTTCAAAGAAAGACTCGGCGACAAATTACTAAATATTGAATTAAATAATTCCTTTAGATCAAAAAAAGAAATTCTAGATCTTGTTGATGACATTTTTAGTGATGAAGAAAAGGCCAAAGCAATCAGTAAGGCCAGTACTTACAAAAAACATAATGCCATCAAAGAAGGAAGAGGCCTAGTTGAAATTTGGCCACAAATTACCAAAATAGAAGAAAGAAAAGAAGTAACTTATGACTGGGATCTAAATTTTGGCGAGGTTGAACATAGCAAAAGCCCAGCTGAAACAATGGCTGAAATAATTGCTAAAAGAATCAGGGATAAGATCGACAATGAGGGAGCCAAGTTTGACGACTTCATGATCCTGCTACGGAAAAGAACTGGAGACTTTGATAAATTCTTAAATAAATACCTAGCCAAATATAATATAGAATTTATCAGCCCCAGCAAAATAAAATTTTCTGAGAGCCTGCTAATTAATGATCTAATCAATCTAGCTAAATTTTGCTGTCTCAAAGAAGATGATTTAAATTTAGCTTCATTGCTTAAATCACCATTTTTTAAATATAGCGAAGATGAATTATTAGAAATTTGCAACTATAAAAACAAACACTCAACCAGTATCTATGAGTCTCTATCGCATTTAAAAAAAGAGGATTTCGATCTATTAAATAACTTCAAAGAAATAGCACAAAATTCAAGCATTTTAGATCTTTATTACCACCTAATATACCAAAAAGACTATTACAAAAACTTCATTTCTTGTTTTGGCAAAAACTGCGAGCCCATCTTAAATAGTTTCCTAAATTTCGTTAGCGACTTTGAAAAAAACTATTCAGATAATCTACAAATATTCCTAGAATATATCGACAAATTCGACTATGACCTATCACCCATAGCAGATGCCAAAGATAAAGTGCTAATTAGCACCCTGCACTCTGCCAAAGGCTTACAGGCCAAAATAGTAATTATACCAGATTGCTGCTATAATTTTAACCAATTACTAACCTCTAAAGAGAATATCTTCTGGCACAATAATCTTCCAATATGGTGTGCGAGAAAAGATTCTGAAAATGATTTTGTGCAAAATCTACGAAGCGAAAAAATCAAACTAGCCAAAGAAGAATATTTAAGACTTCTTTATGTTGGCCTAACAAGAGCCGAAGAAGAATTATATATTGGCGGCTTTGGCAATTCTAAAGATTTAGGAAATTGGTATGAAGTGACTAAAGAAGCGGCACCACAATATTTGGTTAATGAAGACGAGTTTTATAAAATATTAGACTCTGCCGACGCCAAGGATAAAGCGTACAAGTCCGAATTTATTAATTATAAGAATGATTACCTTGAAGATTGTAGGCAAGCAGAGTTAACGCAAATAAATGAAGGTCAGATCATTGGCAATATCATTCATGGAGCTCTAGAATTAATTGGGAATAACTATCAAATAGATAAAACAACACTCAAAGATCTGTCCACTAATCTGACCAACACAAACCGACATATTAGAGAAGAGATCAAAGAAGAAATCACCTCAAAAGTTAACAATTTCATAGATTCCGACGTCTTCCAGGAGCTATTCTTTGATCCAAATAATGTAGAAATATTATGCGAGAGTGAGGTTTCATCTAACGACAATCTCTACAGAATTGACCTGCTGATAGAAAAAGAAAATGAGATATTAATCATCGACTATAAATCAGATGAGCAGATAAACAAACAAGCGTTGGAGAAATATAAGAAGCAGCTATATAACTATCAAAACATCATTGCTAACATCTATAAAGGCAAAAAAATCAAGACAGGATTATTGTGGGTAAGTGACCTAAGAATAGACTGGATATCCTAATGCTGTGTATCAAATGACGGAGGCGTGAGCTAAATCCAACATAAATTCTAGAAAAAAGGCACCTAACCTCAACCATTTTTTTTAACTAAAATGAATTCTGCACGCTATGTTCAGAATTCATTTTAAGGGACTGTCGAAAATCAGAATTTTCTAAGAAGTTTTTGTGATTCTAACTTCTTTGAAAGGTAAACGTACCCTTATGTACGTGCGTTTCAAAAAAGTTAGAATTGCGACACAGTCCCTTTAAGCATGAAGATATGTACCCTACTACTGTCCCCCTTAAAATGTCCGGACTATTGTGATGTGTGTACATTTTTCCGGACAGTTTTAATAACAAATAATCCAAAACTATGTCCAACAATACAAAAACAAGTTATCCCTTAGAATTCAAGATCTCATCTGTAAAGTTAGCGGTTGAATCGGATCAATCTGTTGCTCAAACTGGCAGAGATTTAGGTGTTAGTATCAACACAATTCACAACTAGATAGCCAAATATTCAGATT
>Ga0115003_10001079_pt1 | contig 24219 bp, 15 predicted proteins | sample ArcticOcean_MG_C_7_FD_88736 | JGI IMG/M metagenome (GOLD analysis project Ga0115003, IMG submission 88736) | Marine microbial communities from western Arctic Ocean - ArcticOcean_MG_CB11_88 | ecosystem: Environmental > Aquatic > Marine > Oceanic | place: Arctic Ocean: Canada Basin | collected... | reverse complement strand
TGTACCGCGAAGCCCGCAATGGCGACGATGGGGCCGGGCCAACGTTCGACGAAAAAAACGAGTAAAGGTGCCTTTTGCAAAATTTCTCGCTCTTTGCGAAGGTCGCGCAGAGGTAACAGGGTTTTAGTCGCTCGATGTCCCGGTGACCGCTGTGGTACTCCGTACAACAGCCAGAGAAGGGCGGTAACGACTTGTTTCAGGCACCAACACAGATATCACTGATAAATATGTACAACTTCGCTACGCGTACTGTGACTCGGTACCTATAACTAAAACGCGCCGCCCGCGATTGCAAACGCGGCGGGCGGCGGTTTCCCCAAATCCTGCGCGGGCCCCAAACTCCCTCCGTACGGATCGAAAGAAGCGTTATTCAAGGGTTGCGTTTGCACCTGTTCCTGTTGCGGAACAGACACAGGCGCTTGTGCTTGCGCTTGAATATTTTCCTTTTGCGTCCAGTCCTTCGCGATTTCCCGGCGCGCGGCAGGTGCGACGGGCGCGGCGCTCGCGACGGGCGCGACTGTCGCCGTCGAAACACCCCCCCCGCCCGGACTGGCGCCTCGACCCGGCGTGCCGTGCGGCGACGCGCGCCGCGACCTCTGGACGTAGTCGAGGGTCGCCTGCCGGTCCTCGGTGCTCCGCACTCTTACCTCGGCTAGCATCGCCCTCACGGTTTCGGGGGTGAGCTTGTCAGGCAACAACACGCGTTCCCGGGCCGTCGCCGGGCCAAACCCGGAGGCGTCGCGCGCCGCCGACATCGCCGCGCGCGCTTTCTGCGAAGGCGGACCTCCGCGTCCGGCTCCCGTGTCCGGTGCACTGAGCTCCAGCAAGCGCTGCGGCCGGGGGGGTGGGTCGACCTGCGGTGCGTGTTCCGTGTTCGCCATGAGCCGGACCGGCCGAGTGCCGTGCGCGGCGCATATTGCGACGCAGTGCGCGCCTGGTGACCAGTCCATGTCGTTTACGCGCACGCCCGGCGGCACGGACGCGGCGGCCAACACCACGCCGACGCCCTTGACGTCCACGTCGAACAAACGGGCGGTGCCGTCCGCGGTCCCGGCGAGTAGCCACCTGCCGTCTGGGGACACCGCGAATCGCGCCAACGGTCGTCCCGCGGACGCCGCCCCACTCGCGCCCGCCGAGGCGAAGGCGCCATCCCCTGTCCCGGCCAAGGACCGGCCGGCGCCTCCGAGACTCTGGGCGCCGACCCCGACGCTGTCGCCTCGCAGCCGCCGCATCGTGGAGCCGCGCCCGACGCTCACGTCGAACGTGTGCGTCGCGGCGAAGAACGACACGTCGATGGCGGCGATGCGGTCGGCGGTTGTCCTGGCGAACACCCTTCGGTCGGTGGGCGAGACCCTGAGGCACGTGATTGGCTCGCCGAGCAAGTCCTGGCACTCCCTGGTCGGCCGGACGGAAGCGCCCGCGCCGTTGGTCCCTTCCACCCGGTGCTCCCGGAGCACGCCGTCCGCGAAGCCCACCCAGAGCCGCATGCCGGTGCGGTCAAAACCCATGGCCGTGGCGGCGGTGCCTGGCGCGGACGCGACCGCGGCGAGCAGTTGCGCACCCGCAACGCCGTCCTCAACAAGCCACAGCCGAACCGCCCCGTCCCGCGCGCCGGTGGCGAGCACGCCGTTTAGCGCGGGGTGCCACGCCGCGGCGTACACCTCGCACGCGTGCTGCGCGACGACGATGTCCAAGGACGACGCCGATGCATACGATGCCGATGAGTCTGCTCCCATCCCGGGGACGCGCCACGCGACGCACGCGCCGTCCGCGGACGCGGTGACTACGCGCGTCGCAGGCGCGGCGAAGTCAACCGTTCCGAGCGCGTCGCCGGCGCCGTCCTTGACGCCCTGGGGCGCCCACGCGACGTCGTACACGCAAGACGCGTGTCCCGGAAACGTTACAAGGGCAACTCCCGATGTTGTGTCGAACACGCGTACGACGTACATCCCCCCCTCCCGTGTCACCACCGCGACTCGCCGTCCCATGGGGTCGAAGCACACGAGCGTGGCTTCGGTTGTGCTTGTTGGAAGGTGCGGCTGCGTGCGCGCGTCCTGATTGAAATAAAATAAATGTCAGTCTCGTATGGGCAATCAGTCGGCGAAATGTGGTAAATGGGAAATACTGACCGTGTTTGGCAGCAAACACGCTTCCTGTTTCGACCGAGCGTGCGGCAACCTCACGATTGTTCGCTTCATCCCGGGTAACGTTTTCCAGCTCGTCGAGCCTGACAAACCGGGTGTGGCCGTTTCCGCGTCCGCCACGGCTTGTGCCGCGGCCGCCGCGACCGCCGAGACCGGGTCCATCCCGTAGCAAAGCGTTTCGTGAGGCAACCTGCCTAGGCGGGTTACGATTTCCGATTGGTCGCCCTGCGGCGCGCGTTGCAAACGCGCCTGCGCATTGCGCCAGCCCCCGCCCAGCGCGCGCTCGCGGTCTATGCGCTCGCGCCTTGACGGCCTTTGCGTGAAGGCCGAGTTCTCGTCATCGCCGAGCCCGGAAAGCGACGCCATTCGGGGCACGGGGGGGGGGGCGATGGCGAGCCTCGGGGTCTCCACGCCGGGGCGCGCCGCCGACAGAAGAGCCGCGACGACGTCGCCCCTGGGGGACGACCCGATTGTCACGTTGAGGTGCGCCGGGTACAGGTGCCTCAGCGCGGGGGTGAGGATGGATGCTTTTTTCCACACCCGGAACACGTCAGGGGCGTTGGGTGCGGCGCTTACTCCGGAAACACCTCCCCCTCCGACAACAGCGGCCACGGCGCCCATCACGCCCGCTTGCGCCGGGCGGTCCTCCCACTTGTACAGCTGCACTTTCAGCCGTCCCATGTTCGGCTTGCCGTCGGCGCCGCGCAGCAGTTTCAAGAAACCCCACGCCAGCCTCATGGGTTGTCCTCCCGGGAACGACGCGGCTCTTTCCTCGAAATACTGGAAGCTCGGCGGGGGCTGCAGTACTTCGAAAAGCACGATCGCCCCGACAGCCATGATATCCCCGAGCGCTTCTTCGACCTCCAGGGTTTCTTCCCACTCCGCGGCGAAGGTGGCGTTTCTTCGCGCGCTCAGGTCAAACGGCGCGGTCTGAATGGGCGTGCTGGCTTCCCCTGAGGGACGCACGGGGGCGCCCATCTCGGGGTCCACCAGGTGCATGCGCACCACGGGCGACACTATTGACGAGTCGGGAACTAACGCGGAGGACGCGTGCACACACACGGAAAGCGCGTCCGCGCGCGACAGCAGCCGCGGGGCCATCGGCTTTTCGGGACTCGCCATCCGCGCCTGGAGCAGCTCCAGGACGTTCGCGGACTTCGCGATCTCAGCGGGGGACATCGCGCGCGCAGGAGGCGGCGGGGACGACGTTGTGGGGTCGGGGTTGGACGCTGGAGCCGCGGCAGGGAACGCAACAACGCCATTCGCGGAGGCAGACGCCGGTGTTGCCGGGACGGGAACCTCCGCGACGGGTTGTGCCTCCCCCGCCGCCGCGGGCGCGACTTCCGGGACGGCCGGTACCGCGGTTGCCTCTGGTGCCTCTGGCACCGCAGTCGCTTCTGTTGCACTCGGCGCCGCCGTGTACACCACCGTTCCCGCCTGTGTTCCCTCACCACCCTCCTCTTCCCGTTCCCCCTCCGGGCTCCCCACCTCCACCGGGCTGCCCGGCCCGGACGTCGCGACGGGCGACCCGAACCCGTCCTTTGCGTTTCCAAGTGCGAACGCCCCGACTGTGTCGTCAATGGGCGCGACAGGGTCGGCGGCCGCGCCAATCGCCCCGCTGCCGTCTTCTATTTTCAGATCCTTGGACCCGCCCCCGTTCCAAAGGCGGCCGAAGAAACCGCCGGAGGATTTCTTCCGCTCCTTCTCCTCGGGAGGCAACGTCGGGGTCGGCGTCGCCGCGGGTCGCGCGGGTTCCCCCACCACTTCAGGTGTAGGCTCACCAACAGAAGTCGTCGTCTCCGCACTCGGCACACCCTTCGCACCTGCTTTCAAAAGCGCACCGCCCACCAGGGCCGCGACGGGGTCGAACGGGGGGGTTGTAGGCGGCGGTGCCGTTGCCGCGACAACAGGTTCCTCCAGCGCCGTCGGCGCCGTCTCTTCGACGGGCGCAACGGGCTGCGCCGTCGCGACGTCAGCAGTAGCTTTTTCCAGCGCTCCACCCACCAAAGCTGCGACCGGGTCGTACGCAGCGACTGGGTGTGTATCCCCCACCGGAACCGGCGGTGTTTCCGCAACCGCCGCGGCAGACGCCGCGGGTTCCGCCGCCGCGTCGTGTGATTTGACATCCGCGACGACATCCTCCTTCGGTGTCTCGGTCTGATTGGTTTCCTCCGCGTGGGCGCTTCCCTCCGCGCTCGCGGATCCCTCTGGCGCCTGCTCGGCGGGAGCAGCCACCGCGGCAGGCGGCTGTTCCGCAGCAGGAGGTTGCGGGAGCTGTGACAGTAAAGCACGAGGTGTGCCGGGTCAGAGGCCGGTGTATCGGGACAGAGTGAATGTAGGTACGTCCGAGAGAAACACGGGACGCGGAAGGAAGAATGGTCTGAAATGCGTACCTCTGCGCTCGCCTCAGGCTCGGGGGCGGGGTGTGGGGCGGGGGCGGTGTCGCTCATTACGTTGGAAAGGGCTCCTGACACCATCGCCGCGGCCGGGTCCGCCGCAACAAGGGCGGCCGCCGCTGTCACGGGTTCCGTGACCGCGCCTGTTGACGCCGTATCACTCGACATCTCGTAGCAAGGGGTACTACGACGGCACCTCGCGTCCGGTCGTCCCTGCACTTCCCAGAGCACGCGGGAAGACTACCTGGCGGCTCCAAGAAAAGCTGTAACGCGTGTTCCAAAGGTTCGGACGCGTCGGGCACCGACCGTACGCGCGCGGGCCCGGCAGGCGCGACGCGGTATGCGGTCTCGGAACCAGCTGCCTGGTCTGCTGGTCAACAATTTGGCAAAAGACAAATACTGGCAGACTGTCCGGAAACTTGGAAAGAGTGTGCCCCAAAAACCTCTTCGCCATACGTGCGCGCGGGGCGTGCAACCTCGACGGGACTTGCGTCGCGAGCTGCGCGTTCGCGGGCGTCCTTTCCGTGGCCGGCGCGCGGTGTTCGGACGTGACGCGTGGGCGACGTGCTTACGCGAACCAACCCGGGTAACCCGCGTGGGTTCAGATTGGGGGTTTAGGTGTGGTGTGGTGCCTGTTTTCGTCTCCCGCGTGATTCGAAGGGACTGAGACACTCACCATGAGTAACCGCGGGAAGTTCCGCATCGAGCCCTTTAAACACCGGGTGGAGCTTGATGGACAGGTACGAGCGCGGGACGGACGATCGTTTCACGGACCGCGAATGACCGACCACCGCGCGGTGCAAACCCACGGGCACCCTACCCAACCCGGCGCCTCGAACGCACCACCCGACTTCGGGGCGTTTTTGGGCGCTCGGTCGAGAGGCTTTAGAGTTATCGGAATTCTTTTGCGGGGACACCCACTCACTCCGGGCGCGCATGCGCTCCCAAACAAGATCAAGCATATCACTTTCGGCTTCTCCTGGCATTTAATTGATGCCGCTTCCTACCTAGTCGTCAAAGTCACTCACACCGACACCCCCCAACCTTCCCTTCCCTCCCACATCAAAACTTTTTAACGACAGTACGCCGAAAAGACCTGGAGCGCGCTTCGCGCCGCGATTGCGCAAATCAACAACCGCGATGCGTCCGGTCTTTCCTTCGAGGAGCTTTACCGGAACGCGTACAACATGGTGTTGCACCGCCACGGGGGAGTTTTGTACCAGGGTTTAGTCGGCGTGACGACGGAACACTTGTTACACGTGAAGGTACGCATTGCGCGTTTCCCGAATCATAGACTCCCTGCGTTCCCAGGTCAACACTGACACTTTCTTTGTTGGTATCAGTCGCAAATAACAAAGAAAGCGCACCCCGATTTGTTCGCCGCGGAGCTTGAAAAAAAGTGGCGCGAACATGCGCGAAGCATGACAATGATCAGGGACATCCTGATGTACATGGACCGCATCTACGTCCCGCCCAACGAGCTGGAGCCGGTGTACGACCTCGGGCTCTCGCTGTGGCGAGACGTGGTGTTGCGGGATCCTTCCGTGAATTCGCGCATGCGCGCGTTTGTGTTGGACGCCATCGACAAAGAGCGAAGAGGCGATTCCTTTGACGTCGCGTCCGTCACGGACGTAACCCGAATGACCATGGACGTGGGCGAGGACGTGTACGTGTCCGACGTTGAAACGCACGTGCTGGCGTCGACGAGCGAGTTTTACAAAAACGAAAGCGAAAGTTTACTAAGTTCGGGGGATTGCTTTTCGTACCTCACGGCGGTGGAGAAACGCTTAGCGGAGGAAGTCAATCGGTGCGGAACCTACCTGCACGAAAGAACCGAGCGGTTCTTAGTCAAGCGATGCGAAACCGAGTTGCTTGAGAAACCGGCGCACGTCGTGTTGGGTTTGCCCAACTCTGGGTTGAAAAAGTACGTTTTGCATTTCCCAAATCCCGGCCTCCCTGTTTGACCATACAAGGCCCTGACACTTTTCTGGCAAAACTTCAAAGCATGTTAGCGCGCGGCCGGAGCGACCAAGCCGGGTTGGTGTATCGTTTGTACAAACGCCTGGACGGCGGTTTGCAGTTCGTGAAACGCACGTTCGTAGAGTTCGCGTGCGAGGCTGGGGAGAAGCTCGTGACGGACCCTGAGCTGAAAAACAACCCGGTGGCGTACGTCGAGGAGCTGCTTGTTTTGAAAAAGAAGCTGGACGAAACCGTGGCCGAGTCTTTCGGCGGCGACCGGTCGTTTCAAAACGCCCTGCACACTTCTTTCGAGAAGTTCGTCAACCTTAACAGCAGAAGCCCGGAGTTCATCTCGCTTTACGTGGATGACAAGCTACGCAAAGGAATGAAAGGTCGCAGCGACGAGGAAACCGACGCTACCTTGGACGGCGCCATGTCGCTGTTTCGGTTCCTTTCCGAAAAAGACGTGTTCGAGCGGTACTACAAGCAGGTGCGTATTTCCCATTACCACATTCCGCCTCTGCGATTGCCCATAGTCGTACCAGAAAGGACGGTTATTCCCTCTGACTGTTTACGTAATACACGTTACGACCGACTGACACTTTCTTTTTTATCGTATCAGCACCTATCAAAGCGTTTGCTTTTCAACCGGAGCTCGTCGGATGACGCGGAGAAGGCGTTCGTGCAGCGTTTGAAGCACGAGTGCGGGTACCAGTACACTTCAAAAATAGAGGGGATGGTGAACGACGTGAGGGTTTCCGCGGACAACAACCGGGCGTTCCGCGAGTTCCTGAAAGACGTCGTCCAGAAAGATCATGACGAAGTCCGCCCGTCGGGGCCGGTACCTGTGGGACCCGGGGCCCTACACAGCCGTGTCCCAGCCACTCCCGCGGCCGACCTCGCCCTCGCGGAGGACACGTACACGCAGCTCACCACGTGTTCCACCGGCGAGAGTTTGATGGATACCGGCTCGTCGGGTTCGCGGCGCGAGGAAAAAGAAAAATCGTCGCGCCTTTCCCTGTCCGGCGTGGATTTGAGCGTCACCGTGTTGACCACCGGGTCGTGGCCAGTTGTTTCGTCAACACAGTGCGTTTTGTCGCCCGTGCTTCAAGCGAACGTCACAGCGTACACAAACTTCTACCTGACCAACCACACCGGCCGCAACCTGAACTGGCTCACCTCGATGGGCACCGCGGAGTTGCGCGGGCGGTTCGCGAACCAAGTGCGGCGAGACTTCGTGGTGAGCACGCACCAGATGTGCGTGCTTTTGCTGTTCAACGACGCCGACTGCTTGTCGTATTTAGAGATCCAAGCCGCGACGGGTATCCCGGAGGATGACTTGAAGCGCAGCCTCCAGAGCCTGTCCCTAGTCAAGGGGCGGAACGTTTTGCGGAAAGAACCGACGACGCGCGAGGTCGGGGCGCGCGATGTTTTTCACTTCAACGAAAAGTTCACGAGCAAGTTGTTGAAGGTGAAAATCGGCACCGTGATTGGCGGCGCTTGTGGCAAGGAAACCGACTTGGACGCCAAGGCTACCCGGGTGGTGGTGGAAAACGACCGCAAACCCCAAATCGAAGCCGCGATCGTGCGGGTCATGAAAGCGCGAAGAATTCTGGATAACAACGGCGTCGTGACAGAGGTCACGAAACAACTCAAAGACCGGTTCACCCCCTCTCCAGCCGATATCAAAAAACACCTGGAAAACCTAATCGAACGCGAGTTCATCGAACGCGACCGGAACGACCGGAAGCTGTTCGTGTACCTAGCGTAGACGTAGGGTGGGGTTTCCGTGTTTTCAGGACGGTTGTTTTAAAAGAAAAATCCCTTGGATACAGGTTGTTTGATTTGATGATTACAATGTTTGTAGACGACTTGATACTGTGTATTCCTGATGCTGTGTATTCCTTTCACAGTTCCTTCCTCATTCCCGGCAGCCTCGGCACCAAGCAGGGGGTGTTTTTTTTATACTCGGCGTATTTCGCCTCGTCGCCCCAGCGCTCGTCCGCGCTCTTTTCCAAAATCGGGATCCCCGAAACTTTTGTCAACAGGAACGTGACGAACAAAGGCGATGCGACGGATGCTAAGCTCACTCCAACAGACGCGGACGACATGGCGACCCCGCACACCCCGAGCCACACGGCAATCTCTCCGAAATAGTTGGGGTGCCTGGAAACCGACCACAGACCGACGTCGATGAACTTGCCTTTGTTCGCCGGGTCTTTTTTGAACTTGTATTTCTGGAAATCCGCGGTGGTTTCGAAGACGACGCCGAACAGCCAGACGGCCAGGCACACGTAGTCACCCGCGTGTAGCGCAGATTGGGTGGCCAAGCCGTTTACCAGAAAGCACGGCAGCGCCGTGATCCAGACCCACAAGCCTTGCATGAACCAGTACACGGCGAACTGGCCTGGGATTTTTTTCACGGCGTCGAAGCGCGAATCGCCGCCGTCGCGAAACACGCGCGTGACTAAAAACGCACCCAGCCGCGCCGTCCACGCGCACACCATCCCGGTAATCAAGCCCTGCCGTGGGGCTTGAGGTGACGACATGAAACTAGTCACCGCGCAGCTCATGAACGCCAGCGAGCCGAACAAATCGTAGAACTTCTCCGTCTGCATTGTCGCGGAACCCGCCCAGCCTACGAACTGAATCGCCATGTCAAGCACGAACGCGCCGCCCAGGGACTGCGCCATTAACGGCGCGTTCAGGACGATGGCGTTCATTTTGGACGACGTTGCGGTGACGGATTTGTGGTGCGTTTGGTTAACGCGGGTGTTCCGGCGGAAACAAGGCTTAGGCGCGAAGTAGGGGCTCGGCGAGCGGCCTCCGAGACAAAGCGACGTGGACGATTGGGGGGTGGGCGTGTTGCGTCGAAGGTTCGACGGCCGCTTGTCCCGTGAAACCTGTCTGTGTCTGTCACCGCCGAAGCCGAATGCGCCGGGTCCGAACAGGAAAGAAAGCGCGCGCATGCCAAGAATCCGGGGCGCGGCCACAGAGTGATGAGCCTCCGCGCGGATGCCACGTGCCAGAAAAACTGACGAAAGAACCAAGCGCCACAATTTCCCTTTTTTACGATATGCCACGCTGGCCCGCTCATCACTCGAGGTCCGTTGCCGGGCAAAGCTAGCAGTTACGCACGCACCGTCCACGGCGACCCCGCGACCCGTTCGCGACGCGGCGGTTGCGCTTGGCGTGCGGCTTGACCACTCCCCGCCCCGCGTTCCCCGGCGTCGCCCGAAGCAAGAGGAGCAAGAGCAAGAAAGACGTTAAGATCTTCTTCCGGTGACGATCTTCCGAGGATGAGCGCTTCGTCGTGTTCCGCACCGACACTGCGGCCCGCGGGTGCGTTTCGCAAGCCCCGTTGCTCGACGTCCAGTTCCATTACGCGTGCGACCGGCGGTGCCACCCCCGTAGCACGCAAAGGTTGGGTTTTGCGTGTTGCACGTTCCAAACGAACCCGCAACACGCGAGTCTCCGGTTTGCCACCCTTCCAGAGCGACCAGACGCAGGAGCAGGAGCTGGATGGGGATGACATGACGGCGCTTCTGTCCGTGACGCGCAAGTACCCCACCCAGTCCGACCAAGCCGCTGCGGTGTGGGCGCAGTCACCTGAATACGCGGCGCTGCTCGCGGCGGAGTCGCTCGCGGCGGCGGCGCTCTCGGCGGCGGCGCTCTCGGCGGCGGCGGATGCCGCAACCGGAGCAGCGGTGGGAACAGGCGTGGTGGGAACAGGCGTGGCGACTGGGGAAAGAACGGCGACGTCGGGAGGTCCGGACGGTTCGGGGCGAACGTCGTCGGGCTCGGGCTCGACAACAATAACCGCCGCGCGCTCCGCGAACGCGGTTGACTTGTTCGCCAGGGCCGCCGCACCGATGGGCGCGTTCGAAAGGGCGGAAGCCGCGTTAGCAGCGGCGCGGGCGATTTCGTCACCCGGCATCATCAAAGTCAACCCGGGAAGCACCGTGCGGCGCGAGCGCCCGACATTTGTCGGCGACGCGAGCGTGCGCGAGGCGAACGATTCCATCGGGAAAAACATCCTCAACCTCCAAAGCCCGGTCAACTTCGCCAAGCCGTTCGCGCAGCGAAACGCGGAGGGTAACGTGTTGAGTAAAGCCAACGACCCTGCGGCGCGGGTGAAAGCGGTGGCCAAGGCCAACTCCGAGGAGCAAATGGCGCGCGAGCGCATCGTCGCGGCGGAGCGGTTGCGTAACCAGAAGAAATACCAAAACGCGTCATCCTTTTACGGCGGCGGCGGGCAGAAGGACGAGAAAGTGCGCGCGATGTTCGGCAGCGAAGGGGGGTCGTCCGGTGACTCTTCTGCGAGCGGTGACGACGGAAGCTCTTCCACGAAAGCTTCTGACTTCTGGAAATGGGCGCCTCCGGACGCGCCGGGCCAAGCGCCCGGGAGCCCGTACTACGCCCCGCCCGAACCGATGCGTCAGAAAGCCCCCGAGTACACGCGGCGGGTGGAAGCCGCGGTGACCACGATGGAGCGCGCGCCGGAGCAAACCCTGGACTTGGCGTACCAGAGCGCGACGGAAACGGAAACATCCGCGGGTGCCGTTGAAGCAGAAGCCGCTCCTGCGATTCCGGTGGTTGCAAGCACCACCCCGGTGGTTTCCTCGTTGACCTTCCAAAGGGAAGTCGCCCGGTCCGTGGAAGTCGAGGCGCGGAGCGTCGTTGATTTGGCACCGCCCAAGCAAGCGGCGAAGGTCGAAAGAGCGCCCGCCGTGGAGGCGTCGCTGGAGGACGCGCTTTCCAGCGCCGTGCGCGAGCTCGGCGCGGAGGGCGGGGCTATGGACGGGACGTTGTCGTCAGGCGCGCGGTGGTGGCGTGAGGAAGGCAAGGAGTTGCTTGAGGACGGTAAGGTGATGTCCTGGACCGTTATACGGGGAACAAGCGCGGACGGCGCGGTGGAGTGGGAGGAGAAGTTCTGGGAAACCAGCGACGCGTTTACGTACCGCGAGTTGGGGGCGGTGAAGAGTGGAAGGGACTCGAAAGGCCAGGCGTGGCAAGAGAGCTGGAAAGAAATTTACCAGCACGACGTGAATGGTACGCCTTTTATTCACCGCGAAGCGAGTAAGTGGAGCCACACCCCGGCCGGGCAGTGCTGGAGCGAGGGGTGGACGGAGGATTACCGGAGCGACGGCTCGGTGGACCGGTATTGCGAGAAAACCGGGTCCCTCGAGGACCACGCCTCACCCGACGACGGCCACGCGAACCGGTGGACGGAGAAGTGGGGGGAGAAGTGGGACGGGGGGGGGAGCTGCATTAAGTGGACGGACACGTGGGCGAGTAGGGACCACGCGGAGGGCGGTTTGCAGGTACGTATTGGGCCTTTCCCAAATCCCGCCGACTGTGTTCCCATACGCTTACTGACACTTTCTTTTATTTATCTCAGGACGCGCCCGGCCGGAGCTGGGGTGAGAAGTGGGAAGAAAAGTGGGGTGTGGCGTACAACGAGGACGGCAGAGCTGGGGCGCGGCAAGGCATCACGTGGGACGAGATGGGTGGCGGGCACGTTAACAAGACCTGGGGAGAGGAACACTACCCGGACGGACGGTTGCACAAGTACGGGAACTCGTCTGATGGGAGCCAGCACTGGGACGAGTGGCAAGACGGGGACGGCGGGTGGTGGGAAGTCATGCCGTCGTTCGGGTGGCACGAAGCCATAGGGCACTCGCCGAAACTGATGGAAGTCCCGCTACAGCCGCGGAAGGGGGGGGGCGCGGGGGCGGCGAAAGGTAGGGGGAACGTCTCGATCATCACGCCGCACCGGGGGAGCAGGAGGAGAGTGGAGTAAAGTGGTTTGCTCCATTGGGATTGGGGGCCGAAAAAAAAACCGCCCTTTCAATATAACGCTTTCCTCGGAAGCCTCGACGCACAACGACGCGCACACGACGCACACCCGACTCCCTTCACGTATTCTCCAACGCAGCGCATACAGCCATGACTGCCGTGAGCGGTGATATCGCGACCGGCACTGCTCCCGCGAGCCTTGCCGACGCGCAAGAAGCCTTCCCGGGCCTCCCCAAGCACGTCGTCATCACTCACATCCTCAGAACTGAGCATTTCGACGATCCCGCCGATCTCGCACGGCTCCCAGCGGTGAGCCGCGCGATGCGCGACGCGGTGGCGGCGACGGGGCTTGAATGTGAAGATCTTGGTGAGGATCAAGCCGTAAAGCTCGGATGTGTAAGCGCGGTGCGGCGCCTGCAACTGGCAGGTCACCTGACGCGTCAAGAACTCCTATGCAAGGCAGCGGCGAGGAGCGGACAGCTCGAGGTGCTAAAGTGGTTGCGAGCGGGCGGCTGCCCATGGGACGCAGGCACGTGTTGGGCAGCGGCGGAGGGCGGGCACCTCGAGGTGCTGCAGTGGGCGCACGCGAACGGCTGCCAATGGGACAAGTCGCTTTACATCGCAGCTGGAAAGGGTCACGAGGCGGTAATGCGAGCGCTGATCGAGGCGGGCGCGGACGTCAACACGGCGACGGCTGCCGGCTCGACGCCGCTGTTTATCGCTGCTGGAAAAGGCCACGAGTCGGTGGTGCGAGCGCTGATCGACTTGGGTGCGGACATCAACAAGGCGTCGTTTGACGGCGTGACACCGCTGGTCAAGGCCACTCAAGAGGGACATGTGGCGGTGGTACTGGCGCTGATCGAGGCGGACGCAGATATCAACAAGGCGACGGATAATGGCAGGACGCCGCTTTACTTCGCCGCTCAAGCGGGCTACGAGAGTTTGGTGCGGGCTCTGATCGAGGCGGGCGCGGACGTCAACAAGGCAACGATTATCAGCGCGACGCCGCTGTTCATGGCCGCTGCAAATGGCCATGAGGTGGTGGTTTGGGCGCTGATCGATGCGGGCGCGGACGTCAACAAGGCGGACGAGGAAGGCTGGACGCCGCTGTACAACGCCACTCGAAACGGCCATGAGGCGGTGGTGCTTGCGCTGATTGATACGGGCGCGGATGTCAACAAGGCGGGTGATAACGGCGTGACGCCGCTATTCATCGCGGCTCAAAAGGGCCAAAAAGTGGTTCTACAGGCGCTGATCGATGCGGGCGCGGACGTCAACAAGGCGACGGATAACGGGATGACGCCGCTGTCCGAATCAATGACACCTTTTGTTAACGTCGCACAAGGGGGACACCCGGCGATTGTTCAGTTTCTCAAGGATGCTGGCGCGGTTTGATGACATAGAGTACGTGATGCGCACGTGTAGCGATGAGCGAATAGAGATGAGTGCTCGATTGAATTCTAAAAAGATCACCAAAAGTAGTCCCCACAGATATATTACACACCATAAAACAGTTCTCGCGTTAATGCGGCCAGTGCCTGGTTCCCTGTAACGTCGTGCCCGCCGGTTTCTCGTCCTGTTTCGCTTTCCACGATTCGAACAAGTTCGACTCCCTTCTGTCGTCACTCCACTCGAACTCGTACTTCCCAATCACCACGCGGTCGCCTTCGCCGGCGCCGGCTTCGTTCAGCGCTTTCTCCACGCCGCTCATCGTAAGCACCTGCGCGAACCGCTTGAAGCTTTCGAAGTAGTCCCAGTTGGTCATCTGCACGAACCGCTCGATGGCGGCGCCTTCCACGACGAAGGCGTAGGGGGTGTCTTTGATTGAGAAGTCGTCCAGAGACTTGCCATCCGCGGGGCGCGCGATTCGCCGCTCCGCCGCCGCGAGCGCCTCCGCCGCGTAATCGGGCGAGGGCAGGGTTTGCCACACTTCCTTGATCGCCATGACCAGCGCCTCCACGCCTTGGCCTTGCGCTGCGGAAATAACGTGCGCGCCAATTCCGCGTTCGGTTTTGAAGTAGTGCTGCAGCTCAAGCGCGCGCTCCGAGGCCTCGGACGAGACGTCCACTTTGTTCAGTGCGATGAGTTCGGGTTTGTCCCCGACTTCGGGGTCAAACAGGAAGATCTCGTTGCGAATAGCGTCGTATTCTTCCAACACGTCTTTTGATGTGCAATCCAACACGTGCACCAACACTCGCGTTCGCTTGACGTGTCGCAGGAACTCGAACCCCAGCCCGATGCCTTCGGACGCGCCTTCCAACAAACCGGGAATATCCGCGAACACCATCCGCTCAAAGTCGCGCTCCACCACGCCGAGGTTGGGTACGATGGTGGTGAACGGGTAATCCGCGATTTTGGGTTTCGCGTTTGATACGTTCGCCAGCAGCGTGCTCTTACCCGCGTTAGGCACGCCTATTATACCAACATCAGCAACAAGTTTGAGTTCCATTTCGATCCAGTACTGAATTCCCTCTTCGCCGTTTTCCGCAATTTGCGGCGCCTTGTTTTTGCTCGTTTTGAACGACGCGTTCCCCCGGCCGCCCCTGCCGCCCGGAATCACCATCTCCCTGTGGCCGTGCTGGAACATCTCCGCCAGCACGGCGCCGTTCTTGGAGTCCCGGATCACGGTCCCGGGTGGTACCAAAACCACGCGGTCGTTGCCGTTCTGGCCTTGCATGCGCTTCCCGCCCCCGTTCCCGCCGGGCTCCGCTCTGTGGTGCACTTTCTTCCTGAACCCGACGAGCGAGTTTATGCCGTCGTTGGCTTCGAAAAAAACGGCACCGCCGTTCCCGCCGTTGCCGCCATAAGGCCCCCCTTGTGCCACGAAAGCCTCCCTGCGAAACGCAACCATCCCCCGCCCACCATCCCCAGCCTTCACGAAAACCTTCGCCGTGTCAAAACACCGCATCGCGAATGGGATGCCGCGCTCTTTGATTTCGGTTCCGGAATTCTCCTCGTCATCCCACCCGTCGTCATCATCCTCGACCTCCTCACCTAGCTCGAACTCGACCGCCCCAGCGGCCTGGCCTTGCTTGTACCGCTTTTCCAAGGCGCTCATTCCTGGTTTTTTCTCGTCTCTTTCGAAAACATCCGGGTCGTCCTCCATCTCCTCATCATTGTCGTCCTCGTCCCACTCGTCGTCGTTCGCCGCTTCGCCGCGGCCGTACGCCACGAAGTTCTTGCCGCTGCCCACCACGAAGAAGGACTCTTCTTCATCAAGTACCGTCCTTTTCGCGGCGTTGCGGTTCGTCTCGAAGGAAGCGCCTTCCGACCGGAAGTCCGCCAACGCATCCGCCCAGGATCCGGGTTTGGAATCTTTCGCCTCGCCGTACCGAAGCCCGCCGCCGCCGCCGGGTAACGACCCGCCCCGGTCCCCGCTGGGCGGCTTGATGATCCGCATGGGCTGGTCTTGCGCCAGGATTTCAGCCAACGTCTGTTTCGCCTCGATTTCCATCACAGGGCCCGCGTTGGGGTGCTTCACGGGGGGGGGGGCGGTGCTCACCGCGGCGCCGCCCGGCGCGTTTTTACTCTTGAGCCCCTTTTTCCGCACAATCGGAGACGCGCTTTTTTTGCTGCGGCTGCGGTTCCCCCGGTTCGCGTACACCACCAGGGGCTCACCGCGCGAACCTGACACACGGGCGGCAGTAGACGACGCACGCAAGCCCTCGGGGAGAACGTGCGTGGCGCGCCAGCTCATCGCGCGGCACGCAGACATGATGCCTGACGCGTTCGCGAATGTGGGTGACGACGATGATAACCAACTGAAGCCGACACCCAAAAAGCGCTTTGGCCACGCAAAACGCAATTTCAGCCCTCCACGTCGCCGCGGGCGTTCCGTGTTGCCTCGGTGAAATTGAAACCGACGTCTTCTTTCGCACCGAGTGCGTGCAGAAATCGACCGAGCACGGCGAAAGGAAAGTTGGTTACGCCTGTCCAGAACGGGCCAATCAAACGTCGACACTCACGGGAAACGTGTGGCGTTTCGCAGTTGCGTGAAAACGTGCGAGCCGGGAGTCGTGCACTTTCAATTTGCCGGTCTCACCGCCATCCTTCCGTCTGTTGCACCACAACGAGACGTACCGAGCGGACAGACGTCGTGTCGGCCGGTCGTCGTCCCCCCCCAAGTCGCCTCCGTCGCGAAACCACGCGCGACCCCCGAAGGGGCTCACGCGCGTGTTGCGGAAGCGTTCGCGTGTGCGGGAAATCTCGACGAGTCCGCCGAAGTGCTTTTTGGCGACGACTCCGAGCGCCGGTGAAGCGAGGTTCGCGGCGGCGCCGACATTGGGAAGGCGAATCACAAGAGGTGTCACATGCAGGTGCGCGATTCTACGTAGCAACAGCCGGTTTTTGTCGCGCCTTCCATCCTGTGAACCGACGTACCACGAACTTTGCACGCGCGAAGCAAGCCTGCCGATATTACCAAACGACGCTTCGAGGTGCTCCCTCGGAATCACGCGCTGACCGCTCGCGAACTCCCGTGCTCCCCAAAAGGCGCCTCCGCAGACCCAGGCCGGGTTCTACGGGCAGCAGCAGCAGCAGCAGCAACAACAGATGGCGCACAACCCGTATGCCATGTGGCCTCAGGTGCGTACCGGCGGCTGGTTCGGTTCCGTCGCCCCGCGTGTCTCCACGTCTCGAGTCGTCCTCATGGAGGTTCCTTTTCTTTTGTCGAGTGTAAACTCGCGCGTCCGCTAACCTCCAGCCCCCTCTCTCATCAACAGGCCATGATGAACCCGTACGGACAAGGGCAGGTGATGTACCCCGGGTACATGGGTAACTACGCCCACGCGGGTTCAAGTGCCGAGGGCAAGGAGTCGTCCGCCGGGGCTCAGGGAACTCCCGGAGCGGGTCTCCTGGACGCGAACGGCGGCTTCTCCGGAGAAGCCGCGGCGATGTGGCAGCAGCAGCACGCGGCGGCTGCTGCTGCTGCTGCGGCGGCGGCGAACGGCCAGTCCGTCGCTGTTACGAACGCTGGCAACGGCCACGGCCACGGCAACGGCAACGGCGAGGTGTGGATGGACGAGCGCGAGCACAAGCGCCAGCGCCGGAAGCAGTCCAACCGGGAATCGGCGCGGCGGTCGCGGTTGCGAAAGCAGTCCGAGTGCGAGGATTTGGGAGGGAGGGTGGATGCGCTGTCCACCGAAAACGCAACCCTGCGGGCGGAGCTGGGAAGGTTGAAACAGGCGTGCGATGCCTTGAGTGACGACAACTCGATGCTGAACGGCAAGCTGTTGGAGTTGGGCGTGCCCGGCGGGGAGGCGGGCGGCGCGGAAAAGGGCGAGGCGAGAAAGGACGACGAGGTTTCGGAGACTGGCGAGAAAAACGACGAGCTCGGAGTCGAGGTCGTCGCGAAGCAAAAGCATAAGGGGAAAACCAAAGGGAAAGGAAAAGACGGAGGGGTGGAAGGCACCGCGGCGTGACGGTGAGTTTTTTTTAAAACTCGAAAAAAAAATCGATTCAATCTGGCGCCGGCGCCGCCGACTCTTCGCGCGAAGACGCAACGCGACGCGGGTCATTTTTGGATGGTCATGAAAGACGGAGGGTGTTTGCCTAGCACACAGAACCACTAGCTCACGGAGACGAGGAATCGGGCCTTTGATCGGAAGCGTTTCCGAGTCGACGGGTAACGTCGGTCCCGACGCGGCGCGGCGATCGGAAGCGGACGAGACTTTCAAAAAATTCCGTGAAAAACAAGACAAAAACGTCGGCGCGCTTAAAAACCGCGGCGGTAGTTACCGGGGCGCCCCGGCTGCCGCGCTTCGCGCGCCAAACGCTTGTGTAGTAGCAGGCGTACGCTGCATTTAATCCGATGAAACGACGCTCGCAAAATCGCCGTATTCACAAGTCGCTCTCTGTTTAAATGTTTTGTGTTCCCCACTCCCTTTGCTCGAAATCGAATGAATCCCTTTACGCTCTTCTCGCTGCGCTTTACTGCCCCTGCTCCTCCGGGTGCAGCTTGATCAGGTCGTCGATTCGTAGGATCGTGATGGCGGCTTCCGTGGCGAACTGGATGCTCTTCACTTTTGACAGCGCCGGTTCCAAAACGCCCGAGTTCAGGTTATCCTTCAGCTCGCCCTTGACCAAGTCCAGGCCGTACCCGGCGAGGTGTTTCTTGTCCGGCTTGGTTTGCGCGGCGTGGTGGTAGGCTCTTAATTTAGCGACCAGTTCCGTGCTGTCCTTCGCTGCGTTGACCGCGAGAACTTTGGGAATCACGAGAAGCGCCTCGGCGAACTCGGCGATGGCGAGCTGTTCCCGCGACCCGAGGGTCGTGGCGAGGGTCTCGAGGTACACGGAAAGCGCCGCTTCCACGGCGCCGCCGCCCGCCACAACCTTTTCCGATTCCAGCGCCCGTTTCACGATGCAAAGCGCGTCATGAAGGGACCTGTCCACCTCGTCCAGCATGTAGTCGTTCGCGCCGCGAATCAACAACGTGCACGCTTGAGTGTTTGCGCAATCCTTCAGGATGATCATGTCGTCGTCGGAAACGCGGTCCTCGCACACTTCGCCGCACGTCCCAAGGCTCGCCGCGTCGAAGCTCTCGTTGCCCTCCATGTCCGCGAGCGTCAGGAGGATCTGCGCGCCCGTGGCTTTGGCGACCCTTCTTAGGTCATCCTTCGGCACTCTTCGGCACGCGATCGCACCCGCGGAGACGAAGTACTTGAGCGCCATGTCGTCGATACCTTTGCTGCACAGAATCACGTTCGCGCCCGCGTCGAGCATCATCTTTACTCTTCGTCCGGTGATGTTGAACTCTTCTTGTCGAATCTTTTCCAGCTCTCGCGGGTCCGTAACCAACACTTGGACCCCCATCTGCATCTTGGTCTTTTGCAGGTTGAAGTCGATGCACGCGACTTTGGCGTTCTTCACGCTCTTCACCATGCCTTGCGCCGCTCGCCCGAGGTTCAGGGCGTAGCCGTTAATCACGCGGCTTTCCTTGACGGACTTGCCGTGCGCTTTCAGGACGTTGATGGATTTGATAGGGTATTTAGGATCCCCGTAGTCGTTGTACGTCTTCACCGCCATCACCGCGTCCACGACCATCTTCCCAAAGAAATCAGCATCCGAGCCGACGATCTTACTGCTCATCGCCGTTTTGGCGCAGTTCAGAATGACGTCCTCGCCCAGAGTAGCGATGTCCGTCGCCAGGGTGTTTTCAAGAAACTTCACCGACTCCCTCATCGCGAGCCTGTACCCGGCGATAATAGACGTGGGGTGGATCTTGTTACGCACCAAGTCGTTCGCGCGCTTCAACAGCTCACCCGCCAAAATAACAACCGAAGTCGTGCCGTCGCCGACTTCGCGATCCTGCAGATCCGCGAGCTCGACGAGAATCTGCGCGTGTGGGTTTTTTTGAGGGTGGGAAGGGGGGGGGGTTGGTTAGTACGTGTCGCCCGGTGTGCAAGGGCTCAGGGTCGATCCTGGGAAAACGCGCGGAAGGTGGAAGATACGCCTGTCCGCGAGACACGCCGCTTGTTCTCGGCGGGTCGTTTTTTTTGAATCCAAGAAGTCTTCGAAAGTCAAACAAAGGGACGCGAGTCCGTTTTTCTTTTCCGATCGCGGCCGGCCGTACCTTCGCCGCGGGGTGCTCCACCTCCAGGAGCTTGAGAATCGTCGCGCCGTCGTTGGTGATCGTGACGTCCCCGATGTCGTCAACGAGCATTTTATCCAAACCGACAGGGCCAAGTGACGTCTTGACGATGTTCGCCACCGCTTGCACGGCCATGACTGTTGTTGCGAGGAACAAAAGGGCGAGGAGGGGCGGGAAGAAAGATCAGCGTCAGTGTTTGTGGGTTGACGCGGTGCAGATGGGGATGGTGGAGTCGCAGCGAGGCGTCGAGTTGTGGAGTTACGCGCGGAGACACACGGCACGACGGGAACCGCCGTTGACGCGTCCGCGCGCTTGATCCACCGGTCCAGCGCTCGCGATCGAGCCCCAGATCGATCGCCGCGCGCTTTTGCGGCAAGACCGACTTCAAGTCGCGTTCGGGGAGCTTCCGTACGCACCGTTCGAGGAGCGGACATCCTGTCCGCTCTGGCGCTCGCCCGCCATCAAGTCCTGCGACGCCATGTTCATCGTGCCGCGAACCGTCTACGGACCGAAACGTGTCCACAGGCGTTCGGGGAAGACTGACGAAGGTTGACCAGTGCCCCCAAAAAAAGCCAACAGACGGGGTTTCGAATGTTATTGTGAGATTTGATGAGCGCCTCGCGCCACACCGCCGCCAGGTTTTGCGTCCCGACGTGACACGCACCTTCTCTCCGTCCCGCACACGCGCGCGCGCGCCCCGTTCGAGGAGGCACGAACGTCGACGCGCGGCGCACTCCCGCGATCGCGTTAGGGGCGAACTCGTGCCGAAAAGAGAAGTGTGGAAACCGCGCGCGGCGCGTGACCACTCACCACCGAGATGGGCGCGTCCCAGTCTTCCAAATCGCACGGCACTGCCGGTGGCGGCGATTTCGTGTCGTCGACGCCGCACGCCCCCGTGGCGGCTGGTTCTAGTTCCGCATCCCCTGACAATGGCCAGGCGACGACGCACGTGAGTGACACGCCGGCGGCTGGTTTCGACGGCGCGGTGAGGGACATCGCGGACGCGCTGCGCACCCCCCCCGAACCCGGTGTTGGGTCACTCGGGGGTCGCATTTTGTTTGGCTCGCAGACCGGCACAGCGCGGCGGTTGGCGCATAAACTTTGTAACTCGCTCAAAACGCGGCACGGCCTGGACCTGGAGACCACGGATATGAAGTATTTCGACCCCGAGGACCTGGTGAACATCCCAGTGGTGCTCATAGTGCTTGCGACGTACGAGGACGCGTCCGGTGCGGTGCCGCCTGAAAGCGCCAAGTGGTTCGTCCAGTGGCTTCACGAAAGCGCCACGGACGAGAGGTTTGGGGCTTTGTTTCTAAAGGACACCAAGTTCGCGGTTTTCGGGTGCGGGAACAGGGAGTACGGCGCGGACCGGTTCAACTCGGCCGCGAGGGCGCTTGACCAGGACATGGCCCGGCTAGGAGGCGAGCGGGTGTTGAGACGCGCGGATGGGGACGAATCGAACGGGCGCATGGAAACGCAGTTCCACGACTGGGCCGACCGCTTGGCCGAACGCTTGGTGCCGGGGGGGGACAAGAAACAGAAGGAGAAAGCCAAGGGGAGGGTCACGGTGAAATCCAAGATAGCGTCCGCGGCGACTGTGGGACAGGACACTGCGGAAACCCCCGCAGCTGTGGAGTACGACACCGAGGAAGAGGAGGGCTCGGGTGGTGACGACGACGACGAAGAAACGCAAGCCGAACCCGAAGCCGGGAGCGAAGATGACCTTGACATGGAGGACATCGGCGCCGGCGGGGTTGTCGGTGAGAAGAAAGAGATGGTCACGGACCAGCTCCGGGCGAATTTAACGAAACAGGGGTACAAAATAATCGGCTCGCACTCAGGCGTGAAGCTGTGCCGGTGGACCAAGGCGCAGCTCAGGGGGCGGGGCGGGTGCTACAAGCACTCGTTTTACGGAATCGAGAGCCACCGGTGCATGGAAACCACGCCGAGTTTGGCGTGCGCGAACAAGTGCGTTTTATTTCCCAAATCCGGGGACACCGGTTGTTTGCCGGTTGGGGAGCCCATAGCTACGTAGTCACTACACACGGCACAATTAGACTGTTTTACCGAAGCTGGGGACTGTTTGTCCATACATCGCGGCATACACGGCACTTGGTGCCATTCGCGACTGACCCTTTTCTTTTCCGAAACCAGGTGCGTGTTCTGTTGGCGACACCACACCAACCCGGTCGGCCGAACGTGGCGTTGGAAAATGGACGACGCGGTGACCCTGGTAAACGGCGCGATAAAAGAGCACAAAGGCATGATCAAGCAAATGAAAGGCGTCCCCGGGGTGTTACCCGAACGGCTAGCGGAGGGGATGGACCCGAAGCACTGCGCGCTTTCGCTGGTCGGCGAACCAATCATGTACCCCGAAATCGACAAGTTCGTTTCTTTGCTGCACGAAAAGAAAATCTCCACGTTCCTTGTGACGAACGCCCAGTTCCCCGACGCCATTACCAACCTCCCCGCGATAACCCAGCTCTACGTATCCGTCGACGCCGCGACGCCGGAAACGCTGAAAGCGATCGACCGACCGCTGTTCGGAGACTACTGGGTACGTTTCGTTTTCTTTTCTTTTCGGGTGTATTACCTTTTCGGTGTATTTATACCTTTTTGGTGTATTAACCTTCAGGTGTATAACCTTTTTGGGGTATAACCTTTTCGGTGTATTACCTTTTAGGTGTATTCCTTTTCGGCGTATAACCTTTTAGGTGTATTACCTTTTTGGTTAAAAAAGAACCCCCCCACCACCCACAGTTCACCCATCATTCACGACTGGGCGCCTCTTTGTCAAACAGCGACTGCTCCTGCGATGGGCTCTCGACTGCCGCGAGGCGCCGACAAAAACTTTTAGTCGCGCCGCAAAACGCGCGGGGTGTTTCCTTCGCCGCGCGGGATGCGACGCGACCACAACGAGTCTTCTTTATTTTTTGCTTTTCTTTTTACCCGGACATACGCTTCTGTCCGGAAAGGTCTTTGAGTTCTTGTTCATCAATCCGAAATACACACCCGAGAGTCGCTGACCTTTCCTTGCCTTTTCTTTTCCATGCCTCAGGACCGTTTCATGGGGTCCCTCACCGCGCTTCGCGACAAGAACCAGCGCACGGTGTACCGCCTTACTCTCGTCGCGGGCTGGAACGTAGCAGACACCGTGGAGTACGCCAAGTTGATTGACCTCGGGAAACCCGACCTTATTGAAATCAAAGGCATGACGTACTGCGGCGCCACGTCAGGCGCGTCCAGCTTAACCATGAAGAACGTGCCGTACCACGAGGACGTGAAGAAGTTCGGGGAGTCGCTTTGCGTGGCGAGGCACGGGTTGGTTATGGGAAGATCCGCCGGTACGGTTGGGCAGGGCGCTTCAAACGCGTCGAGCGCTTTGAGTGGCGCTTCGAGTGGCGCTTCGAGTGAAACGCAGGAAGAATTGACAGGCGGAACCCCTTCGTCCGCGGAGTACGGCTTGGCGTGCGAACACGCGCATTCGTGTTGCATTTTGCTCGCCAGGAAGGACCCGTACTTGGTGCACGGACAGTGGCACACGTGGATCGATTACGAAAAGTTCCAAACGCTCGTTTCGTCGGGGAAAACATTCACGAGCGACGAGTACATGCTCCCCACGCCGTCCTGGTCCGTGTGGGGCGCCGAGGAAGGCGGGTTCGACCCGGGGGAAACGCGCGTGCGGAAGGTACGGAATCACCCGGGGAAAGACCCGCGGCCGGAAGCCTCTGCTACTTCCATGGGAGCGTGAAGTGGCTTGAGGGCAATAAAATATTTTTCAACAACCCCCAACCCCCAAAAGTCGCTATGTAGTCTATTCAGGCGCGCCGTTCGCTTTTGCCCGGATAACCACATCATCGTACACATTATGACCCGCGTTCGCGATCGTGTCCTCGTTCCACGGGCACCCATTCGCGCGCGCCCACTGCAGCACCTCGAGATGCCCTTCACTCGCCGCGTACGCGCACGTTGTCTCGTCCCACGGCGCGCCGTTCGCGCGCGCCCACTGCAGCGTCTCGAGGTGTCCTCCCTCCGCTGCCCAGTAGCACGTGTATTCGTCCCACGGGCACCCATTCGCGCGCGCCCACTGTAGCACCTCGAGTTGCCCTTCACTCGCCGCCCCATGGCACGTGTTCGCGTCCCACGGGCATCCGTTCGCGCGCGCCCACTTCAGCACCTCGAGGTGCCCTTCACTCGCCGCGTACGCGCACGTCCACTCGTTCCACGGCGCGTCGTTCGCGCGCGCCCACTGCAGCACCTCGAGATGCCCGCCCCTTGCCGCGCTCGAGCACGTGCATGTCTCGTCCCACGGGCACCCATTCGCGCGCGCCCA